>Ga0307517_10001938_pt1 | contig 33837 bp, 24 predicted proteins | sample 23_EM_MG_FD_194515 | JGI IMG/M metagenome (GOLD analysis project Ga0307517, IMG submission 194515) | Populus trichocarpa ectomycorrhiza microbial communities from riparian zone in the Pacific Northwest, United States - 23_EM | ecosystem: Host-associated > Plants > Roots > Unclassified | place... | reverse complement strand
TCGGGGTTGACGTCGTCTCGCTCGAGTAGCATTTTCACCACTCCCTCGTGTCCCTTGTAAGCAGCCCACCAGAGTGGTGTTTGGCCGTCGTTATCTGGTTTGTCGGGGTTGACGTCGTCTCGCTCGAGCAGTATTTTCACCACTCCCTCGTGCCCCTCGGAGGCGGCGACCCAAAGGGGTGTTCGGCCGTCGTTATCTGGCTTGTCGGGGTTGACGTCGTCTCGCTCGAGTAGCATTTTCACCACTCCCTCGTGTCCCTTGTAAGCAGCCCACCAGAGTGGTGTTTGGCCGTCGTTATCTGGTTTGTCGGGGTTGACGTCGTCTCGCTCGAGTAGCATTTTCACCACTCCCTCGTGTCCCTTGTAAGCAGCCCACCAGAGTGGTGTTTTGCCGCCGTTATCTGGTTTGTCGGGGTTGACGTCGTCTCGCTCGAGTAGTATTTTCACCACTCCCTCGTATCCCAGGTAAGCAGGCCACCAGAGTGGTGTTTTGCCGTCGTTATCTGGCTTGTCGGGGTTGACGTCGTCTCGCTCGAGTAGCATTTTCACCATTCCCTCGTGCCCCTTGTAAGCAGCCCACCAGAGTGGTGTTTTGCCGCCGTTATCTGGCTTGTCGGGGTTGACGTCGTCTCGCGCGAGTAGTGTTCTCACCACTCCCTCGTGCCCATTTTTAGCAGCCCACATGAGAGATGTGTTACCCTGAGAATCTATTTGGTTGATATCACAACCTCCCATCTCTACCAGAACAGCTACAATCTCAACAATCCCGAAGAAGGATGCACAATGCAGACCACTGAACCCGGAAAATCTATCCACATCAACACCCCACGTATTCTGTGCGCTCATGAGGATTTTAGTGGATGTGTGGTGATTGTGATTGTCAAACAGCATTAGCGCAAGCAGTTTCGCACAATCTGAAAGGTCCCTTTTTGCATGAACTCCCCAATATAAAGAAGAATATTCGAGAAATGGTGGGTCTCGGAGGTCGGGGGAAGGAGTAGTGGAAGAGGCCTTGATCTGGTCGGAATTTAGGTAAGTCAAACAGGTTTCCGCGATTGTCGAGTGAACTGTACTGAAAATGTCGGGATGAGTCCGGAGATGTTCTTGAAGGGTAAAATGGATTAACCGGACCGTGGAAGCCTCCTTTTCTACCACAACAAGTCCTTGGCAACAGGATAGCAATGTATTTGTTGAAGGGACATTGTCGGTATTGAGATTCGACGACCCTATCTCGACTGCGAGGGCGTGGCACAGTTCACTGGCCTTCAAGGGCCGCTCCGCATGAGATATCCACATCAAAGCGGCCATTCCAAGCCTGGCCTTCTCACCCCCTTGTCTCTTTATCCTACCAAGCGTTGCACCATAAGCATCCCCTAACCCCAGGCCATCTGTCATTGCGCTGAGCTTTTGTCGCCTGCGATGGATTGTGGTTTCCTCTAGGATGGCATCGATATTAAGCGAGACTAGCAAGAATCTAGATGTGAATTTGTTAGTGAATGCTTGAGGTATCTTCAGTAGTGTCACCGTTCTACATACATTTCGGAAACGTCTTGAGGAATTTTCTTCAGGATATCTGCCTCCAGACTACTATCCATCGCATCCGGAGTTGTGTCATCTTCTAGCCTGGAATGAAGATATCTAATAATATCGTCTCTCTTGGTGCTTATGGGTAGACTCGTCACTCTTCCAGAAAGATGCCTTCCGATCTCGGGTCGGATGTGCGGTCTTCCGGTCACGAATATTCTAGTGCCTGGAGACTTTTGGAGAATTTGGGCTAGCGAATTAAGGAGCTTGACTCGAGATTCTGGCACACATTCGTCTAGGGCGTCAATGCATATGAACGTGCGCCTTTTGGAAGAGGTAGTCTGTAGCATTTTCACAATATCCAAAAGCCGAGGTCCTCGTCCCCCAAGGGCTGTTTTTTGTTTTTGGAATGCTTGCGATATCTCCTCCGGGATCTCTTCGAGTCCGCCAACCACCTGCTTTAGCAGAGCGCCCATCGTGCTCGTGGGGCACTGGTCCTTTTGGTCGGCAAAGTCAAAATAAAATCCCGCGACGGTAGCATTTTGTTCTCCTGCCTGATCGCACAAGCTGTCTATCACTAGCGAGCTAACATGGCGGCTGGTCAGCGCTTGCTCTTTTCTTCTATTCCGCCAGGCTCGCCTTTGTTACCTAATATATGTTTTGCCGACCCCAGGACCTCCATAGCAAAACAAAACCCCGTTATCGAATTCATCTCCACTCGCCGCGTGCCACCTTCTAAATTCCTGAGTTTGTAACAGCCATTCTCCTATATTTTCGACTCGACGATCTTGGATGTCTTGATGCCGCGACTTTGGATCTAGTGGGGATAGCCATGCTAGGATATTCGATCGATCATCGGCGGCCGTAATATTATTCGACACGTTAAAAACGGTGTTAAATGAGTTGATATTATGGCTAGAATATTGCGACATTTTTCACTTTTTCGTAGGTTAGGATATTGTGGACGATGGACGATGGACTGAGTCGACTACTCGAATCCTTAAGGATGAAAATTCAATAGGTTTTATTTAACTATAAGTAGGGGGCTGAAGAGAAGCGGGGTCACTTGTGCAACCTCGCCAATTCCTCAGGATCGTCCAATCAACCCCTCCCCCCCGAGATTTGTGCCAACAGCTTCCTAACTGTGCCGACCGTACCAGGAGCTGGAAATGCCACGTTTAAGTGCTACCTGTATCCAGTTCTGCTTACGGAGGTACGGTAGATAGCGGTTCATGATCCTGGCGTGGGGAGGTGAAAGTTTTTGCAGGGGTGGTTGTTGCCTAGTCTTGGCAGACAGGGGGGGCTCTCCTCGAGTACCGTATGTACTCGAGTACAAGGGACAGGCATAAAAAAGTGGTACGGTGCATAACTAATGTCTCAGAAGCAGTGGTACACTTGAGAAGGGAAACTTTAAGAGAATCCATGTTTCTTCCCATACTATGCAACTGATAAAGGAAATTATGTACTTGTCCCAGGCAAGAAGTACCCGAAAATTTAGGAGGAAAACAGGGATAATTCAGGGATAATTCAGGGATAGAGCAGGGGGATTTTGTATGGCCGACCGTCTGTGCACATCAGTGCGCCCATACAAAAAAGGTCAAAGTCCAATTTTCGGGTACTTCTTGCCAGGGACGAGTATGAGTGATGTAGATGACCTCTACTCTAACACATTTACTATCAAATCAAACCCTAAGAGGTCTCTGCTGAGGGGCACCTGAACCTCTAAACTAGGACCATGTTTAATGCTAGCCTTATGATAAGTGGGCTTTAAAGCCCAGTGGCTTATTGAAGAAATCAATATTCTTTTTGGATCTATGTGTAGAGGCTGCTCTGCTCTGTCATCCATACCCATTTATTTTCTTGCACACAGGAGTGTTGGTTCAAAATACTTACCCCTTGGAGTTGGTAACTGTATGGTAAAGGATGGGGTTTAAGATGTACTTTACCATCTCAACATATTTTCTGTCTGAGTGTGGTTTGGTTGCAGCGTACCAGAATTGTGTCCAAAATCAACCCACCCCCCCCTGCAGCGTACCACTTTTTTATGCCTGTCCCTTGTACTAAGTACAGCCCCCGGTAGAAAAAATCGGGAAACGGTGATCGGGCCTCTGGGGCTTTGATTGGAGGGTTCGGTGTGCTCGAGCCAATCGAGCAACCGTGTTTCTGACATTTAATTTCCACAATTCCCGATCTTTTCGACCGGAGGCTGTAAGTTATGATCTTTTGCTTCTCTCACACTTTCTCTCCACCATCGTGAGGAGAGAACACAGCACAACGGGGGAACCGTTTGGGCTGTGGATTGAGGAAGGTAAATTCGTCCTATACCTACGGTAGTTAGTCTGACAACCGGTAAGGCTGGAATTTCTTGCGGTTGGATTTGTCTGCTGTTTTCTGGGTTAACTTTGATAAAGGGTTTATGAAGTAGTTTAGCGGATTTGAATTGATTGTGACTGTTGTGGTTTCTGGTTCTAGGTGTGATTTCTTGATTGTGATATTTGTTTGCCCGTATAATACTTCTCCCGTTTCGCAGAGTAGATACTGTTGCCCGGTTATTTTGTTTTCAATACGGGTAGATATCAAAGACCGGGCAGGGGGGTTGGTTCAATTGGGATGTTTTCTTTTTCTTTTTGAGGCTGTGACGGTGTGGGGATGAGGCTCATTTCCTGGTTCAGGGTGTTCTTATGATATGATAACATAATCACACTAAAGTTCGGTTAGTTAAGCCAGGAGATTCCGAAGTTTCCCCATCAGGTAAGCAAACCTCATAACAGCCCACCCTAACCCATGTTGTAACCGACATCACAGCTAGGTACTTGTAACTATTTCTTAATCTGCAAAACCCCTATCTCCAAGCCCACCTCACCTATTGCAATAATGTAGTAAACACTGGTGTCACAGAGATAGCGATCCCTGACTTTGCCTTGCGAAATCCCTCCAAAAAGGATATACAACCAAAAGGTAGGAAAAAAGTAAATATGATGGCGATCTCGAGGCATAGTAACTTTTATTGAGACTATTATGCTGGCGGGCTCCTTGGGCCAGGTCACCGCGACACTTGCTTTAGATTTTACATAGCAGGTTGATTTAGGTTAATTTAACGTTATCACAGACTTAATACCCTGTTATCTTAGATGGTAGCGGATTACTAACTTGCCTGTTAACAGTAAATAATAGGGGGTGTCATTGTCAAAATAGCTGCAGTTTTTTCCTTTTTGTACCCTTCTCTACTGCGCTCCTCCGCTTCTTTCTCCATATTTTTATTTTTATTTTACTTGGGTTTAGTTGGTATTGGGTGGTGGATATTACGCTCTCATATGGGAGAGGATTGTGGTGCTGGAGGCAATAAACTGGGTTTTCAATATAGTGGCTTTAAAGGATTTTTTTTTATTTCATTGGGATGAGAAATTTGTGGATCTTGTCGAGTAGATATTAAGGGATGAGAGCTGGGCTCTATCTCACATACCGAGGTTTGTTCGGTGAAAAGGGTTTTTCTTGTGTCCTGGAGTGGAAGATGGTGGATTTTGTACAGATGGTTGGGCAGAGGGATTGAAGGTGAAACTATCGTTGGCCCCTGGTATCTAACTCGGGAGACCAGCGCACCATGTTGTGCTGTGCTTGTAGGCTATATTATATCGCACTCATTCGTGCCATAGACACCCTGGGCGTTTTTTTTTTTGCACGTATTCTACTCCGGAATCTGTGTAAGATTTTCGGGGAAAAATCCCCCTCTCATACACATCGTCCAATCCTCTTACCCATACGTGTGCAATATATACACAATACCCGGCTGCTAACCCCCCCAACGCCAAATCTCAAAACTCGAGTAGAAGAAAGAATGAAGCCCGAAACATACGGGATCCCCTCCCGCTCTGCACTCCCTCCTGGGGGGGGGGGAAGAAAGAAAGAAAAACTGTCAACCTGACTCGAAAAGACCTATGTATCATAAGGGTGGGCATTCCGTCGATCGTGCCGGCCTCGTTTTTATTATCAAGTATTCCTGCGGTAGGATGACGAGTTTGCGGATGCTCACTCGCCTCCGAAAGCTTTAGTAGGGAGGAGAGATCGAGGGAGGGGGGGGGGGTTACTCCGCAGCCAGGTATTAGTGAGTGTTATCGTTACTAGACGGCGGGAAGGGGATAGTAAATTTTGGTTCTAGCTCATTTCAGTATCGCGTAATTTGCGAATAAACTCTCGGAGTTAATAAGGTTTGTCATGCTGTATGTAACGACATGTTAGTGAACTCTAGAGGATTTCTAGTAGGGGCTCTAAGCGTATCAGGACGGTTGATACCCTGCCTGACGACGAGTTACGAGTGGTGCACTACTGATTGACCAACATGCTACCGGAGGCTGAAAAAAAAGGGAAGTGGTGGGCGGACTTAAGAGCACAGTGCACACTAGCAGCTTCAGAGGGAGAGAGTCATCGGATGTCACTCGTTGAGACTAGCGCGACCAGTTGAAATCCGAAGTCAACCCTTATAGCGTCTTGTATTACTATCGCCAATCATAACAACAACAGCGGTAAATATATACAAGTTTCTTAGTCTAGCGCAGCCTCCAGATGTGCAGCATTCCAACATTCCATACTCACTCTCATGCAAGCCCACATTCCAGAGACACCTGCCATTCTGCCATTCCAGACATGGGAGTCATTTACATCGCCATTTCCATACCAATACCAACCATCTCAATAGTGACTCTATTCCCTTGAACAACTGCCACCGACAACACCGGTGTTTGCACAGGGTACCGGTAATATTATATTGCGCGGTGCATACACTAACGCCGTTATCCGCCCCAGCTCATAAAGAACTGACATTGGGTCTCAACTGAAGTGTGAGAGGGGGGTGTGTACGGGGAGTGTTCGTACAGGCAGGGGTGGAGGGTAGGGATGGTGAGGGGCTGCGATTTAGGGGGGGTTTTTTTTTTAAGTGCTGGGCGGATTAATTCCTTGTTTGTAGGTGGGTATAGTTTTTTCTGGGACTAATTTGGATGTCTCCTTAGCAAAGCTCTGAGAAGTCATGGGTTGTATGGGTGATATATATCTAAGACCGTGCATGGGGTTTGGTGCCGCTGGGAGCTTTTCTTTTCTTTTTTCGTTTCGAGGTTGAAGTGGAATTTTGTTTCGGGGCTAAGGGAGTTCTTGCTATCATATGTTGGTTTCACCTGGGGTGGGGAAGTGGGGAGGGTGGATGACTTTGTGGATTTGGCTTCGGGCTGGCGGTGGGGGGGTAGTGGGATGTTGGCATGATCTTCGTTGAACTATCATGTGTCTTTTGTGGAAACCGATCGCCGTCACACCATTGTCAACTTCTAACTTTCCATCACTCCTCACGCGTCTTTAGGAATACTTGAACATTATATTCTTTTCTCTATCTATATCTAAATAACTCTCCCGTCTATAATGGAGATGAGAGGGGGGGCGGGAGAAAGGGAATTGTGGGGGGGGGGGTTAAAGAGGTGATCGATGTGCAAAGGGGATATGCAACCAGAAAAACAAAAAGGAAAAGAGAGTAAAGATAATGGAAATTTTGAGCTATACTGGCTTATTTTGATAAAATAAAAATATCCCCTACCAACGCCAAACTCTAGACTATGAATAGAAATTGATAAATAGTGACTCGGCTAGATACGAAAGTGGAGGCAGAGGCTAGGGCGAGCATTTCCCGTGGTCGAAAGAGAAATATTAAATATGAGGCTGTGTCGTAGGCTTATTCCAGGAGCGAGGGAGAGATGAGAATTAGCGCAGGGTGGGGAATTGAGCCTGGGGAGGAGGCCAGGGAGATGAGAGGGAGGCAGTAGTGGTGATGGGCGTCCTGTGGGGCTGTTGTGGAGCTGTTGCTGTGCATACGGGGATGGCGCACAGCTTATGCGAATCGGAAGGCGGTGAGGGGGTAATTGCTCCTGGGACTTATGACATGCTGGGGGCGGCAGATTCTGGAGGCTGGAGTAGCGCTATCACTTCATTGCGCCCATTTTGAATAGCCCAAAATAGTGGTGTTTCGCCATGTATATCTGGCTTGTCGGGGCTGACGTCGTCTCGGGCGAGTAGAATTTTCACGACTCCCTTGTATCCTTTCCGAGCAGCCCACCAGAGTGGTGTTCGCCCGTTGATATTTGGTTTGTTGGGGTTGATTTCGTTTCGTCCGAGTAGTATTTTCACAACTCCCTCGTGCCCCTCGGAGGCGGCGACCCAAAGGGGTGTTCGGCTGTTGTTATCCGGTTTGTCGGGGTTGATGTCGTCTCGCTCGAGTAGTATTTTCATCACTCTCTCGTGCCCACAGTAAGCAGCAACCCAGAGTGGTGTCCAGCCATCGTTATTTGGTTTGTCGGGGTTGATGTCATCTCGCTCGAGTAGTATTTTCACCACTCCCTCGTGCCCATTGAAAGCAGCCCGCCAGAGTGGTGTTTTGCCGTCGTTATCTGGTTTGTCGGGGTTGACGTCATCTCGCTCGAGCAGTATTTTCACCACTCCCTCGTGTCCCTTGTAAGCAGCCCACCAGAGTGGTGTTTGGCCGTAGTTATCTGGCTTGTCGGGGTTGACGTCGTCTCGCTCGAGTAGTACTTTCACCACTCCCTCGTGCCCATTGTAAGCAGCCCACCAGAGTGGTGTTTTGCCGTCGTTATCTAGCTTGTCGGGGTTGACGTCGTCTCGCTCGAGTAGTATTTTCACCACTCTCTCGTGCCCACAGTAAGCAGCAACCCAGAGTGGTGTCCAGCCATCGTTATTTGGTTTGTCGGGGTTGATGTCATCTCGCTCGAGTAGTACTTTCACCACTCCCTCGTGCCCATTGTAAGCAGCCCACCAGAGTGGTGTTTTGCCGTCGTTATCTGGCTTGTCGGGGTTGACGTCGTCTCGCTCGAGTAGTATTTTCACCACTCTCTCGTGCCCATTGAAAGCAGCCCGCCAGAGTGGTGTTCGGCCGTCGTTATCTGGTTTGTAGGGGTTGACGTCGTCTCGTGCGAGAAGTATTTTCACCACTCCCTCGTGCCCATTTTTGGCAGCCCATATGAGAGGTGTGTTACCCTGAGAATCTATTTGGTTGATATCACAACCTTCCATCTGTACGAGAACAGCTACAATCTCAACAATCCCAAAGAAGGATGCACAATGCAGACCACTGAACCCGGAAAATCCATCCACATAAACACCCCACATATTCTGTGCTTTCAGGAGGATTTTAGTGGATGGGTGGTGATTGTAATCGTCAAACAGTCTCAGCGCAAGCCGTTTGGCGCAGTCTGAGAGGTCCCTTTTTGCGTGAGCTCCCCAATAGAGAGAAGAATATTCGAGAAATGATGCGTCTCGGAGGTCGGGGGAATGAGTAGTGGAAGAGGCTTTGATCTGGTCGGAATTCAGGTAAGTCAAACAGGTTTCCGCGATTGTTGAGTGAGCTGTGCCGAAAAGGTCGGGATGAGCCCGGAGATGTTCTTGAAGGGTAAAGTGGATTAAACGGACTGTGGAAGCCTCCTTTTCTACCACAACAAGTCCTTGGCAACAGGATAGCAATGTATTTATTGAAGGGACATTGTCGGTATTGAGACTCGGCGACCCTATCTCGACTGCTAGGGCGTGGCATAGTTCATCGACTTTCAAGGGCCGCTCCGAGTAGGATATCCACATCAAAGCGGCCATTCCAAGCCTGGCCTTCTCCCCCCCTTGTTTCTCTATCCTACTCAGCGTTGCGCCATAGGCATCCCCTAACCCTAAGCCATCTGTCATTACGCTGAGCTTTTGCCGCCTGCGATGGATTGTGGTTTCCTGTAGGACGGCATCGATATTCAGCGAGACTAGCAAGAATCTAGACATGTATATGTTAGTGTATGTTTGTGATACCTTCCTTTGTGTTGTTTCAACATACATTTCGGAAACGTCTTCAGGAATTTTCTCCAGGATATCTGCTTCCAGATTACTATCCATCGCATCCGGAGTTGTGTCCTCTTCCAGCCTGGAATGAAGATATCTAATAATATCATCTCTCTTGGTGCTTATAGGTAAACTCGTCACTTTTCCCGCAAGATGCCTTCCGATCTCGGGTTCAATATGTGGTCTTCCGGTCAGGAATATTCTAATGCTCGGAGACTTTTGGAGAATTTGGGCAAGCGAATTAAGAAGCTTGACTCGAGATTCTGGTACACATTCGTCTAGGGCGTCAATGCATATGAATGTGCGCTCTTTGGAAGAGGTTGTCTGTAGCATTTTCACAATTTCCGAAAGCCGAGGCCCTCGCCCTCCAAGGGCTTTCTTTTGTTTTTGGAATGCTTGCAATATCTCCTCCGGGATCTCTTCTAGTCCGCCAACCACCTGCTTTAGCAGGGCGCCCATAGTACTCGTGGGGGACTGGTCCTTTTGGTCGGCAAAGTCAAAATAAAATCCCGCGACGGTAGCATTTTGTCCTCCAGCCTGATCACACAAGCTGTCTATCACTAGCGAGCTAGCACGGCGGCTGGTCAGCGCTTTTTCTTTTCTTATATTCCATAAGGCTCGTCTTTGTTACCTAATATATGTTTTGCCGACCCCCGGACCTCCATAGCAAAACAAAACCCCGTTATCGAATTCATCTCCCCCACTACCTGCGTGCCAGCTTCTAAATTCCTCAGTTTGTAATAGCCATTCTCCTATATTTTCGACTCGACGATCTTGGATGTCTTGATGCCGTGACTTTGGATCTAGTGGGGATAGCCATGCTAGGATATTTGATCGATCATCGGCGACCGTAATATTATTCGACACGTTAAAAACGGTGTTAAAAGAGTCGACATTATGGCTAGAATGTTGCGACATTTTTCTCTTTTTTGTAGGTTAGGATATTGTGGATGATGGACGATGGACTGAGTCGACTACTGGAATCCTTAAGGGATGGGGGCTGAAAAAAAGTGGGGTCACTTGTGCAACCTCGCCAATTCCTCAGGATCGTCCAACGCGCTTTTTCGAACCGGGGGGTCATACACCGGAGGACAAAAGTGCATGAGTTTTCGTACAACGCAACCATCGCTAAAAAAAATCTCCCCAACACCATCAAGGTCAAAATCCAACATAATGCCAGCAACACAACCTATCGACACAAACCAAAGAAACGATACTGATAAGGCTGCAGAGGCCTTGCATTACCTTGTAAAACTTAGTCTTCTAGGCCAATGAATGGTGGAAATAGGTGCGAGTCATGCACCTCAAAGTGAGTCTTCTTCTGAGAGCAAGTTAGGTTACCCGGCAAATACCATCAACATACGGTATTGAAGTGCTGGACCTTGGGCTCCACGATCCTGGCCCGACCCCCATTTTTGCCCGAAAAAATTGCTATCATAGTTCTAAGGACTTGACTTCAGCACGCAGGGACACTATGTAAGGGGCTCATGGAGGCATGGTGGTGGTGATCGGTGCCCTGTGTACTTTATTCCAGATGTGAAGAGCTTTTTTTTTCGCTGGTTGCCATGCGGAAAAACTCATGCACTTTTGTCCTCCAGTGTAAGACAGAACCCCTTCTAACAAATCGGTAAACCATGATATTTGAAAGGCAGTTGGAAGCAAAGAAACAAATGAAATGATAGGAAAAGAGGGCAAAATGTAGCAGAAAAAGCAAATAACCTAGCACTACACTCCACTTCCCCGGCTTCCGTGCAATAAATACGGGTCAAAGGTAGAAATTCCCATCAGAGTTCCTGCTATTTTTGCTTACTAAACATTAATGACCTCCTGTTGGCTCGGTTGCATTAGTTTCGCTTTAGCTCCAGTCCGACTTTCGCCAGATCATACGGTACAAGCTTAGCGAACTGTGCCTCAAAACAGATAAAACTAGTGGTTGATACGTCGCGCGGAAAAAGGATATAACCCTGATTTACTTGGCCCATGCACATTGGAGCAGAGTTAAGTTAACATTTTCGCAGCTTTACTGTGCTACATCGGTTGCGTAAAATAGGGTAACTCACTGTAGTCTACAAGAGAAATATGCAAGGTGATTGGAGTTCCCCATCCGGGGTGAGAGGGTGGGCCTGGAACTGAAAGGAACAAGAGACGGGAAGTGGGATGCGGAAAAAGGACCATGGTGTGTGCTATATCCCCAAGCCCCATGGCAGGAGCTGCTCAGTGCATGTCGCTCGGTAACCTACTGCAAAACTTAGCGTCAACTGGTAAGTTGCCATATGGTGTGCAACACTTAGACGGGGTCCCAAAAAAAACCCCTAAACGAGAAATGAATCAACATTCGACCACCACAACTATTTCCAAATACAAATCCTTATACCGATAGATAACTAGTTAGAGGGTAACTCTAAGGTTTAATTTCTCAAAAATCTTGTGTTTTGGTTGAGGAGATAGAGGAAATATAATTTACATGGGAGGTAGTAATTTTGAACTCCATACAAAGTCGTTAAAGCCAGACAAAATCCACTAATATTGTGCAAGCATAAGGCACTAGTAATTCCTATTCAGGCCTAGCTTATTCTCAATTTGGACTAGTAATTGGATGAATTTTTGAACCTTTTGCCAAGAAAGGCCCCGTCTAGGTGTCGCACACCATAGCGAAGTTGACATAACGTAATACCGGATGGTCCGGACATACAATAACATCGTTACCTGTGCTAGCGCATATAAAAGAGACGACCCCGAATCTCAACGGAGAATTGACAGGGAGGTAGAAGGGGGAGTGTTTATTGTCAATGTGGGAAATGAGGGTCGCCCGGAAGTAGACGATAGCTGAGGGGAATTCAAGGGGGAATTAGGCACTTTGTAAGTTTCGTCACTCGCCTCGTTCGTTCACTCTCAATTTCTCTACACTAAAACTAAACTAACGGTAGAGACGGGTGCATCAGTAAAGCCTAAATACCCTACCTATCCTGATCCTTCTATGGGCCGTGCCTATCTCTGTATTTTCCCACATGCCCTAATACCTCTATACACTCCCGGGGTAACAAAAGAAAGGCATGTCAGTATGATACATATTATTATTTTAATTTTAGTTTAGTAGGTATGGGCTAGTGGATGTGATAGTCGCATGGAAGAGGGTTGTTATGCTAGAAGTAACAAACCAGGTTTTCAATATAATGACTTCAAACCCATTTTTGAGTGTATTGGAATGCCAGGACTGGGCTCGGCTCTATGTCACATACCAAGGCTTGTTCGGCGAATTTTTTTTTCTTTTGTTGTGTCCTGGAGTGGAAGTTGGCGGATTTTGTATATATGGTTGGGTAGAGGGATTGAAGGTGAAACTATCGTTGGCCCTCGGTATCTAACTTAAATAGTGGATGATTATCAGGAGACCAGTGCACCGTGCTGTGCTGTACTTGTAGGCTATACTATCTCACACTCATTCGTGCTATAGACACCGTGGGTGTTTTTTCTTTTCTTTTTTCCCCTTTTGCACATATTCTACTCCAGAATCTGCTCAAGACCTTCGGGGAAACTTCCCCCTCCCATGCCCATCGTCTCATCCCCACCACCCATACGTGTGCCATATATATACAATACCCGGCTGCTAACCCCCACAGCCCCAAATCTCAAAACTCCAGTAGAAGAATGAAAGAAAGAAGCGCGAACCATCCGGGATCCCCTCCGGTCTGCAGCCTCCCAGGGTGCGGAGAAAATAATTGCCAATCAGAGTGGGCATTCCATCGACCGTGCAAGCCTCGTTTTTATCACCAAGTATTCGTGCGGTAGGATAATGAGTTTGTGGATGCTCACTCGCCCCCGAAACCTTTAGTAGGGAGGAGAGATCGAGGATGGGGGGTTTACCGCAACTGGGTATCAGTTTTATCGTTTGCTCGACGGCAGGAAGGGGATAGCGAATCTTGATTCCAGCTCATTTCAGTATTGTTTAATTCTTTGCGAATAAACTCTCGAAGTCAATAAGGTTTGCCATATACGTAACGACATGTAACTCACAGTACCGGTATTTCGAGTGCCTGCTCGGAGCCTAATCAGCACGGTTGGTACCCGCCTAGTCAACGAGATACGAGCGGTGAACTGCCAATTAACCAACAGGCTACAGAAATCTAGGAAAAAGAGGTGGTGGGCGGACCAAGAGCACAGTGCGCATTGGCAGCTCGGAAGGCGGGAGCGAGTCATCGGATGTCACTCGTTGCGACTGGCGCCGGCCGGTGTTGGCGTAGCTGAATGTCATTAAGGAGAGACATACAGTACACTAACGCCGTTATCCGCGCCAGCATATAAAGAACCGACGTTAGATCTCAACGGAAGTGTGAGAGGGGGGGGTGTACCGGAAGTGTTCATACAGGCTGGAGTGGAGAGGAGAGTAGGGCTGGCGAGGAGCCGCCATTTAGGCTTTTTTAAGTGCTGGGCGAATTAATTCCTCGTTTGTTGAAGGGGGGTATAGTTTTGCAGAATTTAATGTGGGTCCCTCGGTATTTCTCTCAGAAGTGATGGGTGATGTGGGTGATGCATATCTAAGACCGTGCATGGGGTTTGGTGCCATTGGGAGCTTTTTTTTTGGCTTAAGGGTGTGATGTGGGGGTTGGATGGAATTTTGTTTCGGGGGTTAAATGGATTCTTGTAATCGTACATATCATATCATACGTTTGTTTTTCTAGGGCGGGCTGGAGTGGGAAGTGGGGCAACTTTCCGGGTTTGGCTTCGGTCTCGGGCTCACAGCTGGGGGGTGGTGCTACTCAGGCATGATCTTTGTTGAATAGTGGTTTTGGTGGAAACCGGCCACCGTTATGGGGTCTCAGTTAACATCTTCGATCGCTTTTCGAGGGCCGCTAGGAACGCTAGAACTCTATATCTTTTTCTATATCCGTATCTAAGTAACCCTTAGGTATACACTGCAGGTGGGGGGGGGGGAGAGGAGGGAATTGGGGAGAAATTAAAGAAACGATGAGCACAGACGGGATAGAGAACTAGAAACAGGGAAAAAGTAAAGATGATGGAACTTTCGAGTCTCCTGGTTTATCTTGATACAATAGAATATCCCCTACAAACGCTAAACTCTGGACTGTAAGGTAAGAACTAGTGAATCTTGACCGGACTGAGTAAGAAAATCTAGGAAGGGGAAGAAGGGAATTAGCGCAAGGTGGGAAATTGAACTACGGAAGGAGGTTAGGTGGGGGTGAGAGGGGGGGAGGCAGTGACGAGGGTGGGGTGTTGTGAAGTTGCTGCGAGCCTTGCGGGAATGGCACATAGAAAAGCTGTATTTGGAGGCGGCGAGGAGGGCGATGGCCCCGTGCCCTTATGAGAGGCTGGGGGCGGCGGGTTCTGGAGGCTGGAGTAGCGCTACCACCTCCTGGTGCCCTCTCTCAGTAGCCCGATCGAGTGGTGTTTTACCATCTTTGTCTGATCGGTGGGGGTTGACGTCGTCCCGTAGGAGGAGCATTTTCACCACTCCCTTGTGCCCGTTCCAAGCAGCGGAATAGAGTGCTGTTCGGCTGTTGATGTTTGGTTTGTCAGGGTTGACGTCGTCCCGTCCGAGCAGTATTTCCACCACTCCCTTGTGACCATAGAAAGCGGCAATGAGGAGTGGTGTTTGGCCGTAGTTATTTGGTTGGTCAGGACTGACGTCGTCTCGACTGAGCAGCATTTTTAACACTCCTTTGTGCCCTCGCGAAGCAGCCAAATAGAGTGGTGTTTGGCCGCTGTTATCTGGCTTGTCGGGGTTGACGTCGTCTCGTCCGAGTAAAATTTTCACTACTCCCTCGTGCCCATTGTAAGCAGCACACAAGAGTGATGTTCGGCCGTCGTTATCTGGTTTGTCGGGGTTGACTTCGTCGCTTCTGAGGAGCATTTTCACTACTCCCTCGTGCCCATTATAGACAGCACACAAGAGTGATGTCCGGCCGTCGTTATCTGGTTTGTCAGGGTTGACACCGTCTCGTCCGAGTAGTATTTTCACCACTCCCTCGTGCCCATTGTGAGCAGCACACCAGAGCGGTGTTTGGCCGTTGTTATCTGGTTTGTCGGGGTTGACGTCGTCTCGCTCGAGTAGTATGTTCACCACTCCCCCGTACCCATAGTAAGCAGCACACCAGAGCGGTGTTTGGCTGTAGTTATTTGGTTGGTCAGGGTTGACGTCGTCTCGCTCGAGTAGCATTTTCACCACTCCCTCGTGCTCCTTCCTAGCAGCATACCAGAGCGGTGTTTGGCCGTCGTTATCTGGTTTGTCGGGGTTGACGTCGTCTCGCTCGAGTAGCATGTTCACCACTCCCCCGTACCCATAGTAAGCAGCACACCAGAGCGGTGTTCGGCCGTCGTTATTTGGTTGGTCAGGGCTGACGTCGTCTCGCTCGAGTAGCATTTTCACCACTCCCTCGTGCCCATTGTAAGCAGCCCGCCCGAGAGGTGTTTGGCCGTCGTTATCTGGTTTGTCGGGGTTGACGTCGTCTCGCTTGAGTAGCATGTTCACCACTCCCCCGTACCCATAGTAAGCAGCCCACCAGAGTGGTGTTTTGCCGTCGTTATCTGGTTTGTCGGGGTTGACGTCGTCTCGCTCGAGTAGCATTTTCACCACTCCCTCGTCCCCATTGTAAGCAGCACACCAGAGTGGTGTTTTGCCGTTGTTATCTGGTTTGTTGGGGTTGGCGCCGTCTCGTCTGAGTAATATTTTCACCACTCCCTCATGCCCATTCCTAGCAGCCCACATGAGGGGTGTGTTATGCTGAGAATCTATTTGGTTGATATCACAGCCCTCCATCTGTACAAGAACGGCTACAATCTCAACAATCCCGAAGAAGGATGCACAATGTAGACCACTGAACCCGGAAAATCTATCCACATCAAAACTCAACATAGTCTGTGTTCTCATGAGGACTTTAGTGGATGCGTGGTGACTAAAATCGTCAAATAGCTTTAGTACAAGCTGTTTCGCACAATCTGAAAGATCCCTTTTTGCATGAACTCCCCAATAGCCAGAAGAATATTCGAGAAATGGTGTGTCTTGGAGGTCAGGGGAGGGTGTAGTGGAAACTGCCTTGAACTGGTGGGAATTCAGGTAAGTCAAGCAGGTTTCCGCGATTGTCGAGTGAGCTGCACCGAAAAGGGCGGGATGAGCCCGCAGGTATTCTTGAAGGGTAAAATGGATTAAGCGGACTGTGGAAGCCTCCTTTTCTACCACAACAAGTCCTTGGCAACAGGCTAGTAATGTATTTGTCGAAGGGACATTGTCAGTCTTGAGATTCGACGACCCTATCTCGACTGCGAGGGCGTGGCATAGTTCACTGGCCTTCAAGGGCCGCTCCGCATGAGATATCCACATCAAAGCGGCCATTCCAAGCCTCGCCTTCTCACCCCCTTGTCTCTTTATCCTACTCAGCGTTGCACCATACGCATCTCCTAACCCCATGCCATCTGACATTACGCTGAGCTTTTGCCGCCTTCGATGGATTGTGGTTTCCTCTAGGATGGCATCGATATTAAGCGAGACCAGCAAGAATCTAAATGTGAATTTGTTAGTGAATGCTTGAGGTAGCTTCAGTAGTGTCGCTGTTTTCACATACATTTCGGAAACGTCTTCAGGAATTTTCTTCAGAATATCTGCCTCCAGTCTACTATCCATCGCATCCGGAGTTGTATCATCTTGCAGCCTGGAATGAAGATATCTAATAATATCATCTCTCTTGGTGCTTATGGGTAGACTCGTCACTCTTCCAGTGAGATGCCTTCTGATCTCGGGTCGGATGTGTGGTCTTCCAGTCACGAATATTCTAGTGCCTGGAGACTTTTTGAGAATTTGGGCTAGCGAATAAAGAAGCTTGGCTCGATGTTCTGGCACACATTCGTCTAGGGCGTCAATGCATATGAAAGTGCGCCCTTTGTAAGAGGTAGTCTGTAGCATTTCCACAATATCCGAAAGCCGAGGTCCCCGCCCTCCAATGGCCTTTTTTTGTTTTTGGAATGCTTGCGATATCCCCTCCAGGATCTCTTCTAGTCCGCCCACCACTTGTTTTAGCAGGGCGCCCATCGTGCTCGCGGGGGACTGGTCCCTTTGGTCGGCAAAGTCAAAATAAAAACATGCAACGGTGGCATTTTTCTCTCCCGCCTGATCGCACAAGCTGTCTATCACTAGCGAGCTGACATCGCGGCTGGTCAGCGTTTTCCCTTTTCTTCCGTTCCCCGAGATCGGTCTTTGTTACCTAATATATGTTTTGCCGACCCCAGGACCTCCATAGCAAAACAAAACCGCGTTATCGCATTCATCTCCCGCACTACCAGCGTGCCAGCTTCTAAATTCCTCTGTTTGTAACAGCCATTCCCCTATATCTTCGACTCGGCGGCCTTGGATGTCTTGATGGCGTGACTTTGGATCTAGTGGGGATAGCCAGGCTAGGATGTTCGATCGATCATCGGCAACCGTAATATTATTCGACACGCTAACGGTGTTAAAAGAGTTGATATTATGGCTAGAATATTGCGACATTTTTCTGTTTTTCGTAGGTTAGGATGTTGTGAATGATGCACGATGGAGTGAGTCGGGTACTGGAATTCGTTAAGCGTTGATGATTCAATATCTTTATTTTAGCTGAAGAAAAGCGGAGTCATTTGTGTAACCTCACCAATGCCCCAGGACCATCCAATCAATCCCCCCCAGATTTGTGCTATCATATCTTCCTGCCTATGCCTACTGCACTAGGAGCCGCAAATTCTACACTTGTTCAAGTGCTACGTGTATCCTGTTCTGCTTACCGTATGTGGTAATGCATGTTACAAATCTTGCGCTCCAAGTGCACGGGTGCCCAAAGGCCTGCGGTTGAATCCCTAGCTTAGTTTGCCATGTAGGACGAGGGCTCGAGTGCCGTACTCTTAATTGCCTGACGTGCGACAACGGCTGCTACCGATATTGCATATGGGCAAAAAAATTACCGGAGCATCAAGAGTTTGCCCATATGCAATACCGGTAGAAGTCGTTTCTGCAGGCGTGAGGCAACGACGAGTTCTATCGTACATCAAACCTCAATGGATCAGCTGAGAAACCTAAGTTAAGTTAAATATCGCCTACCTTAAAGAATCCCAACGGCTCTTTCTGAGGTTGATGCAGGCCGGATTCTAGGAAGTTAAGGACAAACCATTTTTCTCTTCTTTGAGATCTTCAAATACTACTCGTCCAGCACGGAGGGGTGAGGGGTTGCTTCACCGTACTCGAGTACAGTCGCACCTCGATGTGACGAAATTCTTTACACGGGAACCTCGCTATTACGAATGAATCATCTGGGATTTTACAACCCCTGCTCCATACAAATAGACCTCCCTATAAATAATTTCTTCCAGAACCTCGCTATAACGAACGGAAAGTCCCGAAAAATCTTGAAATCTTGGCTCCCGTTACTCGTACAACCAGGTGCGACTGGATGATTTCATCCAGCAAAAGTCGGGCTGACTCTAGTGCGGATTTTCTTGAACCTGCCCAACCACCGCCACCTATGTGTTTAAACTGTGGCGAATTGGCGTTCCCCGCGCCCCTCTTGTTGGCTCGGTTGCCTTAGTGTCGCTTTAGCCTCAATTCGAATTTTACTGGATTATACGGTGGCTTGCTGCATTTCTCATAATGGCTCATCTTTCTACCCAAAAAATGGTCGGAGCATAGGTTTGTTGAAAATGTCATGCTATCATACCGGTAACCTAAGCAGTTAATTCTCGCCTGGTTCCTTGGGCAATGGGTTACAGGTTAGGTCTCACGTCTCACACTCAAGAGAATACAAGTATGATAATATTATATGCTTAAAGTTTGGTTAGTTAAACTACGAGATCCTGATGTTTTCTACGAGTAGTGAGGTAAACAATCGCAGCAGACCTCAACCCATGTTGTAATAAGCAAAAACAACAGCTAACTTTTCCTGAATCTGTTAAATCCCTATTTTTCAAGTTCAATTCTTGCAAGACTGGAAGTCGCCGAGGTGTTCGGTCAATTTTTCCTGCGCACAATATCCAAAGAGCCATTTAATGAACATCCATACTTGTACAACCCAACGCCCTCTATTAGTTGCAAATCTGAAGCCGAATCCGGAAGACGGTCCACACTCCACTTTTACCCATCAAGGAAAAACCAGCATTGTAAGAATCCCCTTAACTCCGAAACCAAGTCCCGTTACCCGGCCCCTTCATCACACAGTCGAAAATAAAAAAGCCTCTCAATGGAAAAACCTAAATCTCGGCTTCCGCCTTTGCCTGGATAAACACTTTACCTCTACCCCTCTTTCACATCTCTATTTTTTGTTGATAGAAACGGTATTCATCTTTTATACGCGCTTGTCCCAATGGTGAAGATACTTCTCGGCCGAGACGGCATTAATCCCGACAAACCAGGTAACCACGGCCAAACACCATTGTGGGCCGCTGCATGCGATGAGCAGGCGGGAGTGGTGAAAATACTACCCGCATGATCCGACATCAACCCCAACAAACCAGATAAGGTCGGCCAAACACCACTGTTCCCTGCCGCCTGTCTTACGCGCGGGAGTGGTGAAAATTCTACTCGGATGGCACGGCGTTAATCCCGACCCACCAACTATCAACGGCCGAACGCTACTCTATTGTGCTGTTCGGAATGGGGAGAGTGGTTGGTGAAAACATTGCTGGGACGGGACGACATTTATCACAACAAATTGGATAAGGATGGAAAAACACTACTCGATCAGGCCACTTAGGAAGGGCACCGGGGGTGATAGCACTACTCCAACCTCTAGCAGTTGTCACCTTCAAATGTTGGTAACCCCTGCCACCCCCGCATGGGACGCAATGCCGGTAGCTCCATAACACGCCAGTCACCGCCACTACCTCCTCCTGATCCCCTCCCAGCCTCCTCCCCCGGCTCAAGTCCCCACCTTGCGCTAATTCTCATCTTTCCCTTACTTCCAGAATAAGCCTATCACGGAATCTCGCCCCCAATATATCCCCTTGGTATTAACTTATAGCAGGAAATACCCGCCCTAGCCTCTGCGCAGACTCTCTTATACAATCAGGTCAGCATTTATTAATTTCTATTCATAGTCTAGAGTTTAGCGTTGGTAGGAGGTATTTCTATTGTATCGGGATAGGCCTGTATGGCTCAAAATATCCATTATATTTACTCTTTTCCGTTTTTACAAGCTGTACTCTCTATCTTCTCTTCAGATCGATTGTCTGTTTAATTTCTCCACAATTGCCTTTTTTTCCCCTTCTCCTCCCCATCTAATATGTAGACCCGAGGGTCATCTAAATGTAAAAATAAAAATATATATAATGGCCAAGTACTTTAGAAACCGGTCCATGAAAATAGATGGAAACTTGGATGCTAACTATTCTATCGTGGCGATTTCCTTTTCCGCCGAGGACATGGTTCAACGAAGACCATACATACACCCCAATGCCTTCTAGCGGAGAGCCAGAAGCCAAATGCCGAAGACCGCCCACACCCTCCACCCCTACCCATGAAAAACCAACCTACAATAGCCTTCTTAGCCCCGAAACAAAACCTTATTCCGTGACTCCTACATCACAACCTCGAAGAAAAGAAAAACCCCAACCGAACCAACCCTCATGCGCGACCTTAGATATATATCACCCCACAACGCACAATTCTAAAGAGTAATAACAAACGGGAGCAGGATCCAAATCAGACCCAGAAAAACTATTCTCGTCTATAAAGAAGGTGTGAATTTGCAGAGTGCTTAAAAGGCCTAAATCGCAGCTTCTCACCTTCCCTACTCTCCAATCCATACCGGTATAAAGTTAAACGTTAGACGAATGTGCACGGCTCTATTCCGGGTGTGCCAAGGATCATTCAGGAGATATGTAGATGGTTCGGATATGGAAAATTGTTTAGCAATATAATATACTAACATGTCTTTCCTTTGCTATCACGGGAGTGTGTAGAGGAATTAGGGGATGTGGCGGAATACAGAGATAGAAGCGGTCTATAGAAGGATCAGGATATGGTAATTGGGCTTTACTTATACACCTGTCTCTAGCTTTAGAGTGTTTTAGTGCAGCGATGTTGAGAGCGGGCCTACGAAGTGAGTGGTGAAACTTGCAAAGTCCCTATGTTCCACTTGAGTTTCCCTAGTCTATCGCCTGCTTCAGTGCGACCCTCATTGCCCACCTTGACAATAAACACTCACCCCTACCCCGCTCTCACATCTCCGTTGACATTCGAAGTCGCCTCTTTTATATGCATTAGCACCGATAACGATGCTATTGTATGTTTGGTACGATATGCCAATGTAGGGAAATGAGGGTCGCACCGAAGGAGCAAATAGACTAAGAGATTTCACCTGGAACTTAGGCACTTTGGAGGAAGGATATGGAACGTAAGTTTTCCGCCTGTAATACCTCCCAGGGGTGGATGGGGTGGGGGGGGTGGGTGGTTTTGGAGATTTGGCTTCAGGCTAGCAACGGGAGGCACTGGGATGTAGGTATGGCCTTCGTTGAACTATGTCATTGGGGGAAACCGATCACAGTCATACCATTGTTAACTTCTAACTTTGCATCACTTCTCACGGGTAGTCAGAAATGGTTGAACTTTGTATCTTTTTCTCTACCTATATCTAAACAACTCTCCCTTCTACAATTGAGATGGGAGGGAGCGGAAGAAAGGGAATTGTGGGGGAATTAAAGAAATAATCTATGTTCGAAAAGAGTATGCAATTAGAACAATAAGGAAAAGAGAGTAAATATGATGGGAAATTTTGAGCCATACTGGCTTATTCCGACACCGGCGCCGAGCTCTAGACTTTGAATGGAAATTGATAAATGCTGATTTGATTGTATAAGAAAGTCTGTGAAGAGCCTAGGATGGGTATTTCTCGCGGCCTAAAGGGAAATATTACAGGGGAAGTTCGGTCGAAGGGTTAGTCAGGGAGGAAGAAGGGGGCGGGGGTTAGTGAAAGGCGGAGACTTGAATGTTGGGAGGGGGTTAGATGGGTGTGAGAGGGCGAGACGGTGGCGGCGGTGGGCGCACTGTGGAGTTGTTGCCGCTCATGCGGGGATGCTGCGCAGGTTATCAATATTTGGGGGCTGGGGGCGATGGCTCCTCGCTCTTATGACAGGCTGGGGGCAACAGTTTCTGGAGGCTGGAGCAGCGCTATCACTCCCTTATGCCCTTCCTCGGTAGCCCGATCGAGTGGTGTTTTGCCATCCTTATCTAGTTTGTTGGGGTTGACGTCGTCCCGTGTGAGAAGCACTTTCACCACTCCCTCGTGCCCATTCCAAGCAGCACGATAGAGTGGCGTTCGGCCGTTGATGTTTGGTGTGTCGGGGCTGACGCCTAGTGCGAGTAGCATTTTCACCACGCCCTCGTGTCCAAAGCAAGCAGCAATGAAGAGTGGTGTTCTGTGGATGCTATCTGGTTTGTGGGGGTTGACGTCGTCTCGTGCGAGTAGTATTTCCACCACTCCCTCATGCCCACTACTAGCAGCCCGCCAGAGTGGTGATTGGCCGTCGTTATCAGGCTTGTCGGAGTTGACGTCATCTCGCTCGAGTAGTACCTTCACCACTCCCTCGTGCCCACTATAAGCAGCCCACCAGAGTGGTGTTCGGCCGGTGTTATCTGGCTTGTCGGGGTTGACGTCGTCTCGTCCGAGTAGTATGTTCACCACTCCCACGTGCCCATCGGAGGCGGCGGCCAAGAGTGGTGTTCCGCCGTCGCGATTTGGTTTTTCGGGGTTGACGTCGTCTCGTCCGAGTAATATTCCAACCACTCCTTCGTGATCATTGAAAGCAGCCCGCCAGAGTGGTGTCTCGCCGTCGCTATCTGGTTTGTCTGGGTTGATGTTGTCTCGTGCGAGTAGTATTCCCACCACTCCCTCATGCCCAGTGTCAGCAGCCCACCAGAGTGGTGATTGGCCGTTGTTATCTGGCTTGTCGGGGTTGACGTCGTCTCGCTCGAGTAGTATTTTCACCACTCCCTCGTGCCCACTATAAGCAGCCCACCAGAGTGGTGTTCGGCCGTCGTTATCTGGTTTGTCGGGGTTGACGTCGTCTCGTTCTAGTAGTATTTTCACCACTCCCTCGTGCCCACCGTAAGCAGCCCGCCAGAGTGGTGATTTGCCGTCGTTATCTAGTTTGTCGGAGTTGACGTCGTCTCGTTCTAGCAATATTTTCACCACTCCCTCGTGCCCCCGCTCAGCGGCCCAATGGAGTGGTGTTTGGCCATTCGTATTTGGTTTGTCGGGGTTGACGCCGCCTTGCCCAAGCAGCATTTTCACTACTCCCTCACACCCCCTCTCGGTAGCCGAACTGAGTGGTGTTCGGCCGTTGTTATCCGGTTTGTCGGGGTTGACGTCGTCTCGTTCCACCAGTATTTTCACCACTTCTTCGTGCCCATCCCGAGCAGCCCACCAGAGTGGTGTTCGGCCATTGCGTTCTGGTTTGTCGGGGTTGACGTCGCCCTGCCCGAGCAGTATTTTCACCACTCCTTCGTGCCCATAGCAAGCAGCAATGAGAAGCGGTGTTAGGCCGGACATATTTGGTTTGTCGGGGTTGGCGCCGTCCCGCTTGAGTAGCATTTTCACCACTTCCTCGTGTCCATTCTGAGCGGCGCCATAGAGTGGTGTTTCGCCGTATTTATCTGGTTTGTCGGGGTTGACGCCATTCCGTTCGAGTAGCATTTCCACCACACCTTGGCACCCATTCGCAGCAGCCAACCAGAGTGGTGTTCGGTCATTGCCATCTGGTTTGTCGGGATTGACACCTCCCCGTCCGAGCAGTATTTTTACCACTCCCTTATACCCTCTCCCACTAGCATGATGTAGTGGTGTTCGCCCACATTTGTCTGGTTTCTCGGGACTGATGCTGTCCCATCCGAGTAGTGTTGTCACTACCTCCTCATGCCCATTCCAGGAAGCCCAATGGAGTGGTGTATTACCCGTAAAGTCCATTTGGTTGATATCACAACCCTCTTTCCCTGCCAAACCAACTACAATCTCGATAATCCCGAAGAAGGACGCACAATGGAGACCGCTAAAAAGGGAAGGTTTATCGAGATCCACGGCATACCAATACATCTTTTGTGTTTTCAAGAGGATTTTAATGGATATATGGTGACAGTAGTCCTCAAATAGGCTCAGCGCGAGCTCTTTCGCGCAATCTGAAAGGTCCCTTTTTGCGTGCACTCCCCAATACAGGGAAGAGTACTCAAGAAAAGGCGTGTGCTGGAGATTGGAGGAGGGACTGGTCGCAAAAGCCTTGACCTGCTGAGTATTCAGATAGTTCAGGCAAGTTTCTGCCATTGCCGAGTGAGCTGCGCCAAAAATGTCGGGATAAGCCCGGAGGTATTCTTGAAGGGTAAAGTGGATCAACCGGGCGGTGGAAGCTTCCTTGTCTACTACAATAAGTCCTTGACAACAAGCTAGCAGTGTGTCTATGGAAGGAATATTGTCCATATTGAGATCCGGCGACCCTATCTCCACTGCTAGGGCGTGGCACAGTTCATCGGCCTTCATGGGTCGCTCGGCGCGAGATATCCACATCAAAGCCGCCACGCCAAACCTTGCTTTCTCTCCACCCTGTCTGTTTATCCGATCTAACGTTGCGCCATAAGCATCCCCCAGCCCTAAGCCATCAGTCATTGCGTTGAGCCTTTGTCGCCTGAGATGGATTGTGGGCTCCTGCAGGATGGCATCGATATTGAGCGAGACTAGCAAGAATCTAGACAGGTATCTGTTAGTGGATGCTCGAGGTACCTTCCCCAGTGTCGCTGCTCCTACATACATTTCGGATATATCTTCAGGAATTTTCATCAGGATCTCTGCCTCTAAACTACCATCCATCGCATCGGGGGTTGAGTCATCTTCTAGCCTTGAGCAAAGATATAAAATAATATCATCTCTCTTGGTGCTTATGGGTAGACTCGTCACTCTTCCAGCAAGGCGCCTTCCGATCTCGGGTCGGATGTGTGGTCTTCCAGTCACGAATATTCTAGTTCCTGGTGTCTTTTGGAGGATTTTGCTAAGTGAATCGAGGATCTTGGCCCGATACTCTGGCACACATTCGTCTAAGGCGTCAATGCAGATGAATGTGCGCTCTTTGGAAGAGGTAGTCTGTAGCATTTTCACAATATCCGAAAGCCGAGGTCCCCGCCCCCCGAGGGCTTTTCTCTGTTTTTGGTATGCTTGCGATATCTCCACCGGTATATCCTCCAGTCCCCCAACCACTTGTTTCAGCAGGGCGCCCATCGCGCTCGCGGGAGACTGATCCCTTTGGTCGGCAAAGTCGAAATAAAAACATGCGACGGTAGCATTTTGTTCTCCCGCCAGATCGCACAAGCTGTCTATCACCAACGAACTAACATTACGGCTGGTTAGCGCTTTCATCTTTCTTCTGTTCCGCGAGATTCATCGTTGTTACCTAATATATGTTTTACCGACCCCTGGGTCCCCATAACAAAACAAGACTGCGTTATCAGATTCACCTCCCCCACTACCAGTGTGCCAGCTTCTAAACTCCTCAGTTTGTAACAACCATTCCCCTATATTTTCGACTCGACGATCTTGGATGTCTTGATGGCGTGCCTTGGGATCTAGTGGAGATAGCCAGGCTAGGATGTTCGGTCGATCATCGGCAGCCGTGATATTCGACACGGTAACGGTGTTAAAAGAGTTGATATTATTACTAGAATGTTGCGACATTTTTTCTTTTTCGCAGGTTAGGATATTGTGGATGATAGACGATGGAGTGGGTCGGCTGCTGGAATTCTTAAGGACTCAAGAAGAGCGGGGTTACTTGTGCAACCTCACCGATGCCTCAGGGCCGTCCAATCAATCTCCCCTGGGTTTGTGCCCATAGCTCCCTGTGTGCGCCTACCGCACCATGAGCTGGAAATGCTACACTTGTTTAAGTGCTATCCTGACCTGCTCATACAGTAATATGAGCATACTAGAAATCTGTAGGAGTTGACGGAAGTGGATAGTTGAGGGAGAAAGATGTGAGAGGGGGTGTAAGCGGGAAGATACGGTGAAAGAATGTTTTCGGTGACTCCATTTGTTCTAAAGTTAAAAGGGGGTGAAAGGGTCGATGGAGATGGCTTATGATCATATCTTTCCTTTATCATTGGTATAGAAGTATGCAGGCAAATGGGCCGTGCACGAAGAGAACTGGATGAGTGTGAGGAACGATCAAATAGGCAAAATGGTTTCCTTGGACTTTATATATTTTTAGTTTTGTTTGGTTAGTTTAGAGTGATGACGGACGAAGGAAATTTCCGTTTTTACCTCTCCTTTAGTCTAGTCATACTCTAGTTCGTGTGTGTTTGACCGTTGCTCCATTTGCCAGCCTCCCCGGGATACCCCTCCGACAAAATCCCGGGCTGCGATGCACGGCCGCCCTGAAGCACCTGTGGTTGAATCCACTCCTCGAGGTTAAGGCTAGCCCAGCCTACCAAGCACAACAGGCCCGAATGGACCAGCAGAAATCCTAACCACATATCACCCAAATGAAGGAATTATAGCATAGTTCTTCCTAAGGTCGATGCGGGTAGGAAGGCGCTCTCGCCCCGGGTTCTGGTGAGGTGAGTATAAGTCCTTTTTCTATTCGTTGCGATAGCCAAGTACAGTACAAGTACCACAATCCCGCAAAAGTCGGACTGACACTAGTGCCGATTTTCTTGAACCTCCCCAACTACCGCCATATATCACTTTTAAACTGTGGCGAATTGGCATCCTTCGCACCATCCTGTTGGTATTCGCTTGCTGCATTTCCCATAATGGCTCATCTTTCTACTCGAGAAATGATCGGGGCATAAATTTATTGAAACAGCCCGGCTGAGCTAAGTAGGAAATCTGGTAGGCTGTTGGCGAATAGAATTCTCTCCGTGCCTAGGTTCATAATGCACGATTGAAGATTTGACTGACCGCTGGGAGAAATCACATTATGGACCACAAGCTTAGCGAACTGTGACCCAAAAGATAAATAAAAGTAGTAGTCGATGGCGTCGGACGGGAAAAAATGTTATTATCTTGATTTGGTCGGTCCATGCGCACGGAAACAGAGTTAAGTTTCTTACATCTATGGTTTATAATGCTATTGGTTGGTTATAATAGTAGTGTAGCGTGGAGTACTCACGCAGCCGAGTGCTAAGTAGGTCATGTGATCTTTTACCCAGATCTGCCAACGATTTTGATGCATAATTGAGTGCTTCTCTTTTTTTCTTATTTGGCTCAGGAAGGCGGAGGGCCAAGGCTTTCCTTTGAACATTCTACTGACATCCCGTGCAGAGGAATCTGAGAAATCATTCGGAGCCGAAGATCACATGACCAACTTAGCACTTGGCCCCATGAGTACACTGCAGGAGAAGTGTGCCAAGTGATTGGAGTTCTCCAGTGGGGTCGGAATGGGTGAGCCGCTGTAGGCTTGGCCCTCAGTTTGGGCTTAGAAGGGAAAGGAACAAGAAACCGGGGGGGGGGTGGCATACTGACAAAGGACATGGTGTGATATCAACAAGTCCCGAAGCTGGAGCCGGTCATTGCATGTCACTCGGCACTATACAATTTAGAGTTGTTGTAAGACCTGGCTGTCATACTTCCTGGTAACCTCAGATTGGAATGGGACGAACTTCCTCACTGCCTGGAATTGGAATGTGACGGATGGAATGGAGTTGATAAATGTCATGAGTGGAATGGCAAGGAATGGAATGATAGAGCGAATACTGAAGGCTGGGAATGTTGTGTAAATAGATTAGTTCTCAGTTCGCGATCTTGAGAGGATGATGGTGTGAATATACATTCTCACGACTATTGTACTATGTTTGTTGTTTATTTTCTTCAAGAGTCAACCGGGAAGGGTCCGTTTACCTATAGACGGCCGTCTATCAACCAGAGACAGTGCCGACCGTGATTCTGTGAAGCTGTACAGTTGAAGGTGTGTAAAGAAAATAGAATAGTTGCATGTTTATCTAATATACTGTCTAGTATATAGCTTAAAGCCCGTTTATCTAACTGTCTATTTCTAATTATAATAGGCGATTAAACTAGAAAGTGGTATTTCAACCAGCATCTGATAAGCTATGAGAAAGTGTTTGACCAATTTTCCACCGTCCTAGATTCTTGTAGCTAGACCGTCAAAAGATTACGTTGCCTGCTCTAGGTAAAGGTTATCTGTTTTGCCGCACCTCCCTCCACTGTCAAGCCCCCCTTAGCGGCCGGCATCGTCTCAGGCTGTTAGACGGCCCTCTATAGGTAAACGGGCCCTAAGTTGACATAACGTAATACCGTAGTACTAGACATACAGTAACATCGTTGTCCGTGCTAGTGCATAAAAAAGTAACTTCCTTGAATCTCAACGGAGGTGTGAGAGCGGGGTAGAGGGAGGAGTGTTCACTGTCAATGTGGGAAATGAGGGTCGCACGGAAGTAGACTATAGACGAGGGGAATTCAAGTGGAACTTAGGCACTTTGTAAGTTTCACCACTCTCTCGGTTTGTTCACTCTCAATTTCTCTACACTAAAACTAAACTAAAAGTAGAGACAGGTGTATAAGGAAAACTCAAATGTAATATCCTGATCCTTCTATGGACCGCACCTATCTCTGTATTCCACCTCATGCCCCACTTCCTCTGTGCACTCCCGTGATAACAAAGGAAAAACATGTTGGTATATTCTGTTACTCAACAATCTCTCGTGTCCGAACTATCCGTATCTATCCTGAATAATCCTTCACGCACCTGCAATAGAGCCATGCACATCCGTCTAACATTTATACCGGCATGGGGAGGAGTAGGGAAGGTGAGAAGCCGCGGTTTGGGCCTTTTGAGAACTCTGAAAATTCACTCCTCCTTTCTAGGCAATGTTAGTTTTTCTGGGTCTGATTTGGATCCTACTCCACTTTGGTATTACTCTCTAGAATTGTGCATGATGGGGGTGATATATATCTAAGGTCGCACAGGGGGCTTGATTCCGTTGGTGTTTTTTTCTTCTTCTTTGAAGTTATGATGTGGGAGTCTAGGAATGGGGTTTTGTTACGGGCCAAAGGAGGCTATCATATGTTGGTTTTTACCTGATGTGTGAGGGTGGAGAGTGTGGGCGGTCTTTGGTATTTGGCTACTGGCTCGACGCTAGAGGGCAGCGGGGTGTAGGTGTGGTCTTCGTTGAACCATGTCCTCAGAGGAAAAGAAAACCACCGCGATAGCATAGTTAGCTTCCGACTTTTCATATATTTTGATGGGTCGTTATCAGAAGTACTTGCACATTATATATTTTGTATATTTATCTTAGATAACCCTCATGTTTAATTATTGGATGGGGAGGAGGGAAGGGAAAAAAAAGAAAATTGTGGGGAAATAAACTAGCTGATCTGTAGAGAGGATGTAGAGTGCGGCTAGGAAAAAGGGAAAGAGTAAATATAATGGATATTTTGAGTCATGCTGGCCTATCGCGATACGATAGAAATACCTCCTACCAACACCAAACTCTAGACTGTAAATGGAAATTGATAAATGCTGACTTGATTGTACAAGAAAGTCTGTGCAGAGGCTAGGTGTTTCCTGCTACCGGAAGAGATATATTGGATATGTGGTTCTGTGATAGGCTTATTCCGCGAGTAAGGGAAAGATGAGAATCAGCGCAAGGTGGGGACATGAGCCGGGGGAGGAGCTAGTGGCGGTGATGGGCGTGTTGTGGGGGTAATATTCGACCGACCTTATCTAGTTTGTTGGAGTTGATGTTGTCTTGTGTGGCTAGTATTTTCATCACTCCCGCGCGCCCATCGTAGGCAGGGGCCCAGAGTTGATTTGGCCGTCGTGATCTGGTTTGTTGGGACCGATGTCGTCTCGACTGCGAAGTATCTTCACCATCGGGACATCCTCCTCTGACATAGCAGTTTCCAAGTGCGTATAGAAGATGCACCCCGTTTTGATCAACAAAAAATAGCGGGGTGAAAGAGGGGTGGAGGTGGAGTGTTTATGTATTGATGGAGTGGAGAGCTGGAAGGCGAGAGTCGCAACTTAGGCTTTGTTATTGCGAGGTTTTTTTTCTTTTTTGAGGCTGGGATGTGGGGGCCGGGGAATGGGGTTTTTGTTTCGTGGTTAAGGGGGTTCTTTTTATGATGCGGTATGTAGGACATGATACAAGTACCTCAATATTTCAACCGAAAACCCTAAGTTTCATATTACTTCGCCTAAAGAATCACAGCATCCCTCTTCCTGGGGTTGATGGAGATGGGAATGCACTCTCGCACCGGGTTCTGTGAAGATAGGGACAATCCCCTTTGCTATTCATTGCGGCCACCAAGCACTACTCGAGTACACCCGTGCCGCACCGAGGGGGGGGTTGCTGTATCTTACCTTCTACTAGTACTTGTAATCTTGCAAAAGTTGGATTGAAGCTAGTGCTGATTTTCATGAACTTGCCCAACCGCCGCCACCCATAACTTTTAACCTGTGGCGAATTGGCATCCTTCGGATCGTCCTGTTGGTATAATACCACAGCTTTCTGCATTTCCCATAATGGCCCATCTTTCCACCGGTGTTCGAGAAATGATTGGGACATAAATTTGCTGAAACCGCCCTGTTAACCTAGGTAGCATTCGGGGGCTGTTGACAAATGGCATTTTATCGGAGCCTAAGTTAATCCACGATTTAAGATTTTGTCCCGCTGAAAATTACTGACCAAGATAATAAATCTCTTATGGACAACTATGGGAGAAGTCACAGTATGGACTAAACGCTAAGCGAACTATGCCTCAAAACATAGATAAAACTAGTGGTTGATGGCGTCGGACAAAAGATATAACCCTGATTTAGTTGGCCCATGCACATTAGAGCAGAGTTAAAAATTTCGCAGCTTTACTGTGTGCTCGATCGGAGGGTCCCGGGGCTGGGGTTGGTCACCGCGTGTCACTCGGTAACTTACTGTACAACCTAGCATAGCGTCAGCTGGTAAGTTGACATAGAGTAATATCGTATGGCCCAGACATACAGTAATAATGTTACCCGTGCTAGCGCATAAAAAAGAGATGACCACCAATCTCAACGGAGATGTGAGAAGAAAGTAGAACGGGGAGTGTTTATTGTCAATGAGGGAGATGAGGGTCGCACGGCAGTCGACGATAGCTGAGGGGAATTCAAGGGGAACCTCGGCACTTTGTAAGTTTCACCGCTCGCCTCGTTCGTTCACTCTCAACTTCTCCTCACTAAAACTAAACTAACGGTAGAGACATGTACATCAATAGAACTCAAATACCCAATCCTGATCCTTATATAGGCCGCCCCTATCTCGGTATTTTCCCGCATGCCCTAATTTCTCTGTACACCCCCGTGGTAACAAAGGAGAGGCATGTCAGTATGATACATATCATTATTTTATTTTAGTTTGGCCAGTATGGGCGAGTGGATGCGACAGTAGCATGGAAGAGGTTGTTGTGCTAGAAGTGACAAACCAGGTTTTGAATATAATGACTTTAAACCCATTTTTCAGTTTATTGGAATGCGAGAACTGAGCTCGGCTCTAGGTCACATACCAAGGTTTGATGACGGGTTGGTACAACCCGTTGCCAATTGGGCAAGTCGCACCAAACTCCGCCGGATCAGCATGACTGGGGTGTTGCCGGATAAACATAAAACCGGTTGCTGGGCCATTGCGGGGTCATAGCTCCAGGACACACGGTCCACGGACTCCCACTATGGTTTCTCTCCCCTTCTCTCCTAGACTGCGCGTCTACCATCCTTCCCACAGCTAGCATTCTTTACCTCTCGCGTTCTTTGTTTCTCGTGTTCTCAATTCCTCGCTTTCTTCATTCAAAGAAACCACCAGACATCTCAGGATTGATAACATGGCCCTCAGGCGAGCATCTACATGCGGTGGTACCTCCACACTAGCTACAAGACGCAGGACGTAAGCAGGCGTCCGAAAGAATACGCGTAACAGACAAGCCCCAAACCGCTACAGTCAACAACCTCCAGCCAGTCCGGGTACTCCAGCAACCCGAGATACCCATGAGCCCTCTAGCAGCCCCGAGGAAGCAGAGCCAAGCATTCTGCAATATAGCCACTCACTTTCAAGTATTGACGTGAGATTAAGGCCACTCTCATCAGATCCCAACCACAGGCAGGCAACCCCGGTGACTCCAGCATCACCAACTAAAGCCTATACTTCCCCCCATGCCTCTGCCTCACCAGACATACCAGTCAGTCTTACCACCATGCAGGAACTCTTATGCTCACACGAGCAGGAAATTGTTGACCGAGTTGTCCAACAACTCAATACCCAGAAGTAGTCCTCCCGCATGCCAGCTCCCCCACTCCCCCAACCACCTCCTCACCCAGCACTATACTCTCAGCCTCCACCGCCCAACAACACGCTCCGTAGGAGCGCAGAGTTGGAAACCCAGCTAGCACAACTGAGGGGAGAAAGCGAAGGGGAAAGGGCAGGCATGCAGGAGTTGAGCGTGCCGGGTACGTACGACGCCTCTCCGCCCTCAATCCCACACTAGATCAAGAGCGTATCAGGCATTGCGGATTTGGTCGAGGTGTTGTTCCCTGGTGTAGAACGTAGTACATTAGTGCAAATCGTCGAAAATCGGTTTGAACCAACAAATATCTAGTGACTCTTAGCTAGTGAAAAGGAGCGAGCTGAAGAACAACGAACAATTTGCATAGGAGGGATCGAGTTCGAACAGGCGGGAAAGGATGACAAGGAGAGTAATTACCGCATGAGCGGCGTCTTCAAGGCCTGGGCAGCCTATTGTGGAATCCTCGTTAACCTCGCCCCACATGTCCTGCAAGGAGATCTCGCAACGGTTCTCTCTATATACACTATGAATATATACGAGTTACTGGAAAAGTACGCCTGGGAGGGAGTCAAGGCTTATCACTTCCAACTTCACAGACAGAGGGTAGCTAGCGGCAAGAGCATATACCATGCGAGGGAATGGCAAACGCTTGAGAGTGAACTTGTAGCTTCTAAATGTTTTGGGCATTGCGCACCAAGACCCACCTGGTCACAAGGCCACAAGACGGGCCCAGCACCAATACGGAAAACACACGAACTAGCTATCCGCAAGAATGGGCTGGCTCATACTCTCACAACCACAGCAGCACTACCGGTAACACTGGAGGCCTGGGGGAATTGGAACTATCGTGAGTGCCGCAATATACTACAGTGTCGTTACCAGCATACTGTTCAAATTCTGTTATATTTCCTATGTGCATTTCATAATACTACCGTGTATTCTTTTACTTAGTTTGTGTTTCGGCTCCACCTGTACACCGCTTACATTACTACAGCTAAGATATATATATTATGGTGTTTTATTGATTGTTTTAGGATAATATTTGGGGATTTAACACATCAGCAAAAACGGACCCTGCGTCTGATCCGTCGGCGTTGCGTCCTGACGCAAGCGACGCATCTCCTGCGTCCCATGCGTCCTGTGCGTCCTGACTTGCGTTGCAACGCCCCGCCACATCCCAC
>Ga0307517_10001937_pt1 | contig 33838 bp, 30 predicted proteins | sample 23_EM_MG_FD_194515 | JGI IMG/M metagenome (GOLD analysis project Ga0307517, IMG submission 194515) | Populus trichocarpa ectomycorrhiza microbial communities from riparian zone in the Pacific Northwest, United States - 23_EM | ecosystem: Host-associated > Plants > Roots > Unclassified | place... | reverse complement strand
TCCATCCCCCTGCCCTGCACTAACATGTCTCACCCTGTAGGGCCCGCCGTCCTGCCTAAAGACGGCGGTCCTGCCCTTAAAGCGCCCCGGACGGACTACAGCTAGCCGTCCCGTCCCGTCTGGGGCTTTTGGCAGTCCCCCCGGACGGCTGCGAACACTGCTCTTCCTAGAGGGCACTCTCATACAAAAAGACAATAAAGCGATGTCTGAGTTGAAAGGGCCCTGGGGTGAGTTGGGGAACTTGGGTAGGCTTACCCTTCACCCCCCATACCGGTGGCGGGGTGCCCCAGGTTCTGTTTCTTTTGTTCCAATAATATGCTAATTCTATCCCCGCGCCCGGGTACTGGTGCTTATGCGGCACTTGTATTGCACATGGAATACATGGATAAGGCTCTTCGCCAGGATACTTCGCAGGAGATGGCTTAGCCTTCCTCGCAGCCATTGGTAGCCGTAGCCAGTTGAAAATGTGCAATCCCACTCGTGGAGAATTCCAAAACACTATCTCCGGTTTCCCCTTTTTGTAGGTTCTGGTTCTTGGTCGCTGCGTTTCCACACTCGGAAGACTGATTGATTTTGCAAATACCCTGGCGCTATCACCACGGATCGCATTTAAACATTCCCTATTTTGTTTTGTTTTGTTTTTTGGGGGGTAGGGGGGGGGCGGTGGATTACCCTGCGTGGACGCGGGGAGTATCGAGAACCTAACAGGTTGGATAGGATATTGCGTGATACTTAGCAGCGGATGTAGGGCAATGATTTTGTGGAGGCTTCTTTTGCCAAGTTCCTTTCCGCCCTGGAACCAGTGTTCCCAACCGTCCCGTCCGGACTGCAGGGCCCTGACGTCCAATAGTCCCGTCCGTCCTCACCATTTCCAGAAAGACTGCAGGGCCGGGCCGTCAACCTACAGTCCTGCAGTTAATATCAAGTTCCGGTAGGGCCTCACCGTCTTTGGAATTGACGGGCGTCACCTGTAGGTACCCGCCGTCACCTGCCCTCCTGAGTGAGGACGGGCGTTACCTGTAGGTATTTCATAAAAATACCGTAAAAATACTTTCGATTCGCTATCTCCGTCAGCTTATAATAGGTTCAGTTTGACAGGTTAATAGAATTGCGTGTGTCGGTTAATGAGATTTAATAACGTCCTGATAGTTGATCATATCCCGCGTAGGAAAGCACTAACCCTTTTGAAGACTTCTAGGCAGTAGATTCGGAGATAGCAAACGACAGCGGTTTTTACGGTATTCATAATGTGTGATTGCTCTATCCGCTGAGCTGTTGCTTCATACATTTGATAAGAGAAGAAAATATGCTTGGCGATTTGGAGGACAGAGCGGTAATATTAGGCGGGGAGCTAGGGCAGGTTCCGGGGATCGGATATAAGTGCACAGCTTGGTTGATTGATGAGAAAATTTGATACCTGATACCCAAATATGATGATAGCGTTGTAATAAAGATGTTTTGTTTCTTCAAGCACAGACTCCCGGGTCGGAAATTTTAAAATAGCAGTTCAACTGAGACACCTGTAGGGCCCGGCCGTCCGTCCCGGGCATGGGTTAGGACGGACTACAATTTGGCGTCTGTCTCGTCCAAGGGCCTCAAATTTGGCGTCCGTCCCGTCCTAGGCAAAAGACGGACGGACTGGACGCTTGGGAACACTGCCTGGAACTGGGGATATGGACACACGGAGGTTGTGAAGGTTCTCCTAGAACCAGTGGATATCTGATCCAATGCAAGGGATATCAACGGTCCAACACCACTGTTGCCAAACTCCCTGGTAGGCATGAGTGAGTTAGGGTAGCCCTAATCGAGAGAGTGGATATGGACCCTACACGGTAGATATCATACGTGTGGGTGAATACTACGCCCTCTCGCCGATGCAGGGCACTGTGGGGTAGAGAAGTCGATTTATAGGGTTTAGTTAATACTCGAATTTGTGTGTGATTGCTTTTCGTTGGCATTCCATAGGGTTTTTATATAGGTGACTACGGTTGGGAGGGTTCGTGGGGAAACAACCTTTCAGAGACTGGCTTTCTCTACCCACACACTGCTTAAAAGAGACCACAGAGAGGACTAGGGAGACAACGACATCTTTCTGGACGAGAAAGGGCGAACACTAACACCACGAGAATCAGCTCCTTTTTTTATTCCTCCGTTTTTATTCTTTTCTATTGTGAACCTTCGCGAACCCCACGAACTAGTGCCTATATCCTCAGTGAACACTCGACCCAAAAGCAAACACTGATTACTTTTCTGACCATCTACGACTCCACTGTGAGCTCACCCCGCCGTTCATTTAGGAGAGGCGATTTTGGTCACTTTATTAGAGTCTGAGCTGATATGGGTTCTTTCAGTCCATTGAAGATGGTTCTCAATGGAACGGACGTTAGTTCCAACAGGAGGAAGGGCTTGACGCCACTTTCATGGGCTGCCAAGGGTGGGCATGAGGCGGTGGTCGAGTTGTTGCTGGCACGAGACGATGTGAACCCGAGCGCTCCTGATGCAAATGGCCGGACACCACTGCTCATGGCAGCCCTCGGGGGACATGAAGGAGTTGTGAAGATGCTACTGGCGCAAGGGGATGTCGGCCTCAACACTAGGAATGAATTTGGCCAAACTCCGCTCTGGGAAGCCGCTGAGGAGGGGCATGAACGAGTCGTGAAGGTGTTACTTGAACAGAATGATATCAATCCAAACTCAGCCTGCTCTTTTGGCGAAACACCTCTCTACAGAGCAGCCTATAAGGGACATATTGGGGTCGTGAAGATGTTACTAGAGCGGGGTGATACCAACCCAAATACTGTTACTAGGTGGGGTAAAACACCACTCCTCGCGGGTACTGGCTGGGGACATGAAGGGGTCGTGAAGATGTTACTCGGACGAGCAGATGTCAACCCCAACACTGCGGATTATATGGGCGAAACTCCACTCTACAAGGCCGCCATGGAGGGAAACGAGGGAGTCCTGAAGGTGCTACTGGAGCGAGCGGATCTTAAACCCAACACCCTAGACATCTATGGTCGGACCCCACTGTTCATGGCAGCGTCCATGGGGCATGAAGGAGCTGTGAAGATACTGCTGGGTCGAGCCGATGTCAACCCCAACACTTCAAACCAATATAATCAAACACCGCTCTTCATCGCGGCCAAAAATGGACAGGAGGCAATCGTGCAGAGATTGCTGGAACGAGCTGATGTCAACCCAAACACCGCAAACAATTTTAAAGAAACGCCGCTCTTCATAGCGGCCCACGAGGGGCATGGATGGATAGTGAAGATGTTACTCGGACGGAGTGACATTTATCCCAATACTGCGAATCATGAAGGTAAAACACCGCTCACTGTGGCCGCGTTTTATGGGACGGGGGGCGTGGTGCAGACGCTGCTTGAGCGTAAAGATGTCAACCCCAACCATATAGATAAAGAAGGCGCAACCCCTCTTTACAGAGCTGCCGTCCTTGGGCATGAACGAGTGGTGGAGATGCTGCTAGGCCGAGGAGAGGTGAACCCCAACGATAGGTTGGATGGGGGCGACACAGTGCTATCGAGCGCCGCTATGTGGGGAGAAGAAGGAGTGGTGAAAATACTGTTGGAACAGGGGGGGGTCAATCCTAATACCGCAAACGATAGGGGCCAAACGGCTCTCTTCAAAGCCGCCAATATGGGGGAAGAGGAGGTCGTGAAAGTCCTACTTGATCAGAGCGGTGTCGACCCTAACATCGCAGCTAAATGTGGCAAAACACCTCTCTCTGAAGCCGTGTGCAAAGGCCGTGAAGGAGTTGTGAAGATGCTGCTGGAGCGAGTGGATATCATTTCCGATACGGTAGATCTCGCTGGGGAAACACCACTTTCGCGAGCTCAGAAAAATGGACACCATGCCATTGTGGAATTACTATCTAAACACAAAAATCCAACTCCCCAGCAAGATGGCGACAAATCCACAGCCCTCCCGTCCCCCGGGCCGTCCGATCCGGGTCAACACCCCTCCAAAAGTAACAACAGGTTTTGATGCTCAGCACCAAAGCTCAGATCGTCCCCCCATTCCTCGAATTTCCAATTTATCAACCCTACGCTCGTGGCTGGCTCGATCCTTAACACTCCTGCCGCATGTATTTCATCGCTCTATTCTATCGGTGGGCTTCGCAATAGAATCCCCAATTTCTTCACAATTTTTATCCCCTCTCTAATTGCTCTGCCCATATATGTATTTACCTACCCACTAGAAGAGCTGTGGGGACAGTTTAAAGGGTGCTTCAATTGTATACAGTGCGCGGAGGTAACTAGGGATGAGCCAGCGCGGGTTGTTTCATTGGTTCACACAGTCACCGTACTTTACTAATATTATAATTTTATCGTACGGTACTTTCTTTCTGTTTGTCATATTTTTTCTACAGTTATTCAACCGAGAATTGCTTTCCTTCCTCTCCATAATTGAGACTTATATTTTATATAGTTATCCTTTTCCCAGTCAAATCAGAAGCCCTCCTACCATTTTTTAGTATTATAGAGTAGAATCCCCTTGCATTGCGGCGGGTTTGTTAGATCAGTCGATCATGGGCCCGGGTCCTCATGATTAGATCATGATTGAGCATGCCCCCCATTATATGCTTGATCGTGATAGTGTCCATCACTATGCTTGATCCATCCTAGTTTCACCAAATATTGGGGAAATTCTGGGGGAGGTGACAATCTACTAAGGGCCCGTTTACCTATAGACGTCCGTCTAAAAGCCTGAAACGATGCCGACCGTTAAGGGGGACTTGACAGTGCGGGAGTGCGCGGCAAAGTAGATGGCGTTTGGCTAGAGTAGGCAACGGAACTTTTTGACGGTCTAGCTACAAGAATCCAGGACCGTGGAAAATTTTTCAAACACTTTCGCGCCGTTTACCAGATAACGCTTGAGACGCCACCGTCTAGTTCAACAATTATTACAAATTTAATTTTTAGCAGGAGAGAGACAGTTGAAGGTATGCAAAGAAAACAGAAATGTCGCACGCCCAGCTAATATAGTGTCTAGTATATAACCGGAAGCCCGTTTACATAACTGACTTTCTTTGACGGTCGGCATTGCCTCTGGTTGCTAGACGGCCGTCTATAGGTAAACGGGCCCTAAGGAAGGAAAAAGCTTGAAGTAATGACCAAAGGGAAAGGAATGGGGGGATGTTTACATGCCAACCCTGATCCGGATAAAGTCATAGAATGGGTGAAATCGGGGGTCGATAGAGAACCCCTCATGTGGATATCATATCCAGAGCGACGACTGAAACCGATTGAGCTAGGCAGGCACTTGGAGGTGACAAATTTAAGGTATCTTCCGCAGAGCGTGTCTTGGGCTCCTTATTGTTTCCTTCCCATCTGCGGTATCCTCTATATACACGAACCCGACCACATAGAAAAGTTCTTGTGCCGCAATATCACCCGCAGTCTCTCCCGTCTCCTCTCAGCCTCACCTTCCACCAACACACCCCTTTCAAACCTCCCTGAAACTCTCAGTCTCTTGTTCAAGTCCCTCTTTCCTGGCCCCTCTTAGCGCTGTTAGCTCTATGATATTTTCAGATACGGCTACCCACATAGGTCATGTCAATGGGTTGGTCTAGGGCTTCTCTACATTTTCGTTTAGGTCTATCATTGGTTGTCAAGGAGTGGGCTTAGCACGGGTGTTTCTCCTTAAACAGTGTTCTCTCTTGTACTACTAGAATACAACGAACATCTCACCTCACAAACGATAGGTCCATACACCCAACAGCCCCACAGTCTTACACCGTTTCTCTCATCTTCTGCAACCCTCAACAGTCTTGGGACCGCTTTCTGTTTCCTAATCATCATAGTGCGACATTGACCTGTTCCAACCCTTAGCAAACCTTTTTTCATAACCTCCTCTATTCCCTTGTTCCGATTGCTAAACCATCCCAGACATTCCTGCTTCGAATAACTTCAGTACCAAACACACTACCAGGGTTCCGAATAGTCCGACCGGTCGAGTCTTAGAGGCAGGACCAGGCTAGTCAGTCCTGGTTGATGTCAATGACTAGACCCGACTAAGCCGGGTGGCCCTGTCCGGTTTGGACAAGTCCCAGACCAGTCTTTATCAACACTCGCTAAGAATAGAAGTATAGCTATAGTAGGATCTTACAGTCACTTGTCACATTATAAATGAACAGCCCCTCAATACAAGTTGATAGAGCCAGGGTTCCGAATGGTCGGCGGAAGACTAGACTAGACCAGCTAGTCCAGTCGAAAGTCAAGTCTAGTCTAATGGTGGAAATTAGACTGACTGGACAGTCAAGATTATTGAAACCGACTCGACCAGGACTAGTCCGACCAGGCCCGCCAAGCAATGGGATATGCTATTTTTATCACTATATATTACTTTCAAATAAAGCTTTTCTTAATAAAAATTATTGTTTCTATGGATTATACGGTGGAGATAGTGCCTCGCTTTGATTAGGGGTGGCGAAAATAGGTTCTCAAGTATCGAACTATTTTTCGTGCGTCAAGTGAGTGATATTACATGACCAACTACCACAGTACGGGTATTCGATGCCACTTATCCATCGGGTAATTGCATTTCCACCACATGCTATCCTCTCCATGATGTTCTATAAACCTGTATTGAGGGGCTGTTGATTTATACAGTGGCAAGCGGCTTTAAAATCATTCTATAGCTATACTTCTATTCTTAGCGAGTGTTGGCCGGGGTGTCATTCCGACTCCCATGCGATCTTTTATAAAGACTAGTCTGGGACCAGTCCAAACCGGACCGGACTACCCAAGTTAGTCGGGTCCAGTCATCAACTTCAACCAGGACGGGCCAGTCTGGTCCTGCCTCTGAGACTTGACCGGTCGGACCATTCGGAACCCTGGATAGAGCATCCTGGAGAGGAGAGCATGCGGTGGAAATGCAATTACGCGATGGATAAGTTGCATCGAATACAGATATTGTGGTCTGTGGTCATGCAATATCACTCACTTAGCATACCAAGAAAAGTTCTATACTCAAGAATCTATTTTCGCCACTCCTAATCTAAGCGAGGCACCATCTCCACCGTATTATCTGTTCGATCTAGAAGGACAGTAGGAGTTGTCAGACTCGTAGACGGAATAACTTGGTGAGTTCAGTGTGGTTCACATTAGAGACTATGTGCACAATCGTGGGTTTAAATACACAGAAAAGGTACAATAGTGATGACAGAACAATGTGAAAATAGAAACACCAAAGCGGAAACCATGTAGAGAAAACAGTCAATATCGGAGTAGTAGTGACGCAACTATGATCCCTCGATAGCCACAAACAGAGGAGTAGTGCGTCACCCTCACGCTTCAACACCCCTACTCACTTTTGTGCCAAATATCTTGGAGCATAAGTGGTCATGCTGTGGGCGTGGTAACCCTTTTGTACAGATATCTGCCAGGTTTTCTGATGAGGGTATGTGAAGTAAAGAGAGCGATCCATCCTCTAGCCGTTCACGGGTAAAGTGGTATGCGATATCGATATGCTTTGAAGCATCATTGAGCTTCGGGTTGTTTGCAAGATCGATGGCCGAACGACTGTCAGCAAATAGTGCAGCCGGTATCACTCTACCCAACAACTCTTTCAGGGCACTTCGTGTCCACATATATTGCTTGGTTGCAAGAGCGAGAGCCATATATTCTGCCTCACACGTAGAATGGGCCACAGACTGCTGTTTCCGGCATCGCCATGCAACAGTGGCATTTCCTAACTTAAAGATGTAGCCAGAGAAACTACGTCGGGTATCCAGACAGTTCCCATATGACGCGTCTGAGTAGCCACTAAGACACAGAGCAGAACCCAGCTTGTATGATAGAGTTTGATCTTTGGTCTTCTGTAAGTACCGAAGAACTCTTTTGGCCGCCCGGAAGTGTGTTTCGCACGGATGGGTATTGAACTGTGAAAGGTAGGTGATCGTATAGGCTAAGTCAGGTCGGCTGCCTGTCACAAGATACATAAGTGATCCGATCATTTGCTGATAGATTGTGCTTGGTACTGAGGCATCATTTGGTGTATCTTGGCTTAACAGTTGACCTGTATCAATTGGGGTTGAGACTGGGTTACAGTTACTCATAGTGAACCGTGCCAGTACCCTGTCGATAAAGGCTCTCTGAGATATGCTGATACTGTCTCTGTGGTATTCAATCTGCATTCCAAGCAGCCAGTTCAATAGACCCATGTCTTTTACCTTAAACTCAGACTTGAGTAAGGCAATCGTAGCTTCAGTTTGGCTGTCTTCCGCCCCAAAAATAGTGATATCATCAACATAGACTGCAACGAACAAGTTGCCGCATTGATTAATGAGTACACAGGGGTCAAAGGTGGATGACCGAAAACTGTAAGGTTGCAAGAAGGTTACTAGCCGCTGGTACCATTGTCGGGGAGCCTGCTTGAGCCCATAGATCGCTCGTCTCAAGCGCGCTACCTTTCCCTCTGTACGCCGACCTTCTGGTAGCTCTAGGTATACTTCTTCATCAAGAGTACCATACAGGAATGCTGTTTTGATATCTAGCTGCCGTGGTTTCCACATCTTCGCAGCAGCAATCGCGAGTAAGAGCCTTAAGGAATCAAACCGAGCTACTGGAGCAAAGATTTCCTCATAATCAACTCCTTGTACCTGTGAGAAACCTTTGGCAACGTATCTAGCCTTGAATCGATCAAGCTGTCCTTTGGCATTTCCTTTTACCCGAAATACCCAGCGTCCATCAATAATTCGTCGGTTGGATGGCCGATCAACAATTTCCCATACCTTGTTTCTCTCCAAGGAATCAATTTCTTCTTCGATTGCCATCTGCCAATCGTTCCAGTTGGGTGATTGCTGAGCTTGTATATATGTCTCGGGCTCCGGAACATCTAATACATTTACTATAGATGAAGTTTCCTGGGTCACAAGGACTTCATCATCAGTATCGGACTCAATAGGCGGGAGGCTTCTCCATTCATGATGACTGTCATTCGCAGTATCCATGATATCCTCCGGTCGGACAAAGCTAATGGGTCGGTTCGCCCCTTGTGCCATGGGCATCACACTGGCAGGATGAGAGGACTGCACTGGGACAGGTCTAATATCAGGGTGCGCTTCAACACTTAGCTCACGATCTGACCCTTGAGTTGAAAGGTGCGGTTGGGAGACCAGGGAGGCTTCAGTCAAATTCAAAGGCGCATCACGCATTGAAATATCAATAGCGGGAGTAGTAGAAAGTGAAACAGTGCTTGAAACTGCAGAGCCATGATGGCTGGCTGGTGCAGAGACTGGGGCTGGGCTTCGTATAGATGGCGCAGCTACTCTGCTATCATCAGGCAGCCAGTAAGGTGACCCAAGAAAGCCATCCCGCTTTCCGTGTGCATTTTCTCTGCGGAAAAGTTCAACCACTTTTGGATGGCCTTCATCATACCACCTATTAGCAGTTTCCGGGTGGCGGTCCATCCAGGCTATCCACATGGTATCCGTAGGAAAGCCATCCTGGTTTGCCCTATATTCTAAGTTAACAGTAGGTGGTTTGGAATAGCTTTCCCGTGCTTCCCTTGGCCATCCATTGTTGAGTTCTTCCCGGTTACGGACAAAGGAACTCTTGCTATGCGTTTCAGAATCTATGGAGTTCCAGAGACCACACCGATTTTCCAGCGCTGCAACCACTAAGTGAGGAGGAAACTGTACGTCGGCTGAGACTGTGGTCCGCTTTTCCTTCGGTATAAAGACTCGATACTGATGACTAACATTTGTATATCCAACAAACAGTCCATTCTGCGCCCGAGGGAGTAATTTGGATCCTGGTCCACGCTTTGCCTTTGGAATATGCAGGTAACATTTCCGTCCGAATGGCTGTAGATGGCTGATAGCCGGTTTTGCTTTATAGAAAGCCTCATATGGGGTTTTCCCACTGAGTGCACTATGCGGTTGGCGATTTTTGGTGTAAACAAAGGTTCCCACAGCTTCAGCCCATAACCTGCGGTCCTCTATGGGATGCATCATTGCTCGTACTCCTTCGCCGATGGTTCGATTCAACCGCTCCGCTACACCGTTCGACTCCGGTGAGTATGGGGGTGTCAGCTCATGGGTGATACCTTTGGATGCGAAAAACTTCCTTAGTCTCTCATTAATGTATTCACCCCCATTATCTGTACGAAACCTGCGTACTACAGCTTTTTCTTGTGTTTCTAATTCTCTGACGAAGTCACTAATCGCTTGAGCAGCTTCAGATTTCTTCCCAAGAAACCGGACCCAGCAAAACCGAGTCGCGTCACAGACAAAGGAAACGTAGTACAATGAGTTTCCATAGGATGGAATAGGGAAGGGTCCACAGAGGTCAGAATGGATAAGTTCTGCTTTCTGAGTGGTAAGAGACTCGGACTTTGTACTTGACTGAATTTTGTGTGTTGATTTACCGACAGCACATGCCACACAGTGAAAATTCTGTGGAACTGGAGGAATAAGACCAGTATCGGCAAAGTCATTTCGTGCACGCTCTATACTCGATGGAGCCAGATGCCCAAGTGCCTCGTGCCAGAACTCAAAGGTAAGCATTGCGGTTTCCTGAACCTCGGGAATTCTGGGAAGCGATCCATCAAATATTGCCTCGAACACTGTCTTCTCACTATTTTTAACAGATATTACGGGGCCAGTTCCAATCATCTGAAACCCCTTGTATTGTAGTTTAGGCCAGGATACTAGTGGCCGCTCCAGCTGCGGAACAAGAAGAACATCGGTAAGACGAAAACAGGAGACAGTCCCATCCCTTAAAGGGCAGCGTAGCACAATACTCCCTTTTCCCGTAACCTTCATCTCATCTGTGGAGCTTGATTTCACAAGTCCGGAACATATCGTGAGATGTTCAAAGCGCTCTGGATCCGGGCACATATGAGAAGTTGCACATGTGTCGAAGTAGAATGAGGATCTACTAACCTTCCCACGAGGCTCAGCGACTATGTGAGCTTCTTCACCATACCCAGGTTTGTTCCCTTTCTTCTCATTATGGGCTTTTAATTTGAAGCACTCGTTCCACGGATGGCCATGGGAGCGTCCAGGATGGTGCTTACTACACCAGGTACAATCCTTTAGCTTCTCAGCTGAGCTTCGGAGTGGCACAGGTCTCGAGCTCCGTTTAGGCTTGCGGTGATCTGTGGTTACCAAAGCCTGTTGAGTCTTTGTTCCTGGCTGATCAAGGTCCAGGTCCAAGAGCCGTTGCTTGACTTCAGCAAAGGTAAAGTCATCCTTTGTGGAGAGATTGTCCACGATATTTTTCTGGTGACCAACCAGAAAGCCCAGGAGGAAGTCGCGTTTCGCTTTGTCTTCCCCAAGAAATCTTGCAAAGGTTTGCCGGTAGGAGTCCTTTGATGCTTTTGCTAATTTGCTAAGGCGTAGCCACTCGGTCTCAAATTGAGCAATAAATACTGTTATGGGTAGTCCAGGATCATAGGTTGTTGATAGGGTCGCCAGATTCGTAATCTGTGATACAAGGGCAAAAGCAGTATCACGGTAATACTGGGTGCGGAGATAGTTCCACATCTCATGCGGATGGTCGAATTCCACAAGTTTCTCAAGGATTTCGGTTGAGACAACTTGTATATAGATTGCCGATGCCTGGTGGCAAAGGGCCGTATACGCGGTAACTTCATCCTGCTCCGCGTCGTCAGAAGGTTGTTGACCTTCTACTACTATCTCATAGGTCTTCATCCCTTTCCAAACTAATCTCATCGTCGATTCCCAAATAATATAGTTTTCCTGACCAGTCAATTGCTTGATATTATCAAGTTTGATGGTAACAGGTTTATCTTCCTTGATCCGGGAGCGGAAAGTCGAGGATCCAAGGGTTGCCATAGCTGCCAGTTTTGTTGGGATCTCGTCAGAAGTGGTGGGTAGTTCTGGATAAAGGCTGCTACTCATAGATCGTTGTGTTTTCCGTCAATACTGTGAGCGCCGGGCTCATAACCTGTTCGATCTAGAAGGACAGTAGGAGTTGTCAGACTCGTAGACGGAATAACTTGGTGAGTTCAGTGTGGTTCACATTAGAGACTATGTGCACAATCGTGGGTTTAAATACACAGAAAAGGTACAATAGTGATGACAGAACAATGTGAAAATAGAAACACCAAAGCGGAAACCATGTAGAGAAAACAGTCAATATCGGAGTAGTAGTGACGCAACTATGATCCCTCGATAGCCACAAACAGAGGAGTAGTGCGTCACCCTCACGCTTCAACATTATCCATGGAAACAATAAGTTTAATTAAGAAGAGCCTTATTCGAACGTAATATACTGTGATAAAAATAGCATATCCTATTGCTTGGTGGGCCCGGTCGGACTAGTCCTGGTCGAGTCAGTTTCAATAATCCTGACTCTCCGGTCGGTCTAATTTCCACCATTAGACTAGACTTGACCTTCGGCCGCGCTAGCCAGTCCAGTCCTGTCTTCCGCCGACCATTCGGAACCCTGATCAATCAGCCTATCCCAGCATTAAGGCAACCTCTCCAATAAAGCATCTCTCGATATTGACCAAGAGATGTATTAGAACGGACTAGTGCTAGTCCTTACGGGAGCCACAAAAATGGGAAAATGCCTCTCTCGTTGTCCATTAAGTATGGGCATGGGGGAGTAGACACCATTCCAGTGGATAGAATGGATGTCAATCCTAATAGGGTGGAGAGATATAATCACACTCAACTTTTATGGGCCGTCTGGATTGGACATGCGGAGGTTGTGAAGATTCCCCTAGAACGAGTGGATATCTGACCCAACGCAAGGGAGATCAACAGACCAACACCACTAGCCTTACCTTACCCTGCAGACACTTTGCCGCCATCTACTTCAAGCCCGTTCAGAAGCCCTCCAACACTGACATTGATCACGAACCAAGCAGGTAGGATGAAAGGGGGAATTTAAAAAAATTTAAAAAAAACTTGATCTGACTTTCATGTGTTCCTTTCCCTGCATACCTTGCACAGCCCTAGCTGAGCAAAATAAACTACGGTAAACCCTCGGACGCCTTCCCCAGCCTTACCACCATCGCTGTCACCACCGTGTTCCATCCAACGCTTGAACATGGTATATAATAAAGATCGAAGTTGGATAATTTATATATTGCAGCAACGAAGACTACGGCCCTCCCTTCCTACATCCCCTCCCTTTTATATTCGCGACGGACTCTATTAGAACATGAATGAGCAGAAATAGAGTGTATGTTTTGGGGGGTGGAAGGAAAGGAAACGAAGGAAATAATTTCTCTAGACTGAGGGAACCCAATGCAAAACCTGTATCCCGGGACGCTTAAACCAATTCTAGAGTGACGAAAGGAGGGCAGAGTCAGAAGCAGTGTTCCCAAGGGTCCAGGGGCCCCATAAGGCCCGGAGTACGGACTGCCAAGAGCCTGGGACCGGACCGGACGGCAAAATATTTGCCGTCCTCGTCTGCGGAATCTAAAAACGGCGGCCATTGGCGAGGACGACCGGCCCGGCAATCTGTGACACTAATATGTAGGGCGTGTATCAAGACTGCGGTTGTGTTATGGGAATTGTAGTCAACCGCGGGGGACGACCGGTGACGGTGGGCAACCGCAGTACCTATAAAGAAATGCCAGGGATGGCTGATGATGGTAGGGATAGTGGGGAATTGCAGGGAATGGGGGGAGACGGTAGGGGACCGTAGGCGACAGTGGGGAACTGTCGGTGAATAGCGCTGACTGGAATAAAAGACGCGAAACAGTCAGTACTGGTGGGTTCGTGTGGATGATAATTATACCCGGAGTCCGATATCAACTCGATTAGTGTATTAGATAATTACGGAGTCCAATCAGCAATAGTCTTCAAAGATCGAATGGAATTATGAATTGAGGGAATATGTTAGGATGGTATCAGATACTGATAATAATAAGGCTGTAAAGTCGGCGATGGTTTAAAATAGAAGATAGTATCTAAAGTTAATACAAATTGCAAAATCGGCTTGATATAGAAATTCGTTACAAAGTTTGACTTCAACTATTTTCCACATCTCGATTCCAAACCCCCCACAACCCCCATCCGGCACGCCAACCCCACTTGAGAATTCCGCATCTCAAGAAACCATTTGGATTTTGATGTTAGTACAGTTCCAGGTATGCTCAAAATTCCAGACCTCGGCCCAATTGAGGATATGGATGTGTCCCTTCGTCATCGCAGCAGTCCGACTGCGAGTATCCTGAGTAGTGGGCCGAGTGGCCTCTTGACTCCAAAAATGGCCCGGGGCTCAAATCCAAGTGAGGGAGGAAGTGGAAATTGGGTTTGCTATTTTGTGTAGCCTTAATTGTGTTGAAAGTCACAGGCGATCTCTCCACACAAGGACAAGTTTCCGCTGTACTTTTCCTATCTTGTTAGTCTCTCTTTATTAGTTTCATTTGTCAGACTTTATCAATCAAGGGGAGGAACGAACCAATACGGAGTCGCACATATGGCCGGAAACCCGCGGAGGGTAAAGCGAAGGATGGGTCGGGATACTGAGCGGAACAGAGGATTTCCACGAGCGGAGGAGATTGGAAAGCTCATCGTATTGTCTATATAAACTCTGTTTTGTCGTAGTTAGAACAAGTAAGCGAGACACGTTTCCGGAAAATATACAGCTGTTCCATCCTTGACTTCTTTGTACTTCTTCATCGTTCCAGCCCATTTTTCTCATATCCCGCTCTTACAACAATAAATTGTTGGCGTTTCGTTTCGGAACTCATATCCTGGCGCAAAGAATCAAATGCCCGATATGAGAGATTATAGGGATTACTATGACGGTGGGGGACTGTGGGGCCCGACGTCCACCACTTGGAATTGTTGGGCAATTTGGCTGGAGGACTGGACGGGACGACAAAATGTCGTCCGTCCTCGTCCTGGATCTGGGCGGACGGACTGCCCCGTTGGGAACACTGGTCAGAAGACGCAAAAGGGAAAGAAACAAAAAGAACCTAGGTGACTATAGAATCTCTGCCGGTACGCCCTCGCCCTGTTCCCCGAGCGTAACAAACCCTACTGTCATGGGCTTGAACCTGCCACGTGCGCAAGTCCAGGCAACAGAATGAAAGTCGCCAAGTTAAAACACTATGAAATATAAAAACCCCAAAGGCACAGGTGTGAACAGACGAAAGGTGGAAATGATACACATGCATTTTACCACACGCAGTAACCACCCTGTGTCTTGTAAGTACTGGGTAGCAGGTGGCCGGATGGAGAAAACTTACATCGACAACAATGTCAGACCCGGTCATGAAGGTCGACGCATCAGATGCAAGGAAGATGGCAGTGTTGTTCAATTCGTCGACATTTCCGAGACGGTTCATGGGTGTGCGTGAGCACCACATCTTCTTCTGGGCATCAAGAGCCGGGACACGGTTCAAAGCGGTATCCATGTAACCGGGCGAGATAGAATCTATTTCAACACAGTTATCTCCCAAATTCCAACACAGTTCAATGGATTCAATCATGCGAATTACTTACTAACGCGAATTTTGTGAGGAGCCCACTCGGCCGCGAGCGACTTGCCCAATTGCATGACAGCCGCCTTGGAGGCATTGTAACAACTCTGCTGTTGTGGCCAATTGACAATATGCGCCGACATGGAAGCGATGAAGATGATAGAACCTCCGGTTCCCTGTTCGATCATTTTCCTTCCGGCGGCTTGTGCACATAAGAATGTACCAGTGAGATTGATGTCGATCAGACGACGGAACCGCCCGATATCGTAGGTTTCCGCAGGGATATTGGAGCTAGTGAAGAGCACGTCAGTAATTTGTTAAGAGTCCAATCGGTTGGCGAAAACGCACTCAGCAATACCTGCAGAGCAGATGAGAACATCAACGCTTCCAAGATCCAGAGCGATCTATCCACAAGAAATCAGCGCAAATCATCCAATTAAGGTTAGGCGAGAGGACTATACACTCTGGATAACATCACGAACAGCTTGTTCTTCACGAACATCCACCTTGTAGAACGCAGCAGCAATATTATACTTCTTATTGAAAGTCTCGGCGGCCTCGTCACCCTGTTCCTGCAAAACATCCATGATGGCAATCGCCTTGCAGCCAACCTGACAGAGAGCCTCTGCCATATTGTATCCTAAACCTCGCGCACCACTAAAAGGATAGAAGACCTCCAAATGAGCAAAACTGCCCCATTTGCACCCCAACCTAACCCAATCCAACCATGCGCAGGCTGGCGGGAAGGGGAGGCGGGGAAATAACAGGTAAGGGAGGGGAACAAACCCAGTGACAACGGCTACCTTTCCAACCAAGGAAAACCTCTGGAGCGCCTCAGGAAGCAGCTGGTGACCAGCCGCAGAAGAAGAGGTGAGAGCATACTGCTGTTGCTGTTGCTGTTGTTCTTGCTGCTGTGAAGCGGCGCTCATTCCGGGATCCTGATAAGTAGCCGGAACTTGAGGAGCGAAGGACATGATTGAATTACGGAAATAGAAGAAAATGTAGATTGAAAGAGGAATAGAAAGAAAAAAAGAGAGAGGAAAAGTAGTTGGAAATACTGGTTTGTTGTTGCTGTCGCTAAGGAGGATAAGTGGTGAGTTGAGGTGGGATGCTCTTGCTCTCTTAACCTGGAACAGCCGTTAGAAATTTTTTATCTCCGGTGGTGGAGAGAAGAGAACATGGGGGTGAAAAAATGAAATAAAAATGGGAAAAGAATACTGACAGTGTACGGGTTCTGGGAGCGGGGTGAGCTGATCAGAGGAAGACCGAAGCAGTTCACTAACACCAGAAGGAAGAGGAGCGGGGAGGAGGGGAAGAAGATGGGAAGGTATGATACAGTACAAAGGAAGGCAGTTGCGAACCTCCCAGGTAGACATGAGTGAGTTAGGGTTGCCCCAATCGAGTGAGTGGATATGGACCCTACACGGTAGATATCATACCCGTGGGCGAATACTAAGCCCTCTCGCCGATGCAGGGCACTGTGAGGTAGAGAAGTCGATTATAGGGCATAGTTAATATCCGAATTTGTGTGATTGCTTTTCGTTGGCATTCCATAGGGTTTTTATAGGTGACTACGGTTGGGAGGGTTGGTGGGGAAACAACCTTTCAGAGACCGGCTTTCTCCACTGCTTATAAGAGACGAGAGAGAGGACTAGGGAAGCAACAACATCCTTCTGGATGAGGAATGGCGAACACCAACATCACGAGAATGGCTTTCTTTTTTATTGCTCCCCTTTTATTATTTGCTATTGTGAACCTTTGTGAACCCGTCGAACGAGTACCAATAAGTTCCTCTGTGAACACCCGACCCAAAGAAAATATCCATTACTTTTTGGACATCTAAAAATCCACTGTAAGCTCACCCCGCAGTTCCTTTAGGAGAGGCAATTTTGGTCCTTTTGTTAGAGTCTGAGCTGATATGGGTTCTTTTAGTCCATTGAAGATGGCGCTAAATGGAGCGCACGTTGGTTCACACAGGAGAGATGGCTTAACACCGCTTTCACGTGCTGCCAAGAGTGGGCATTTACTAGTTCCAAACCTTCAGTACCGCCTAGTGCGATTCCTGAATGTTCCCAAAACATCTCTACTGCACCTAACCTTTCGCTCATCATACACACTGCTTCAACTCCCATATCCCCCAACATTCCTCAAACGGAGCTTCTCCTAATCCAAAAGTTCCGTGTTGTAGTGCGTGTCGTAGATATGAAACCATCGTGAAGATTTTTAACAGTGCGCACTTGGGGGATCTAATTAATGCTTGATAGAGACTTTCTTTATCGCTAAATGTCATAATACCGGAAATCGCGTTGTGCTCAGTCTCCCTGTGAACCAAACTAGGAATAGGGGCAATTCAATCGTTTCCTCGATCGGCGAGTTACTTGTGCTTAAACCAAGCTACGGCGCAGTACAGTACAGTACTGTAAATGAAACCACGGCAAAGATATGGGGAGAAGAGTAAGATCTCGCTATGGCAATCTCGAAATAGTAAATACTGAAAAAAAAGTTGTTCCTTTCCTTTTACCCCTCCCTGGTACCGCGAGTGCGACCATTATTGATTTTACTATTGACTTTGTGGTCGGTGTTCGCAAGTAAATGTTGTGGTTTTTTCTTTTTGATTTTGGTTTTTGCGTTGAATGTCGCGTCCCGCGTATGTGCCATAAGTAAAAAATTTACTTTAAGCCCCAATAATTCCCTGAATTTACCCCTAACACTTAGGTTTATCATACAGTATCATACCTGCACAGTGCTGGAGATCACGGCGATGCCCGCACGCCCAAGTACAGTTTGACTTTGTACCTTTCCTATCTTTCTTAGCTGTTAGTTACTAGTTCCTTTGTCGGTCATTATCAATCGCGGAGTAGGGACCAGTATACCTGGTTTGTATACTAGTACGATCTTGGCGACAAATTCGTGGCCCCCCCCCAGGTTTTACACCAAAAATGGCTGATTTCGGACTCTCATAACTCACCCCAAAACTGTATAGATCTAATAAAACCAAGGTATAGCGTAGGTAATTGTTCAAACTTTCCAGGTAAAAATTATGAGAATTTCCCCCTTCTCCTGTGAGAGTTGAGAGCTGAGGATTGTCATTGGATGCAGTTGCAATGTATCTTTTGTATGGGACTCTCATACAAAATCAGAGATATCTTTTACCCACCATCATGATTTCTAGTATTGCACCATGGGTATTAACTAACAGAGCTTGTCACATTTAAATGATAATATCTAGATGAGTCTAAAGAATCTGAGCAATTTTAACATTTTTTTTGCAAACCGACTGGCTGTGATTTTATGAGGTGAAAATGGCTATTTTTGGTGTAAAATGGGGGGGGGACCACGAATTTTGTCACCAATCTCGTACTGTCGCACCTCGCTATCCCGGGTGGCCAACATCCAAGGAATCTGTCCGGCACAGCGAGTTATCTGGGACAGTGGGTTAGGCTTCGGAGCAAAAAAGATTCAGAACTTAGGGAATTCTATCCGGGACACCGAGGTGCAACTGTAGAAGGAATTTCTCAGACACACCGGAAATGCTCGGGGGGGCAAAGCGAGGAATGGGTCGGAACAGAGTGCGTCTTGGCGAGTGACATTGTCTCCGGAAGGATTCCCGCCAACGAAGATGTGTGAAGTCCTCTGTATTTAAGCCCCCCGCTCCGCCAGAGATATATGCATAAGCAAGCCAGATACGAATCCGCAGAATAGACAGATCTCTCCTCCTTGACCTCTCCGTCCTTCCCCATCCGCCCGGCCTGTCCTTCTGCCATCCTGAGCTCATAACAACACACAGTACTGTACTGTTACGGGTAAAATTTGACTTTACTCACTTAGGGATTTTTTAGCTAGTCTACGAATATCTTAGGAGCTTTGGCGCTGTCGGGATGATCTCAAACCATCTACAGAAGGAACAAATCGCCCCCACCTCGACCGATGCCCCGGGGAGCCTACGCTATATGCTGCACTTCGCAGCAGGCTGAATTAGACCTGAGGGCAAGTGGTGATTCGCATTAGCTGATTGCCTTGATATTGCCCTTCAGTTACCTGCCACTTGGTAAAAAATCAGCTATTCTACAGTATTATGACACAGCACAAGCCATATCGTTTATTTTAGTATCAGGATACGAAGACGATTGACTTGAATATTTAAACAAGATAGAGAGAGTGAAGTTGTGAACCCGTGAAGAAAGAGAATTACGGTAAGACAATAAAGCAAAAGATCTTGCCTTTATCCCACAATAACTGGGCGACAAGATAATGACTGGAAAAACTTTTCCTCCAGAGGATACAAGCTACTGGTAGCCGGCAAGATGTGTGCCCCTGATGTTGTTCGTGAAAAGGTGCAAAACAGGAAAATATGCTAGATAGAATGCAAACTAAATGAGAATCAACTGCTCCGGTTGCAGGTTTCAACAATATATCCCCCCCACCCCCCAGCCATAGAAAATATGGGCCTAGAAGCTAAAAAAACAAGGGACTACAAAGAGAATGGTGATTGGCATTAGGTTTATACTCCATAAATTGCTGTAAGATGAGAGGCCACCTACTTCACTTCTCCGAACCATGTTTTCTTAAAATACCAGTTATAAGGAAATGGGAGCCTTGGCGCAGGCCATGGGGAGGAGAAGGGAGAAAGAAAACAGTGTCACCAAGCACCGGGGAAAAAGCGAGATTGGATAAGAACTATATCATACAGTATTTAAAGAGAAGGGGAGGGGTTTGAATCGGGGCTTCTGAAAATAGGGATTGAAGAGAAGGTTCTTTAATTTCTTAGTATCATAGGCAAAAATAACAGGAACTCTGATGCGAATTTCTACCTTTAGCCCAGATATGTGAGTATTTATTGCTCCGAAGCTGGGGAAGTGGAGTACCGGTGCTAGTTTATTTGCCTTTTCTACTACATTTTGCCGCCTTTTCTTATCATTTCATTTGTTTCTTTGCTTCCAACTGCCTTCAGATATCATTGTTTACCGATTTTTTAGAAGGGGTCCTATCTTATAACCCCCCGGTTTGAAAAAGCGCGTTCCTCGCCTTCGATCATTTTTTGATCGAACCCCCCCCTTCATTGCAACATTGCTACCTACTAACGCTAGAGCAGAACCCCGATTTCCCAACCGCCGCCTTACAACTCCCTCATGTTGCCTCACAGAGCTCCCTGCGAGTGCTGCCTGGCCTGCGGGGTCTGTCGTTGCCATGTCCTGGCTAACACCACATCGTTCCCGGAGCATCCCCACTACTCGTGTGCGCCCGTTCATCTCAGCCCACCAGAGAGGTGTTCGACCGTGTTTATCCGCAGTGTCGGGAGTTACATCCTCCCGTTCTAGAAACCTCTTCACAATACCCCAATACCCGTTTTCAGCTGCCCACAAGAGAGGTGTTCGACCGTCACTATCGGCCGTGTCGGGGGTTACATCCTTCCGTTGCAAAATAATCTCCACAATGCCATAACTCCCCATTCTTGTTGCCCATAAGATAGGTGTTTGACCGTCTCTATCTACCGTGTTAGGGGTCACATCCTCCCGCTCCAAAAGAATCCTAGCGACGTCCTCATATCCATTTCCAGCTGCCCACGAGAGGGGTGTTCGGCCGCTTTTATCCGTAGTGTTAGGAGCTACACCCTCCTGTTTTAGAAGTACTTTCACGATGGCTCCATGTCCGTTCCTAGCAGCCCACAGGATTGCCGTATTACCACCCACATCAGTTGCCTCGAGATCCCATTCCTTCATATCTAATAACCCAACAACTGTCTCCACCATCCCGAAATATGTAGCGTAGTGGAGCCCTGTAAATCCCGCTGGATTTCTCCAGTTAAGCTCGTGACCACCAACCCTGCTGGAAAAGAAGATCCCTGAGGATACGTGCTGATCGAATTCATTGAGAAGCCCCAGCACGAGTGGATTCACACTCTCCGTTATTTACCTTCCGGAATGTGCTCTCCAGTAACAAGAGGCATATTCAAGAAATGGTGTTGCCTTCCAGGACCAACCATCGACCGGAGAAAGGCCTATGACGCACTGAAAGTTGAGGTATGTTAAACAAACCTGGGCAATTGTTGAGTGAGGGTTGTGGAACAGGTCGGTATTATCGGATAGATACTCTTGAAGAGTATAGTGGACAAGGCGGAGCTTGTGCGAGGACGCTTCAAGTCTTACAAGTCCCAAACAGCATCCCAGCAGTGTTTCTATCGCAGGAATGTTCCGCATGTTTAGATCTGTAGACCCGATTTCTATCCCAAGAGCATGACATAGCTCCTCAGCATACAAGGTTCGCTCGGAATGTGATAGCCACATTAGCGCCTCCATGACGAGCCTCGACTTGCTCTCCCCCTGAGCCTTCACTCGTGCCAGGGTTGCCGAGTAGGCATCTCGAAGGCCATTCCCTTGGATCATCTGATCCAGTTTCTTCTTCCTCTGGTGGATGGTAACCTCCGACAGGACGGCATCGATGTTAAGAGAAACAAGAAGAAAGCTATATTATGTTGTTAGCATATATCCAACAAGGTCCGAATTGATTGTTTCGACCTACATCTGGGAAATCTTTCGCGGAATTACTCTCATAATCTCAGCCCTCAGGTCATCATCCATTGCCTTGGGCGTGGTATCCGTGCCCAATCTCATCTCCAGAAATCTCTCAATATCCCCAATGGTAGGAGTAACGGTTATTAGGGTCGCCGCGGAAAAGAATCCCACAATCTCGTCCTGAATGTGAGGTCTCCCACTCAGGAATACCCGCGTTGTCGGCCAAGCCAACACAATATCTTTCAGCGACTCAAGAAGCTCTCTTCGGGTTTTCGGAAGACATTCATCTAAACCATCAATACAAATAAACACTTCAGGTAGAGATGCAACCGTCGTCTTCAGCATCTTTACCAAGTTTTCAAGTTGCACAACCCGTCCACCAAACCCCCTCTTCTCTTTACGAAAAGCCTGCCGCACCGGCCCCGGGATTCCATTCCTCTCTAAAAGCTGGTTGAGGATCGCGCCTAACATGTTCGCCGCGGACAGCTCTTCCTGGGCCTTATAATCGCAGTACAGGCCCGCAACAGTGATATCCCTAGTATGAACTTGATCGCACAACCAGTCTATAACTAACGAGCTAATATTTCCGGCCGTCAGTGAGATCCATTTTTTGAGAGCCTTCTCGCTGACCTAATATGTGTCTTCCCCACACCAGGATGGCCGTAGCAGAAAAAAACCGGATGCCTCGATACTCCTTGACCACCACTCCACTCCCGGAACTCCTTACGTTCCAGAAACCAACCTCCCACGCCATCCACCCGGCTAGCTTGCACACTTTGATGCCTGTATTGAGGCTTGAGTGGCGAGAGCCACCGTCTGATCCGGTTGTCTTCGTCGTCCGTTTTGTGCAAGTGATATTGTTGTGGCTATTGGTGACGTTGCCACAGTCGATATTACCCGAACCGAACGATTGTATATTTGTTGTTCGCTCCATGACACGCTTTTGAGGATGTCTCGCCGTAAATGCAGTTTGGCGATAATTTAAGGGCTAAGCGGGTTTATGAAGTTCCTAGTTTTCGAGAAAGGAGGGGTGAACTGACCTCTCCCTTCGGAAGCGCTCTCCAACAACTTCTACTCGAGTATGGTAGGCACAGGAAACACCTGCAGAAACAGGGGGGTGGGCGGCGGCTGAATTCAAGAGGGGCAATAAACCGGAAGACAACGCTGCACCTCCAGCCAGAATGCAGATGTGTTTTACTTTTTTTTCCAAGGCCCTAACAGGCCCGAGACTGGTGCCCTATTGCAAGAATACACCTGCGGTAAAAGGACGTTGGAAAAACTTAACGAGGGATTCTAGAGTTCCGATTGGAGGGGCTTTATGCAGATGCAAGCATCCGGATGGCCTCAATTGATTCCATAGGTTTTGTCCTAGCTCCACTTATCCTCAAAGAACACCAGCCCGCTTGTGCGACCACTGCAAGATAGAGGCACCAATGACCATCAAGCGGCGGGTAAATTCGCATGGGTGCTTCGAAGGCCGAAGTTCGCAGCCTTCCTACCGTATCGGACAACCCCACGACTCCAATGACACAAACAATAATTTTCATCAAGCCCTCCATCCTTCCCCACATCCGGGATATACCCGTAAATATCGCAATTAACGGGGACTTGCGACTTGCGCTGTACTCGGGTACCAGGGTTGATCCGCGAACAAGATTTTGGAGGGGTGGGAACGAGGTTTATAAGCCATATGCACATGCATTGGTATATATGTAAATAGAGAAGAAATTCCGTGAACACTTTAGAGATAATAATTGGCGGATTTTGATTTTCCAGCCTGCTGAATGGCTACCCTCGAATATTTGGTTTAAATCAATAAATTCTTACTATCGTAAAGGAAGCATACCCATCCGGGTTCTCAGCCTAACAGCAGTACTAGGGGTACGCCAGCCCAACAAAAACAAAGTTCCAAAACACAAAACAAAAACAACAAAAAACAAAACAATAACAACAAAAAACAAAAACAAAATTTCAAATCATCAACCCCAGCCCGCTGGATTGGCCATCATCAACTCCTCCAAAAAATCAAAACATACCGGTTCACACCTAACATGTTTCCTCAAAATCCCGCTATGCGCATAAACTTTACCACATCTCCAACAATCCTTTTTCCCAACGCAATTCAACTCACTCCACTTTAAAACAATCGCGTTCCTAAATTCCACATCCCATCCTTCTTTATCATTCACCACCTCCATCCAGTAGTCAATTTCCATCTTCCTCCCACATGATCTCTTGTTTCTCCCAAGGTGAGCTTTCAATCCGTACCCACCCGGCCTGGATGTACTCCCTCCACCAAATCCGCCTCCACAGCTCTTGCAGTTCATCTCTTCTTCACCCACGAAAAACCACCGTCCTCTCATGTCCACAACTCTCTTGATGCATGGACCCGTATGAATCTTGTCGCATCCGTAGCACGGTTTCATGGCAACCTGCTCGATCACAACCCTGCTGTTTTTCTCTATTGTGACAGTATGGTCGAAAGGGTTTCCAAACATCACTCTTTCGTTCAGTTGTTCTGTCATCGTCGACGGGATACCCATTCCTAGATACGCGTGCTGTAACCACCACCTCTTCCAAATATCGATCTTTTTGTCGTCGCAAATTGTTGATGTATCCGGTCTCGAATCTTTGTACCTATCGCATTTAAGGGTATGGAATCTTTCCTCCTCCTTTTCGCACGGTTCCCCTCCATGTTTTCCAACTCCTATCCTCAGTCTGAATAGGACGTATGCGTCCATCCTCGAGAGTCCTTTCAAGTCGCTCATCGTTTTTCTTTCCCTCTTGTAGTAATCGTGGCCTTCCTCTTTATGCCACAATGACCATTCTCTCCTCATCATATCCTTCTCCATCCCATTACCGTCATTGTAATCCTCCCAACACATATTATCCATTCTGTTCCATTGTTTACTCAGACCCATTTTCGAAGACTTGTCGGACATTTCGTTACCCAAAATATTTGGTTATCGAGCTTGTCACCAGTCACTACCCCAGTGTTCACGGATTTTACCCCTGCCCCGAGTACTCGAGTGTTGTCGGTTGCCACGGGTAAGCGAGGATCTCATTGAGCGGAGCAGTATTTCGCTGAGGTGACAACAAAGACAACCCAGCACTCCACGCTTTCCTCCCTCTCACCCTCGCTTGTTCATCCTACTCACCGCGTAATCTCGCCCACAATGGATTACTGGCACCCTCCCTTAGTAAATCCCCATCCACCAAGTTCCAAGCGCTCAGAATTAACCTAGTTTTTGTTTTCCCTGGATATTATTTAATAATTCTGAAAAGGTCCATGTTTGCCAGTACTCGTGCTCAGGATTTCAGAAAGACCCTGCCTTCAGCGCAGTTGGACAGAATACCAGCAAACTTGAGTATTTCAATGCCCCAGTTGGGGGAGAATACGTGGTAGTGTTTAATCCCCAGATTATTACTGAGGAAACCCTTTCAGATAGTCTCTCAGGTTGCTTTTCTGTTTACCAAACCTCGGAGGTTCCTATAAATGTGTCTTGTTTCTTTACTACTAAAATAATATTTGATTAATTCTTCTCTTTTCCCCACTGTTGCGATACCATTATCGGCCTTTTGCTAAGCATTGATTTGTTGAATTTCTTTGTATATTTCCTATGTATATTCAACACACTACCGTGTATTCTTTTACTTAGTTTGTGTTTCGGCTCCGCCTGTCCACCGCTTACATTACTACAGCTAAGATATATATTATGGTGTTTTATTGTTTATTTCAGGATAATATCTCGGGATTTAACATGTCCTTTCCAATCAGGTGTTTAGGATTTTGCGGTTGTTTATGCATCTCTTATGCACCATTCTTGGTCATGATATTTCTAATAATCGCTCCACACCCTTTTTTTTTCATGCACATTATTTGGGATTTACTTGGTTGGATTTCAGGGTCAAACATGTTCGCACTTATGTTTCTTACATTGTTTCCCCTATATTTCTCTTGCGCATATGGACGCGCACTTTGCTATAAATAAGGTGCTACCGCCCACCTGGCTTGGAAGAATTAAGAACCGGAACTCCTACCAATCCCTTCTTCACCTCCTCGCTAAGCGTGCCTCGCAACCCCCCTCCTACTTGCGAAGTATTATCCACATAGAATAGATTGTGCCGGATTCACATTTTTGAACACGATTAAGTGCAGGGCTATTGAGGCCGCCAATTCTCCAAAGCCAAACAAATACATTGAGATAATGACCAATATGAGATAATGAACATCTGACGAGTATAGAGAAATAGGAAAACCAAAACCATTCACGCAATCTATTCCATTGATCAACCTTCTTTTATGTTTCCACTGTGGGAGGCAGTGGGGAGGTGCCGCTGCCCTTGTCGCTTGAGATCGTTGGCACCGATAGATCCCTAGATGACAATGAGGGCGCCGTGGGAGTGAGGGCGGTGGGCGGGAAAGAAAAAACGCGAGCTGTAGCGAGCTTGGAGACGAGAATGCGAGTTGTAGCGAGCATCGAGGTCCTCAACCCCTGGGGGTCGATGGTTCTATATATGCAGGTGGCTCTCCGGTCCGTGCGTAGTGGGCTTTCCCGAGCATTGCCCAATTGGCAATAGGTTGTTCCAACCCAATATTTTATTTTATTTTTATCTAGACCGAGAGTAAAACACACCAAAACTGCTGGTTTTCAAGCCATCATAACCCAACCTCCATAGGCGGAAACAGAATGGAAAGAAAAAAAGTAATTTGCTGTAGTAGAACCCATATAAAAAAGTGCGGTGTTCTTCCTCCAATTGCCCTAGAATGGTGCGAAGTCGAAGGTCACTTCCTTCAATGCGCCTGCCAAGGCGAGAGTTTTGTATGAGAGAGATACATCGCAACACATCTTACCCAGTTCATATGCCCACAGCTCTCTACCAACTCCTGGTAAAGAACCGAAATAAATGGGTGTTATACTTCAACCTGAGTTTCAAGAAATTTGTAGAAATATAATAGCAGGAAAACCACTGATTTTGGTGTGTTTGAGCCTCGCTATGGTTAGCAAACGCCTCCGATTGATGGGACTCGGGATACCAAGATTTAATAGCTTGAACACTGCCGGTATTCCGGTTCGAAATTGAGTTACAGCGAAAGGTGGAAACTCTCATGGGGTGTGTATTCTGCTGCCAAAGCCTCACGACATATCACTCGGATGGCTGAGAATGCCCGATATTGAAAAACGGCTCAATTGTCAAGCCGTATACCGGAAACCTGTGCGCGCGAGAGATACTTAGAAACTTCATTCAATCTCAGAGGGCCAGGAAGGCCTGCTATTTATACAGTGAGACAGCAACATATATCCGCAGTAGGAAAGAAGATAAGGAACCATTTTGGAAGACAAGAGAAAAACAAGTGAGAACAGAATTACATAACCAGTCGACAGATTGGGCGGTAACATGAGGGAAAAAGCCAAATGCAGTAAGTCCAGCTTGGAAAATAGAAAACTGAAACCAATGTCGAATGACCGGCTTTGTGGTACTCTAATGCGTAGACAGTGCATATCCGAAAGCCTAATTCCAACACCCGAGTCGCACAAGGCTTTGGTAGCCGACATGCATGGCGCTCGGCGGTGTGCCCGTGGCTCCCCTCCTTCGCTACACCGCTTGAATTATTGAATGTGGTTTGCCAATGAGATATCCAGACATTCGATAAACCTGATACAAAGGGTCGATATATAGCCATTAGACACACCACTTCAGAGTCTGATCGATTTTTAACCCACTTTCGAAGGTATGGCATTTCTGTATGCGAATGCTTTATCACCGCCCCTTGGACTGCACTTTCTGACAAATTAGGTACATTTTTTCCACTTCGAAAAGTGAGGTTGCTGCTATCGGCACCTCCGTGTAGGAAAACTGTTAGTCCTGCTGCATGTTCCCCTCTTGGCCTACTCTAAGTTTAGCCTACTGCCTAGTTAAATGGCTTAAAACCACTGTTAGAAATGTGCTAGGGGGTGGAAAAAAAAATCCGTCGAACTCTAGCGCTGCTGATCGAAGCTACGTCTGTGTATGGGGAGTCATGCGGCGAGAAGGTCATAGACGCTGATTTTTGGTGAAGGAATAGAAGCTCACCAAACAGCCGGCGGAGTGGCCAGAGGTCAAGTCGTTTGGTATTAGGAAATAACTTAACACCATCCGTTCCAGGACTCCCGGTGAGTTGTCTCACGGTTTCGGCCCAGAGAGTGCCAAGACCTCTAGTTATAATACCTTTTGAATGGAAAAGCAGTCCATGACGACGAATCGGTCTAGCCTAACATTTCCTTGCTAAAATTACGCCTTCCTTAGCCCAGCGAAACGCCGCAAGCCTACGAACCAGGAAACTCTAAAAAAAAAACAGCCAACTGGTACACTGAACACGTGGGATATAAGATACCTGGGGGGCCTCCTGAGATACAACAGTCACTTCAACGAAGTATAAATCGGTTCCTTGGCGGTCTCTGGTAAGCTTCCTGTCACCACTACCGAACCCCTATCGCCCACTCCTATTGTCAAAAATCACCACCATTTCAATGGCCCCACTACGACTTGCTGACCACGACACTAAGTCAGGCTTCGAAAACTTTCTCTCTATCATCTCTTCCAAGTCGAAGTTCAAACCCTTCCGTCGCCAGATTCTCTCTACCCATAAAATCGTACTCACAGAGGAGCCCACTGGATTCGAGTTCAAACCCCCCAGACCCGAAAAAGATCCCTGGTTGGGAATTGCCGATCTGCAGAACACGGACGGGTCAAATTGGTGGAATCATAATAGCAAGCGCTCCGGTAGAAAATACCCCCCTCTCCCTTCTCCCATAACGAAGATACCTGCACTGCTAACCTTTATACTAGTCCAAGATCAGGAAGGTCTTGTGAGAGCGCAGCAGGCGGGTGGAGAATACCAGTTGTCTTATGCCCAGGGACTCTCTCTCGCCATCTTCATCTTTCTCGTCATGGCCCTCTTGAGTATTGCTACCATGCGGGCCATGCCTAATACCAAGAAGGGGTTGGGCCGAGGCGCGGACCGCCGCAGGGATAACTTGGAGAGGATCAACGCATGTATGCGGCTTTCTACTCTATCGTGAATCATGCCATAATTCTGTCTTTACGGATCATTGTTCTTTTCGTCGTCTTCTGTCTTCAGCAACTTTTGCAGATCACTATTGGGGATGAGGGTTCGAATTTTTCATTATTATTATACAAGAGTGAGCCAATTTTCCAAAGCCAAACAAATACATTGAGATAGAAGATGATATACGAGAATGACAAGCCATGAGTACAGAGAAATAAGAAGCCAAAAAACCCTCCAAGCAGTCCATTCCATCGATCAATGTTTTTCAATGAGTCCACTGGCGGAGGCGTTGGGTGAGATGTCGCTACCCTTGCCACTAGAGGTCGTTGCCACCGATAAATCCCATACTAAGGCAGGTAGCCAAGGGGCCACCATAAGTGCCTGCCGTTCGGTGGCAAACGACTCCCCCATTTTAGGCAGGCCACTTAGCCTTCTGCCTCAAACTTGTTTGTAGTGTCAGAGGGTTGTGTTGCTACCTCAGACTTGCTTTTGGGGTCAAAGAGCGGGGTCTGTTGAAAGTGGTTGGCATCTATTGCTAATAGGTGTTTGGTTGTTTGAACTTCTAGTAGACATCCCACTTCTGAATATCGGCTGGGGGGAGGGTATGCGGGAGTGGGTGGAGAGAGGTAGGATGGCTGCTGATATGGCTCTGAAGAGGTTGAGGTTGGGGTAGAGGTGGTATATCGGCTTGTCTTCTCAGGAGTCAGAGTGGGTGGTCAACTCTTCTCAGGCCGTGGTAGGGGTGGTGGATGCTAGAGGCTCGTGTAGTACTGCTACTATGCCGGCATGGCGATGCTTAATAGCCCAATAGAGCGGTGCTTGGCCACAATATTATGGTTTTTAGGGTTCGTATCCTCCCGTTCGAGCAGCGTTTTCACTACGCCATGGCCCACATTCTGGGGAGCAAGACTGAGTGGCATTTGCTAATATAGCCACGGCTTAGCAGAGTTGATGTCTTTCCGTCTGTCTAATATTTTCGCCACTCTCTTGTACCCATTTTGGGCACCCTAACAGAGTGGTGTTTTCTCATATTGGCCCAGGTTATGCAGGTTGGCGTCGTCTCGTCTGAGTAGCATTTTGGTTGCTTCCTCATGCTCCTTCATGGCAGCAAAACAGAGATGTGTTTGCTCAGGTGAGTCAGGCATATGACGGTTTACATTGTCTTGTCGAAGTAGTATTTTCGCCACTCCCTTGTATCCTTTCTCAGGAGAGAAACAGAGTCCTTTTTGCCTGTATTTTTCCTGCTTGTTGGATCTGACTTCTCCTACTGCGAACCTAGCTAATCTCTTTGATCCCAAACATAGATGCAAACCGTAGCCAACTAAATAGGGAAATTTCATCGAAATCAAGGCCGCTATGATAGATGGTGTGTGCTTTGGCAAGCGTTTTGGTGAAGGTGGGTTGCGACTACCGGAGGTGGGTAAGGACTAATAGGGGCGAGTAATATCAGCTGGGTAGGGCTGACAAAGCAGGAGTTATTGAGGGTGGTGTCTTCCATGGTCTCTTTGCTCTCTCTGATCTGGATTCTCGCAGCTGATATTGTGCCTGGTAGGGCATCTAGGATGGCATAATAATCCCAATAGTGAAGCTGTACCTGTGTAACAGGTTTATTCCTGTCGAACGAAAATACAATAGGACCGGCGATAGGCCTGCTAGCGCTGGTGGTAAGGGAGGCTTCAAGGGACCGGAGGTAAGAGATAATAGTTGAAGGACAAATAGAACTCAGGGATTGCCGTTCAACCAAGTGTATTCTTAGACTGAAGGTCTGTCGAAGTCTGCTGTCTCCTGCTAGCCAGGAGACTGGTTTAAATACAAAACCCAAGAGCGATAGCCATACTGCAATCACGATCATTACCAGTAGCTGCGCACATACCGGAATCCTGTAATCCTGCAAGACCAAAGAAAGAAACAAACAATGCTCAGCCCTTACCCGTGTTACATGACCATTCCATGTCTAGAATCCTAAATATAAACTTCCAGAAAAGCAAACTAAACATAGCAATACGATAGCATAGCCTATCTGACTCAGAGACAGTGGCGGAGCTGAAATCAAATCAAATAAACTAAATATAAATCAACTAAACATAGGAGATCATGCACTGCCCGCTCCTGTGTACCGTTACCGGAACATGTACACATGTTACATTCCCTTATTCTGAAAAATCAACAATCATTCCCAAGGCTTCGCTGTCCTCAGCCCTCTCGTAGGTGTGCCATAGGAGCCTGTCGTCATCTGTAGGGAAATAGTCTTGCTCAGAGCTGCTAGAATCATATTCCTCATCGTCATAGGGTTCCCAGAAGTCGTCTGGGTAGTCGTTTGCGGTACATGGTATGGAGGAGCCTTCCATGGGTTCCCAGGAAGCTTTAATGTAGTGGGAGGTGATCTGGGGCGTCGGTTCTGCGGGGTGGTTAGCGTCCCAGTATTCCTGTATGAGTTCCAGGGAGTGGTCGAGGTTCTCGATAGGTTCCCAGGAGTCGTCAGCTCGCTCATAGCCTTTCCAGTGAACCAGGAATTCGTGCCTGTTGTTATGGTGGCGGTAGTCGAGTATCTGCTCTGCTTCCCCTTTTTCTGCATTGAAAATTAGGATGGGTGCAGGTTTGTCCATTCTGCGGGACTTGAATTTATCGGGATCGTTCTCTCTGTATTCCTTAAGGGAGGAGACGTGGAAGTAGGGTTTCTGGCGGGCCATTCTGGGCGGGAGGTGCAACTTGTAGTTGTCTGTGTCAGGTACATGTTCTAGAACCTAAAAACGTCCAAACCAGCGTGGTTCCCGCTTTTTGCATCTTCCAGGGGCGGAGGTATAAGGGCGGCCTCTAACAAGAACTCTGCTGCCATTCTTGAAGGGTTCCGTAAGGGGTTTGCGGTGTTTGTCAGCCTGGACAGTCTGGCGCAAGGTAGCATGCTTTCTGGCCATGTCTACTTCCATTCTTGTTGCTTCATGAGCGTTTAAGATATCGTCCACAGCTGGTACCTTGCTGGCGGAGCTCTGGACAGGGTTGAATATCTTCCAGGGGTGTCCATATGGGCATGGTAAGGCGAGATGCCTAGGGATTCATCAGGGGCGCCGTTCAAGGCTGCTGCAATAGCTGGGAGGGCGCCGGACCAGTTATTCTGTCTGGGGTTAACGAAGTTCCTCATTAGCTGTTTGAGGGTATGGATCCTTCGCTCAACCTGGCCATTCGTTTGATGGTGGTCTTGGGTTGCCATCCAGACCTGGATACCAAAGGACTTCAGCATTTGTGACCAAAACTTAGAGTCAAAGCGAGAGTCCTGGTCAAGGACAATGCTGCGAGGGAGGCCATGGATGTCAAAGAGAGTGCTGTTGAGTTTCTTGAAGATCTTTTCAGAGGTAGCAGCGTCCTTGAGTGGGATAAGGTGTGTGTAAGAGGTAAAGCGGTCCATTATGACCATGATAGATGTCTAGCCATCAGATTTGTTAAAAGGGCAGGCGAAGTCTGTGGCTAGGGATTGGTAGGGTTTGTCGGGGTCAGGGAGGGTAAGGGATCGTCCATAGGGTAGGGTGGCGGGCTCGTTGTTAATCTGGCACTTATCGCATGACCGACAGTAGAGGACAAAGTCCTGGCGCATCTGTCGCCACCAGAAGAAGCAAGCCGCATAGAGGTAGCATTTGTAAGCTGAGGAATTTCCGAGGCCTGCATGGACAGTCTTGAGGAACAAATCCCCTAGGGATACCCCCTTCTCAAGAGGTCCTACAGGTATATAAAGGTTTTCCTACCCATTGGTGTTCTGGGCAAGTAGAAGGCTATCGCGGATGGAATAGTGCAATTTATTATCGGTTTCCTTGACCCTGGTGTGGAGGGCGTCAGTCTTAAGGGCTTTTCTAACTCGCTGGGCGAGGATACCCATAAGGCGGGAGTGTAGGGTGCTTAGGAATTGGTTGGCATTGGTTGCCTCATCGGAGTCATAGCCTGCTTGGCTGTAAAGAGGACTAAAGGCCGGCGAGGCCATGGGCGGTGTGGCTAGAATGGTATCATTCATTCGAAAAGGCCGGAGGATTTCTGAGAGGTACATCAGCAAAAACGGATCTTGCGTCTGATCCGCCGGTGTTGAGTACTGACGCAAGTGTCGGATATTTTGCGTCTCGTGAGTCCTGTTGTAACGGGGGCACTCTGTAGGAAGACGGATCCTAAGATTGCGACCGTACCGAAGACTCAAAGTAGAAGTAAGGATCAAATTAAAGATAAAGATAATTCAAAGTAGAATCAAGCGGTAAAACTTAATATCGTTAAGCCTGAAAGCTTCACTCAATAAGTTCTCTCGAGGATCGTTGGTTATCAGAATAGGGTGTCTCTCGCTTTAGTTAAGTAGAATAATGTAAAGCCAGAGGACCCCCGTCAACCATTCTGACCTTTCGCGAGCACCCTGCTCAGCTCAGGGCTGCCCAACTCACCTGCCAAGTGTGAGCTAACACTCGGAGGCAGTCGAACCGCTCGGATATTAACTATCTCCACAAATAGGAAGTGCTTCCGGTGATGTCTCTCCAACTACATCTGCATGAGCGAAAACTCTTTCCTATCGGTAGCATATCAGTGGCCGACCGACATGCCCACCGTAGAGATAATATCCATTGGGACTCACTGGCCCAGCGGTGGTTTCGTCTATACAAGCTATGCAGTCCATCGGCAAATCTACTTGGCTATACTGAGCTTCTAATCCTGACTGCATGCTCCCTCGATAAGAAATCTCCTCTTGTGTCACAAATTCTGACTTAGCCAATTTGTTTTCACATGACTAATCAGTTATTAGTCATCCCCTGTTTATGTTTTACGCTATGACGTCGTTTGACTCATAGTTCTCACATGACTACGCATTTGCAAG
>Ga0307517_10001936_pt1 | contig 33839 bp, 15 predicted proteins | sample 23_EM_MG_FD_194515 | JGI IMG/M metagenome (GOLD analysis project Ga0307517, IMG submission 194515) | Populus trichocarpa ectomycorrhiza microbial communities from riparian zone in the Pacific Northwest, United States - 23_EM | ecosystem: Host-associated > Plants > Roots > Unclassified | place... | reverse complement strand
ATTAGCCTTGATAACATTGACCTAACTTTATATTTAAAATATTTGTGTTAAAACATTTTATTTTCATAATATTTTGATATTTTGTTTAAGTTGAATTACTTTAAGTTAAAAACTTATTTAATCTTGACTATTTAGGAATATTTTAAATTTTGAAATTATATTTATTTGGCATTGTGTTTGTATTGCATAATTTATAATTAATTTATCTTGAATTTGAATTATGTTTGTTGAATATATATATGAACAGTACAACCCCGAAACGGCACGCCGAAACACTCCGAAACTGAAACATTCCATTCCAATTGAAAAAACGAAACACCTACCGAAACGGAATTGACAACCTTGGTTATTGATAATGCATGTTGCGTCTTTTAGTCTAAACTAAGAAATAACACTTACGTATCCATTATTGTTATTAATAATAGTTTTTAGATAGACTACGTTCCCGTGATTTTTCCTCACATCAGGTTTTCCCATGTAAAATGTTGATGTTGATCTATTGTGATTTTTCACATAGTTTGTTAATTAGAGAAGATTATATTTGATTGTTTTGGTGTTTTTTATGCATTCTTACCCAACAAGTGATATCAAAACTTTAAATTAATTGGAGTTGATTATCTTATGTAATTGATAGAGACTAATAAAAGTAGATTGATTAATTTAAATGGTTTTAATTATCATATATGGAAGGTGAAAATGAAAGACCTTTTATAAGGCTATCATGAATCGATATTTTTTCTTAATAAATCTGAAGGTAAAACTATATGCATCTTAATCCTTCTTGGATTTATATGTGTAAAATATGCAATCAATACTATCTATATATTCATTTTATTAAACAATATTTTTTGAAAAAAAAACTAATTTACTTTGCTAAATAATATTCCATTTGAATATCAATTTTAAGAAGGCATTACAAAAAAACTAAGATTATATTTTCTAGTCAGGCCAAGATTATACAATGATAATAATATAATAAAAACAAAAAGTATTAGCTGTTAAGTTTGATTTGAAATTTCAAGTTGAGTTTCATTTTAAATTATTTTTTATATTAATTCATATAAATTATAAATTTGGATGACCTTTACCCTTACAAGTTAATATTATAAAAAAAACTAAATGACAGGGTTTTTCACTTTAGCTCTAGACACAAATTATTATACATTGCGATACTGAAATTTACATGGGTATGGTTTGTAATTAAGAGGATAATGGGGGTGTTTTAGTATTTTCATGTTGTTTTTTTTATTTTTTATTTGAAAAGTTGTTGGCGCGTGTTTCACACGTCCCAGCAAGTGAGTGGTGCCTGCGTTATTAAAGAGGTGCATGAGACGCTTCCTAGCGGTCAAATTTGACCACTCGTTGTCTACATAAATGCGTAGACGTGTCTTCTTTCACATGGTGCGACACTTGTAAATAGATCATCATGGTTGGATTGTCGTTGATAATCGATTGTTTGTGTTTTTTTTCTCTCTCTCCTGACAACTAAAATGCACAATTGTCCTCTGTTTTTTTTGTTGTTTGCTTGGGTCTGACAGTCATTCTTGGTGTCAGACCCCGACACGGGCTGGTGGCCATGTTTGGTGCCAGACCTAGGCACGAGTTTGCCAATGTTTCTAAACCCAGACACGGGTTTGACATGGCCCAGATCCAAAACTCTGGGGTTTGACATGACTGTTAAATTCAGGTCCGAGTTTACCAAGGTTGCCAAGGCATGGGTCTGGCATGACCCTAAACTCAAGTTCTTGGATCTGATATGACCGCCAGACCTAAAACTCTTGTGTCTAGTGTCGCTGTTAAATCCAAAACGCTTAAATATAAGGAGCTTAAAATATTATGTATATTCTTTATATTTTTTAATATTTAAAAAAAATATTAACCCATTACCCGAAGTGGTGACCAATATACTAGTATAATTCTAAAGAAAACTAAAAAATAAAATAAAGGAGTTCTAACCGACACCCACGCTGCTCGAGGTGCTCCTATCACAAAATTGATGACTCACCTCTCTTCTTTTATTTATGCTATATTTTAATATTCAAGTAAGAGCCAGTGCCGGTGGCTTCCAAAACATTCGATTCGATTAGGCTATAACTGTCCTTAACAGTACCAAAATGCCTTCGTTTCATTCGGAAACGTGATGGAAACCAGTGTTTCATGATATATTTTTTTTTATATGTTTAAATTGTTTTAATATATTAATATCAAAAATTATTTTGTAAAACCATCGCTACTGTATTTTTTAACACCGGGTGTCTACAGTTAAAATATTATTTTAAATATTTTTAGTATTTTTAATTGTTTTAATATTAAAAATAAATTTTAAAAAATAAAAAGATATATATTATTTTAATGTATTTAAAAAATATATATTTGAAAATACAAATTTAAAACCTCTTTCCGTTTCTTCACTTCACTCCTTTAATTCTTCTCCTCTCTCCCAGCAGCTTCTATATAGTATTTCTGCTCTAATTGCTTAATTTGTGTCTGTCTCTAATCCTATCACAAGGTAACGCTTAAAAAACAAAATTAAAATCATTCATCATTCTGCTGATTACTTATTTTTAGCTGATTTCTTTAATTTTCATAGAGAAAGAAAAAGTGATTGGTTTGAGGCGTCGTTGTTGAAATGATCTGGGGAATTATTCGACGCAATCTCGCTTCGGTATTTATTAATTACTGCACTATTTTTTTTTTAATTCTTTAATTTTATTTTAAACTAATCTCCTCAGTGTAAACAGTCTCAGTCAGTCTCGCGAATTAAGCATCCGGCGATAAGGCCGAGAGGTTACGGCCAAAACGAGGTACCTCTGCCTGCCTTTCTTTGAATAATCAATCCTCATTTTCCAGTTACATGTGAATTTGGGACATTGTTTGGGAAGAAATGTGGAGATTTAGTAATTTACATACGTAAGTAAGTAATGAAGTAGAAGAATCTATCTGTGCAGCTTCTGAGCAATGGTAAGGGGTGTCGGCATGCCGTCGGCAGCTTTAGTTATTGCACTACCTTAGGTAATATTGTTCTTCTTATTATTATTAACTTGCTTCTGTTCTTTGCTTGATATTTTACAACTTTTTATAACTTCATCTAAGCCCCTTTATTTCCTTATATTTTTTCTTTTAGGGAGCCAATGTTGTCGTGCATATTCGAATAAGCCGAGGAGGTTAGTGAGCTGACTGACTCTTTTATATCTGTGCTATTCCTGTTGGTATATTGGTTATATTTGGTTTCAGTTCTGAATTAATACAGGGAAATTACTGCAATGCTTCGACCAGAATATTTTATTCCATTGAGGAGTAGATCATTTTCTTCAGATACTGGTAATTTATAAGTTCATTTTTGTTTATTTATATTTAGAGTTTATGCTTCTGAATGGTGTTAATTGTTTTTCCCCTGATTGGGTTTGTAGGAGATCTGGTTGATGCAGTTGTCCCTTTCATGGGTGAATCTATTACTGATGGCACCTTGGCGAAATTCTTGAAAAGTATGCTTTTTTAACTTGTCATCCAACTGTTTGCATTTCAACAAATACTCAAAATGAATATGGCAATTGACATATTATGAGCAGATCCTGGTGACAGGGTTGAAGTTGATGAGCCCATTGCTCAGATTGAAACTGACAAGGTAATCCTTGAAAGATAGTAAGTGACTCTGAAGAATGTATATTGGTTGTTTCTGAAACCGGGTATGATTAACATGATTATTGTTTAATTACTACCAGGTGACAATTGATGTGGCTAGTCCTGAAGCCGGCACCATTCAAAAGGTGATATTTATGAACTATAGCAATATCAAACTTGTGAAGTCTGATAATTTTTGTCTCGTCTGTTCACAGTTATCAATGGATACGTGCTGCTGTTTTGATCCCCCCCTTTTATTTTATATTTAATTGCTAGTAGCTTGTAGCCAAGGAAGGTGAAACTGTGGAACCGGGTACCAAAATTGCTGTTATTTCAAAATCAGGTGAAGGTGTGCCACAAGCTGCTCCGCCCTCACAAGAAAAGACTGCTTCTCAGCCCCCACCCGCAGCAGAAAAAGAGAGTATAGGAAAAGGAACGACTAAGACTGAAACTTCCTCCCTCAAAGGAAAGGAAAAAACACTGTTTACACCACAACCAGCAGCCAGAGCTCCTTCATCACCTCCTAAACCTTCAGAACCGCAACTTCCACCTAAGGAAAGAGAAAGAATAGTGAGTTTTATGATGGTCTATTCATTTTTGTGTGAAAATGCGTGATTACGTTTATTGTACTTTCTGCCATAGTGGTAATGAATTTCTCTATCAAGTGTTTTCATACTTTCTCACTCTAGGTTCCCATGACAAGGCTGAGGAAACGGGTTGCAACACGGTTGAAAGATTCGCAAAATACATTTGCAATGCTGACCACATTCAATGAGGTTGATATGTGAGTTGAAATTCATCTTTTCTTTTTCCATCATCAATGGTTGAAAGCCGAAACATGTCTGTTTAAATGGATTTCATCATGTCTGAACTAAATACCCCAATTTTTTTTTTTCATGTTTTGATGAAATTCATTGTGCAATTGGTGTCTTTTCCATGTTTGATATATTGTTTCTACTGGAGAAAAAGGAAAGAAAGAGTCAATGGAATTATTATGCCTTTTGAACCGCAACTTAATTTTATCTTCATTTTTTTTCATTCTTTGGATGGCTAGCAAAGTGCAATTCCAACTCAGTTTATTTTAACATGGTTTGCTGTATAATGCAGGACTAATTTGATGAAGCTTCGTTCAGATTATAAGGATGCATTTGTTGAAAAGCATGGAGTGAAGTTCGGATTTATGTCAGGATTTGTCAAGGTACATAAAATGCCAATTGTATAAAATACCAAATTCATGTATATTATGATGGATTGATGATGTTAGACTGTTACTGTATGATGTGTGTTTCTGACCATTACTTTTACAGGCTGCTGTTAGTGCACTTCAGTATCAGCCAGTTGTCAATGCTGTAATTGATGGAGATGATATCATATACAGAGACTACATTGATATAAGCATTGCCGTTGGCACTCCGAAGGTACATAAATATTCGTTTGATCTATATTCAATTATTGACTTTTGTTTATTTTATGTGGGCTTTTGATGGGGAAATAATCTGCTAAACCACAAGCTCAATAGCATTTTGTATGTTGCTGAAAGATGGGAAAAAAATTAAAATGGTAAGTATCATCCTCTTCTATCAATGGTATTCCAGAGGTGACACCCTGTTTGCTCGGGTTTGGATTTCCAACTTGGAGGTCCAGGTTCAAATCTAACCCTCATTTTTGTAGCTCAAAATCTAACATACCTTCTAATGTACCAATAAAAAGCCCTATGATGGTTTCGATTTCTCAATTATACTGGTGGTTTTTGTTATTTCATTTTATATACTCGTTATCACTGTCAGAATCTAATGACAATTTGGTGAATTCATCCTGGAATAGTTTAGGAATTTTATAGGTAATTGGATATGCAGATGATAGAAATGCTTTATAGGTAGCAATCTTAATATCATTTCAGCGATGGAAGGCAATAGGTGAGACTGTTGAAAATTTAAGACACTCTCAGATTTAGCAATTTGTCAACTTTGGAAAACTGAAAGAGGCCTGTCCTTGTGGCCATTAGACCTCGTATCTAATGCTGCCTTGCTGCGAGACAACAAAATAGTTTGATTGTTTTCTTAGATCTGTTGGAAATACATGCTACTTTAGTTCTTGCTCTGCTTCTTCCATTGACTTAAATGTTGTGTTTTCTACTGCCTGGATTTAATGCATATATATCACGACATCAATTTATTTGGTGATATCATTTGACAGGTGCACTTATTTTGTATATAGCTTGACTGGATTGGATTATGACTTCATAGCTCTAAATAAAATTGTTAGAGAAGAAAAGTTCAAAATGAATTGATTAAAACATTAAAAAGAAGTGATTCAGGGTATTGAAATGCCAAGTTCTCACTGTTCTGGTTGAGTTTTTTTTTCTATTTTTTTTTTCAATGAGACTTGATAAGTTGTGTAGGCAAGTCCATTGCACTAGGCTTGCTCTTCTACCCATTAACAGCTTGCATCCATAATAAAGTTTTGCATCATTTAGTGAGATGAAATGGTCACCTGCTTTGGGACAGCAGAAAATGAAAGAAACACCTAACCATATCTCCCCTCCTCCCAAATGAAGGGCCTTGTTGTTCCAGTTATCCGCAATTCTGATCAATTGAACTTTGCTGAGATAGAGAAGAACATCAACACTCTAGCTAAGAAAGCAACTGCTGGTACCATATCGATTGACGAGATGGCTGGAGGTACTTTCACAATATCTAATGGCGGGGTTTATGGAAGCCTTTTGAGCATGCCAATTATCAACCCTCCTCAGGTATTGCTCCATACAAAGTACAAACAACACCTTTTGGTTTTATTCCTTGATGGGGAAAAAAAAATCCTCTTTAACTTGATTTCCCTCCTCCATGCAGTCTGCTATTTTGGGCATGCACTCTATAGTCACCCGGCCAATGGTTGTTGGGGGCAACATAGTCCCAAGGCCAATGATGTACATTGCATTGACATATGATCATCGACTGATAGATGGAAGGGAGGCTGTTTATTTCTTACGCCGCATCAAAGATGTTGTGGAGGACCCTCGTAGGCTTCTTCTTGATGTATGAGAAGCCGCATTTGGTATAGTTTTATTTTACATATACGAATAAGTTTCTAAGATGGAACTTTATAGGGAGTCTACGGATCTGTCACTTCTGCAAGTTCTTTCTTTGTTTTTTGGTTTTTTGGCGTTACGCAAGTTCTTCAATTGCTGGATCCATACTGTGTCCCAACAAGAGGCCTTACTGCATTTACTTTTATTGGTGTGCGTGGTGGATAAATGCTTCGTTGCTGGGAACTTTCTTCAGTATCTTGTGAAGCCTTTGAATTTTATAATTTATTGTAGAGATTGTTCTATAAATTTCCCGCGAACAGACACACTGAGGAGGAAAACACCCAATAAGGCATCTTATAATCTTTCCAGACCAGGTAGAATTTAGCCAAGAGCAGCTCAGTCTGCAGTATGCTTATCTAAAATTTTCACAATTCAAACCTTGTATACTGGAACAGTCAGCACTTGCTATAGATACCGCTCCGTGTTTTTTGTAAAACTTAGATTTTTTTTCTTCAAATTAGTCTTTTTTTCTGTTTTTCTTCCTGTAAAAGCAATTGTTTTGGAAAGTGGAAACATTTATCATTCTATACCTGATATTTGTACATATTCTTTTTTTATTATTATTGAAAATGGACATTCGGAACCCTTTAACTTTCGATATCATGAATTATAGCTCAACACTCTGAAACAGAAGCTGTTGAGGAGCTGTTATCCCATTAAAAGGGTTTAATACATCTGTCTTTTAAATCACAGCTGAACGTTCTGAAACATAAGCTGTTGCTTGAACGGTGATTTTTTTGTGGAAGCTCTAGCATAAATTCCTCGTCCTCGGTGATTCTTGTGGATGATCTCTGGATCGTGATTTTTGTTTTTTGGTGGTTTAGTGAGATCTAGGTGAGCTAGCGGCTTGGAGAGGTTTCATCATCTTATGAACTCAGGCCTGGAGTTTATGAAACAGGAGACCAGGGAAGCAATCTTGCTTCATTTCGCTTGTGAACGCTGCTACATATAAATTTGTCAGATCGTTCAAAAACTGATCTAATTGTTCAACAAAAAAGAGAGAACAAGAAGTTCATCATCACCAGATCGTGTGATTGTATAAAGGTTCTTTACTTCTTCATGAGGACATTATACCTCTGTTGAATGCGGAGACAATAAAGACACATCAAGTTACAAATCAAGCCGGAAAGAAGGGGAGAATTCAATGCTACTAGTTTGATAATTTTGGTTTCAACTGTGTGGTTTGATTGTCAAGATTCAAACTCAAAATGGTTGTGAGTTATATTATGAGATGGATTGCCCATAGAAGGAGCATCTAAAGGTCATTTTGATGGGTGATGGTGTTGAAGAAGAAGAAATTGCACATGTTAGACCAATGCATATGTTGAATCGCCAAGTCGAGGGATTTAGTTGAAAAACCTAGCCTTATTGAAGAGAATTTGGTATGGCTTGAACCCTTAGGAAGAACGTAGAATTGGGTACTTTAAACACCCTGACATGTTGAATATGAAAAGACTAGGGTATAGAGAAACAAAGATGAAAGACCAATATTGACGAATTGATAACATTAATAGTCTTGTCGGGTTGAGAAATCATACAAGTAATGACCCAAGAAATTCAGATCACTTACAATGGGGTTAGAAAGGAAAGCTTCATGACCAAGCATAAGATGAAAGAACTGTTGAGGAAACTTGCAACATAGCTAGCAAGCTAATGGTAGGGAGAGTCATGTTCTATATCTTCAAGGATCTAACATAGACGTGATTTCTCTAAAGATACTAGATTTAAGTAACTATAATTTTTTAATAGTAGAACCAAGTATGTTCTTAGAAAAGGTAGAGTAATATATAAATAAAAAGAAGATTAGCACTCTATTTTTACTTAAAAATACATGTTATGATAGGAGGAGGAGTTATCAAATATAACTGAGCAATATGGAAACCTAGAGAACATATATTGTATAATGAACATACGAAAATCTACAAGATTCAACGAGGTACTAACACATGAAGAATAAGATAAGAGGTGTCAGAAGGATGTTTGACATGACAAATGCAATCAGAAAATTTGTTCACAATGAAGCTCATAGCAAATACTAGGTTAAAGATATGTATAACTTGACAATCCTGATTTCTGCTTCTTCTTTTTTCTTTTTTCTTTTTGTGATACATTGAAAATTTTCAAGTAAATATTTTTTTATATAGGTTCCACCAAAACCGAACTCTGATTGGGATGAGATCTTTAATCAAGGTACGAAAACATATTAATAGACTTCATGCAAAATTACATTCTGATTCGATAATTGAACTGAGAGCTTTGCTTTCTAATGTAAAATTGATCAGTTCATGAATTTTCGTCAACAATCCAGATTTTCTTGTTCAATCTTCACATGAAATCATATCAATTATTCTTCTAAACCTTTAAAGTCATTTTATTATTTTGGAATATATTCATTTTAAAATTTTCACATTTATTTATTTCTCGGACTTATTACCGTTTCAAAGTAACGTCACTGATTTTTAATCGGTGCTTGCACCTTCAGTCCTACCCTTTTCATTGCACTATCCTTTATTATAATTTATTCTTTCTTACCTCACTTATTCCTTAGAAACATTTTATCATTTTTCTTATTATTTTATCCATCAAAACACGTCATTAGTTTCTCTGTCCTTATGAATTCTAAATCAAAATTCATTTTATGGAGGTCATTCCCTCCATTATATATCATTATTTATCTATTATTTTTTATCTTGGTTTTCATCACTCGTTGAGATCATACCACTTTCAGTCTTACGTTTTAATGAAAGTTTACACAACCGTATATTTAAATTATAAATTTCTTAGGTTTCACACTTATGCTCTCAATGAAGAAAATAGTGAAGATCTTTCCAATGTATTTAAGGACGGAAAGATGATCTATTTCACAAGGACTTGGTTGAGGAGGTATGATCACCTAGTAAAAAAAAATGAAAACATATTGGTTTGAAGATGTAAATAAAGTTATTGAACATTTTAAGTGAGAGTGTGCGTGCGCTACTACAAAAAATACATAATATCTAAATATAAATATTGAGATAAAGGTTACAAGAAGTATACACTACAACTCTTTTTTTTTATTTGATCAGTGGTAATAATCTTTCTCATAGAGCACTTGACGACAAAGAATGTTAGAGGCACTTCAATGCATCCTAGACAAAGAAGGATACAACCATCCCATAAAAAAATATGTAGGCACCTTTAGTGAAAAGCATAGTTTTAAAACTCGACTTGACCAGACAGGTCGACTTGTGACCTGGATGACTCGGGGCCGGGTTTAAAAAAATAAGGTAAGGAAAAAAACCTGAGTGACCCAGTCAAAATCTCAGTTGCAACCCATTGACTATTTATATCTTTTAACAAAATGATATAACAAAAAAAAAACCATAATAAAAAGACATAAACACCTTTAGACACTGAGCCTTTTAAACTCAAGGATGAAAAAACCCTTTTTAAAATGTTAATTTATTTTTGCTTTCAAGAGTATCTACTTCATTTTACTATAAAAAAATTCTTGAACAAAAGCAACCTATTTTTTTTTGCTAACAGTCATTTTAATGTGAAAAAAAAGAGATGCACAAACCACTTTGTCCCGAATTAATTTAGTAGTAATATTCAATGGATTAACCCAATAGCAAGCTTTGTTAGTTTTTTTTATAAAATCAAATTGATCATTTCATTGTTCTAATACACAGCACATTGTATCTTGATGGTGCCCTTTAGCTTTTATTTTAATAAGAACAAAAAATTACGATCATAAGAAGCCCTAAATCAAAACCCTAGTAAACAGAGATTGATATTATAATAAATAGAGCCATAGAGGTAGTAGATAAGTTAGCATGTAAAGAGAATTGGATTTACGGATTCGCTTTCCAACCTCCATATATGATTGCACAGTTTGGGTTTAATTACGTGGCTTGCTAGAGAAGAAAAACCTTCCCACTTTGACTTCATTTTTTATTTTTTATTTTTTATTAGACTTGTAACTTACCTAACTAGCGGCGGCAAATTTTATTTTCACTGGGAAGCCGCAAAGGGACGCTCGGTTTTTTGGTTCCTGGGTGGGGCCTCATTGGAATTTCAGCAGAGACAAGGCAATTTACAGAAACAAAGACAAAAGATTAAAACAGATGGGACCAAAAGATTTAGGCAAGGCAAAGCGAAGCAGGATATGAGAAAAGAGGAGGAGCATGCAACGCCGTCATTGTCAACGAACAACGGTAAGAACAGAAGGATTTAGGTTTCAGATCTTATCCTAGTAAATATAATAGAGAGTCCGGGTTCAAAATTCAAAAAATAGAACATTTGAAGCAGAAGTTGTATATAATGGCTTTGCCTTTTCTTTTGGAACCACCTCTTTTCTGCTTCTGTTAGTTTTCCCACAGCCTTCCAAGATTTGAATGCAGTTCTATCCTTAGGTGGCAAACAAAAATCGCAAATCTGCCTCCGTTAATTTTCCCAGGGCCTCTGAAGAACCTCCCACGGTCCTGCAAAAGGCATCATGAAGACGATTTAGCTGTGCACAATAGGTGGAAACCTGTCAATTTGAGGGGGGGAAAAAAACAAGACAAATCAAACTCACCCTTCAAACACAAGCTCCTTCTTTTCTTGCAGCTGCAAAATCCTCTCCTCGACGGTATTCTCGATGACAAATCTCACAATCCTACAAGTGCAAAAACAATGTAAGCCCAATTAAGGGGAAATTATACAGATCAGTCGCCAGGTTCAGCTTAACCAACAACCTAAACTAGGGACATGGTCATTCAGACATCAATTCAAAAGGATGATCAAAGGTTTAACTGCTACATCACAATTGCGCTCTGATGGACTACCAATTTAATTATGGAACCTTCACATTCTACAAGATTATAGTTTCGTCAACCCAAAGTTAGTTAGAGACTCACTCCCACTAAAGATTTTTAGCACACAGTTGCTTCAAGCTCAACGACGTGAATTCTTTTTTGAGACTTGAACTGAACAAAAGGATCACCTAGAGTATAAAGTCCCCGCCATTTACCTTTAGCAGCTCACAACTTTGGCTTTGCAGTTCTTGTGGCAAAATTCACCGAGGTCAGAAGTGCTATCAAGCATAGCCAAGTCAAGGAAAACATTACCCTACTAGGAAAGTCAGTCAATTCTTGACATACCACTTCGGGTATGGAAAAGATTTGTATACAAACATATTCTACAAAACTGATTGCAAAAAAATGTGAAAAGCATCTATAGAAACATTAATTGAATGGACTGGCCTGAGAGAACACTATCATCAGTTAATAGAAATTTTGTACATATCCAACTCATGGACTTGTAGCATTCTTGTGCCAGCTACCTTTTAAAAGAAGTGTCAGTGAGAAAGAGTCTGTTTGGCATGATTTGTGAAAAATAATTTCATGACATAATTGAAAAGTTGTTTTCATAAATGACTAGTGGCATAATAAGTCAAGTTAAAAGTATGTTAGATAAAAAGTAAAAAATCTTGTCTCGATTAAAACAAAATCTTGTCTCGATTTTGTGAGAAAAAAAAATTACGAGTCAAAAGTTAAAAATAACTTATTTATGACTTTCCTTTGAGTATTTTATATATATATATATATATATATATATATATATATATATATATAAAACTTAAATCAATTTGCAAAATCATACCAAATAGTACCTAAATACAATCTAATTTCACCCCACCAATAAGCCCGCTTTGACAAATAACTGCAGAGCCTGTTTTTGGCACCATATGAAAAAAATTACCCAGTCAATTACTCTAAACAATTATCAATGTTATTGAAAGATAGAAAGATGAAACCCTAATGCATCCGCCCAAAGAGTTTGGAAAAACAAAAGAAAGAAGGCCATATAAATAGGGAACCTATAGATTTCAGCCCTTGAGTCTAATTTTTTCTGTTTAGAAAAAAACCCAGAAGCCTGAACTGGTTAGATGGCCAGTTCATTGTTACAACTGACCAACCTGACTGTTATAGCAATGATCTAGCATCTTATTATAGGATCTCAGAATAGTGGGTTAAAGTAGGACCTTATTGGTTTATACTGCCCAATACGATGGATTCTATCTTGTGCTTGCCGCTCCACTGCTGGGTTCCACCAAGGATCCATCAAGAAAACCTATACATTCCACCACGTGTAGGTATTGATCAATATATAAACAGACTAAACAAGAAGGTACATGCATTGGAAAAGGAATCAAATATATACTGCCATATTAAAAATTGGAACAAAAAATAAAACTAAAAGACAAGGCTCGTGTGACAAGGACTTGCATTGACATGTAAGAAAATTCTATCACAAACCTTAAGCATCTACTGCAAACCAAATACATCTGACTAAATTTTAGCCGCTAAGAAAGGCATGAACGAAGTCACAAGTCACACCTTTCACATGCCTTGTGTTTTTATAAATTAGGTAACATCGCATCAGAGGAAACGGAATAACAAGAGAAAAGAGGAGAATCACTCACATGTGATGCAACTGTCAGATTGAGGGCAACACCTCCAGCTTTCAAACTCATCAAGAAAATCTTGCAATCAGGATCCTCCGCAAATCTTTTAATAGCGGCATCTCTGGCAGCCAAAGACATGCTTCCCACCAACTGAACACAGCTAATGCCAGACTGCATTAAGTTTGTCTCATTAAATAGTCCTTCTCTTTTCAAGTATAACTGAAGATAGAATTAAAAATCTTAATTTACCTTCTGGAGAGAGTAATGTATGAGATCCAAAAACGATGTGAACTGGCTGAAAACAATTCCTTTTGCAGAACCATCTCTTTCAGCCATAAATCTAATTTCTTCCCTCTATAACCATACAAACTACTCAGTATGACCAAACATATAATGGATAATTGCAGACAATAATCACATAAAATGTTAAAACATGCAAACAAAAACAAGCACACTTGGAGAGCTCAGTACAACCGACACGAAATTTAACCTACAAAATACTTTTTTTGTTTCCTGGATTAGGGAGCCTAACCAGCACATTAACTCTTATATCAAGATTTTTAACTCGATAATAGTTTTCTTCATTAGCCATTTTATTCTAGAAGTGTATCATAAATATATATAAATCCTTTCAAGCCATGGTGAATGGAGATATAATGCCCACACTAAAAAGCAGGTTCATCTATGATTATAAAGGATAGAAATAAATGTAGCAATTCCATAAGCACGTACCAAAGCTTCTATCTTTGTGCTTGTCTGAAAATCATCCAACTGTACTCTGTTCAGAATACTACCAGATCTAAACCCCTTAATGGTTGTTTTAGCAGTCTGATCTCCAGCATCCACATTTCCAGTGAAATCAACAGTGAGTGATTTTGAACAGACAGGGCAAGAGACTTCTCCAAAGGAAGCAGAGAAATCAAGCAAACAAGTCTTACAAAAACCATGGGCACATGAGGTAACCTGAAATGATAAGGATAAAGTTACAGAAAGAAATTCAACTGAAGACCATATTGCAGATTCTATTTGTTAGATTCAGGCAAAACCAAGTGTTGCATAGATGCTATGAAGGTGTGGTCTTCTAGGAAACAAATGCATTTAAAAGGAGACTTGAATATGAAATCACCTTTTCTCCTTTACTGTATTGAGAATCAAAGAACAATATTTACCATTTTAAATGATCAACCTATTAACGATTAGCGGAGATCATCGAATGTTGGAAGCACAATGGAGCTGGTCATTAATTCTTGAATGAGTAGGTAACTGAGGTGAACTATAGAAAATTGTCGAGGAAGTAAATATGAAGATTTAACAATCAAGCAGAGCAGAAATCCAGAGTTTAGGGATCATGAACAGCATATTCCAAATTCTACATTAAATTTTACATTCTCATGCATGTTAAATTTTCTTATATTCTACATGACCAAGGACATGTCTATCATTTTAATATCTAGGTATCAGATCCATATAAAAAAAACAAGAGAAGATTGACAGTTGTTAGCTCATAAATATTTAATTAATTGATCACCACCAAGAATGAATTTTATACATGTCATCAATATAGCATAAATAACAGGGAAAATAGCTATTTCAGGGGGCCCTCACTTCATGATGGCAGGATCTTGTGCAAACAATACAAGTTCATGTTTTGCAGATGTGGGAAAATAGTTGCCGTGCTCTGCCTGAATGTTACTAGTGTTCTAAACTTGCAGAGGATTTCATATATTTGGCTTTTTATGACAGTTCAAACTTATTATATATAGATGTTAATTTAGATCACACCAGCAAAAATTTGAGTTGAGATAAACTACTAATGCACAAAACTGAAATGCATTTCTTTGCACTTTTAGAAAAGATAAATATCTGAAGAAAAGATGAGCACAAGAACAGAAAAGATAACTGACCACAGGATCTTCTGCTGGTTCATGACAAATACCACAAGCATTTTTGGCAGAATCAAGATCAACCATGTTTCCACCTTTTAGTGCTGAAGTTTTAGAATATACCACAAGGTAAGGATGATCAACTGCCTGTAATTTTGCAGACAAGAAACAAGAAAATCAGCAGAAAGAGTTTTCCTTCAGGGCTAACTGATCAGAAGACACAAGTTTTTATTTGTTAAAACCTAAAACAAGAATAACAGCAAGCAGAACACGTTTTTTGGATTTAATTCCTTGGTAAAACTGCCAGGAACTCTAAATATATAACTCAATATTGAATAACCAAATGAGAAAAATGATACCTCTGGAAATGTACTTCCAATACATAGTTTTAGAACTTCTAAAATCAAAAGCTAATCTTCTACAAGCAATGGAAAATGTAGAAGAAATCCAATGAATATATTAATCAAATTTGAATTAATAATTAAAAAATCCCATTCACAACACTCTTGACATGAAGGGTGAAAGTTCATCTATATGTTCTTTCAATACAATACAAATGATCGATATAACTCCTTGCAAGCACCCATTAGTTTAATATTTCAGCCATGCCGATATAAAATCAAAATTCGAAAATGAAGCAAAACTTCACGGGATAAAATTAAGGTTTCTCTCTCTTTATATAAAACTGAGATTCAGAGAAATAAAATCCACTTTTCATGTTGTAACTTAATACTTGTTTCATAACAGAAAGTAACTAGTTATGTTACTGCAGAGCATCGTTGAAACCCAAAATGACTGCTCGCAAGCACAAGTATTTCCAATATCCATTAAATAATATACTTGTACCATCTCATGAACAATTCAAAAAACTTTCACATAATATTTTAATTGCAGCAAACAATTCACAGGTAAATAGCACTTCATCACAGAAAGTCACGATACTGCATTCAGTGGATAAAATTTTCACAATGGTGAATGATTTTTTTACCTGCCGCAAGCGTGTCAGGAGGTCAAATATATGGGCATAATTATTCATCAGAGTTCCCGCCTCAACATATCTGTGAAGAACAGAAAAGGGGAAGTCGCATTGTGTAAGTATCTGTGATAACATATACACATTACATTTACGTGTAATTTTATTAGCAACAGACAATTAAAAAAACCAAATAACTCAAAGTAGTTGGGTAATGATATGAGGAGCATTCTAGAAGAAATTGCATTGATCATACAAAAATGAAAGCAGCAAAGGTAGAAGTCAACATACGTATTAAATTGTGCCTGACTTTCATTATACAATGATTCATAATAATCTTCTTCTCTAACATCCAGGATATCTCGCCTCAATATAACCTGGAGAAGGGAGGAAGCTAAGATTAATATCAAAGGTTTTTGATCAGTTAATAAAGTTGCTGTCTAGCAGTGTAGAAGGAAAACTCACAATTCTAGGAGGAAGAGCAAGATCAGAAGCCCTCCCTTTTTTCGTGCGTCTTAGCACTATGTTCTTCAAGACTTTGTGTTTGAGCAATATCATCGCTCTTCGTCCATAATCGGCATTTCCATGCTTTTGTATTGGGTTAGAAACATACTAAGAAAGAAAAGAAGTATATTAAGAATAAAAATTGCTTCAGTAATAGATACCCACAAAATATTATAATAAAAAAATTGACAAGTGATAGTCTGCAACACTCACTTTATTCCACCAACAAAAATGCCTCACGGAACTATGAGGGCAACTAGAACATTGTGTCGATGACCTACAAAGTGGTATTGGGTTTAGCAAAAAAAACAATTAAGTGTCTCTAAATATTAATTACCCCAGAAAGGCTATAGATAGAAAAAATGTAAAAGTAAAATAGTGAGAGAACCTCGAATTGGTACAAGCAACTAACTTCACAACCAGTAATTCTAAGTAGAAATTTGTTGTCAAACAGAGAACAAAGAAGAGAAAAATATACATTGAGAAAAAAACGCCTCTCCAGAAAGGCTTAAGAAGGTCTAGTACTAATTTTGCATTATCCATAAAAATAATTGATTAAAAAAAACTTAGGTTGCTCAATAGAAAGGAATACACCAAAAACTTATTTACCTTAATCGTAAATAAGGTCAGTTAGATAACAAAAAAAACAAGCTTGAATCTTAAACCATACCCATAATCAAGAGTTCTGCAATCACAATCCTTACACAAGTAATATGAGTATGGAACTATTTGCAGGAAGCGCACCTGCAATGACAGAACTCCAAACGCATAAGATGACACAATTCTACATGATTAGAGTTATTTGGTTTGAAGTGCACGGTGAACTTACCAGAGAGTAAAGTTCACCAACGCGGTTTTGGAGGGGAGTGCCACTCAGAGCCCATTTGTATGAAGAGTCTAAGGCAAAAACAGCTTTTGCTGTATTACAACGTCTATCTTTTATAAAATGGGCCTATGTTGGGCATGAAGGGGAAAAGGTATGCTTCAGAAAGTAATAAGCGCACAAATGATGGAAATGAAAAACAAAATATTTAGAGAAAAACAAAAGTTGGTGAGGGCTGTGACATAGAAAGCATGTACTTTTTTTATTATATCACAATAAAAATAATGAGACAATGCACATAAGAATGGAATTTATGGGAACAGCAAAGCAGAAAATAATGGGAAAGCGACATTGCATACGCTAAGGATGATTAAAAGTTTGTTGATTGTTTCACTCGAAGTAAAAGAACAAATTGTCATAGAAAGGGGGCTAAGGATAATTAACTTGTTGGGAAAGAAAAGATTTGCTTAGCAAAGTTTCAAATGAAATTCAAGAATCTACTTGAAACCCATAACAAACTGAAAACTCCTAAAGAAGCTTGAGGTCGTTAGTTTGGTACACAAATTTGTTGAGAGATTGGCTCCAAAAGGAAAGGAAACTTAAATGGTTACCATCACACAAAGGAGAGATGAACAAGGACAAAGAAAGCTATGGAAAATGTCATAAAACCTGGTACAAATTGTCTGTCTCCCATGTTATTTTGGTCTTGAATTTACAATGCATCAAAGGGGGGCAAATTTATAAGGAAGCAGACATAATTACCCCCAGGCACATTTATGCATGCCAACTCACCTCATCCAAAATGATGCGCTCCCACTTCAACGAGTGCAAAAGTGATTTCTCTTTTTGCAATCCTAGTTCAACTTCTGAAAGCTCCATAGGACAACTCTTATCTTTATCAGATTCTGTTTTCTGCTTTGATGCTGATGGTACAGTTTTCTGCTTTTTCTTAGCTTGCTTAGATTGCTTTGCTGTTCTATTAGCATCAGGCCCACAAAAATATTTTAGGTGAACTGTAAGCTTCTTTTCATAAAAGGAGTTCCCACAATACACACATTTCTTCTTGGGAGGCATCATGTATTTTCTGAATTCAGACTCAATAATAGAGTATGTTGTTATGACAAAATCGTAATCATGGAACAGTTTAGAACTCTTTTCTCTATTAGCCCCATGATAAACCAGAACCTTGGTGCTTCCTTTTGTAGTATACCGGTCGATCTCATTTACCCACTGAGTTACAGCAACCACCGGACAGACTACAAGGGTGGCTTTGATTCCAGCCAAATCACTGGATGAGCCTGAAAATGGTGATGGACCATTGAATTCAAATAAATTTTGATGGAGTTCCCGTTTGGCAAGGACAAGAGCGATTGCTTGAATCGTCTTCCCCATTCCCATCTCATCTGCAAGAATTCCCCCTCTGGTGGACGACTCTTCCTGTTCCAAAGCCCAGGCTAACCATTCCTTTTGGAACCTTAACAGAGGCATAATCAAGTCAGATGGTGCCTCAGCAGTTTTAGCTTCCAATCCACGATTATGATCAAAATCAACATCTTCAGTCAAGTTCTCATTAATCCATTTGTCGTGACCTTCTTCCCAAACTTCCCACATCAACAATTCCCCTGACCTCTTTTTGCGCCTCTTGTTTGTCTTATAGTATTTCTTTTTTTGAGATGCTGTTGATTGCTCAGCTGGTTGTTGCTCATTAATGGGACCTGTTTCCATAGTACCCCTCTTAGCAGAAGGCAGTACATAATGAGGCACGGGAACACTACTAGCATTAATAAAAAAGAATAAAAAATGACTCTACCTTGCCAATCATGGACACCAATCGTAGCCTTTGCCTGATGATTTAAGAGCAAATCCCCCATCTCTTCAGTCATTTCACCTATTCATTCGCTGGGATGTCAGTGATGCAATCCAATCTCAACTTCTAAGCTTTGATTTCACATGCTTCATTCATTTCAAAGAAACATATAAGCTCCTTAAAAGAATTTTGCAGACTTTTTTTATTTTATAAGCATACAATTTTTTTTATGTATCAAAAATCCGAACCATCTCAATCAATTGTGGGAAATATCTTCAATTGAAACATATGAAAAAAAAATATAATTCACATTTTTTTCAAACAAGTACAAAACTTCAACTAGTGAAAGTAAAACCTCAATAAGAAAATGAAAAAAAAAATCGAAAAAAAAAAGACAAAAGATTGAAGAAGCAAGAGTTCTTTTTATACAGGAAAGTAAATTCATTACCAAAGCTATTATCATCAGAATCTGAAGATAGTACATAGAATTCGTCATCAGAACCATCACCGCCACCGCCATCGCCACCGCCACCACCCATGTAATTGTTTCCGTCTTCTTCGTTACAAGAACCGCTTTCCCCATGCTCACCATCGCCTGCACAAAACCAAAGTCATTAATTTTACAATCCTGGTAAAAATAACTCACCAACATTTAATTTATTCCTTAGCAACAATCTAGAAATATTTTTTTCCAAAAAAGAAAACAAAAGAAAAACCACAAATCAAGGACTTCCTAAACACTAGCAACTTTCAAATTAAATGAAAATCAAAATCAAATCGAAACCTAATTGTCAAAATCTAGAAGAAATTTCCTTAAGTATCACTCTCACGGTTAAAATGAAAAAAAAAAAGCACAAAACTTTAGAAAACCTAAAATTTATCAGTCGCTTCATTTCATCTTAGTCTATACCAAACAGCACCTCTAATCCTCATCATATACAGAAATTAAGAGCAGATAAAAAAAAAAAGATTAAGAAAACAACCGTTGATTGAGAGTCCGGAGAGCCTTCTACGAGAACGAAGCTCCATTGATTTTGGAATAGAGATGATGAGATGAGATGAAGAAGAAAGTGAGAGGTCTTTTCTTTTTACCCAAAAAGAAAGAAGGTGTTAAATGGAGTGTGGAGTGGGATATGTGACCATTGGGCGGCGGGAAATGCTATATATATAAAGGCCTAATCGGCGGGAAACAGAGTTAGTTACTGTGGTCTGCCTACCTTCCTCACTCTTTCCTTCATCGTCTGTCTGAGCAAGACAATGTCCTACAAAATTTCTTCATTGATGATGCGGTGATATGAAAAATAAATTAATTAATATCTATAAATAATATGAGTTTATTTGTCAAAGTAATAAAGAAGAAAAAGATAAAAAATACACTCTAACTAATTTCTATTATTTTTATCTTATTTGTAAATATTAATTGACTGACTATATAATATAGCAATTCAAGACATATTATTTTGGCCCGTGTTGCTTTTTATTTTGTTTCTATAAACAATCCATTTACATTTATTAATGTAGTTTAAAAATATTTTTGCAAATTAATATAAGAAAGTTAGTCATTCAAATCCTTGTACCTTGAAAATCTATATTCTTCGACAAAGTTAACAAAATTCTAGATGGCGTGCACAAGAAGTCCAACATGCAGGCACTATGTTTAATTAATTAGTGGGAGTTTCTCGTCTGTCGACGAAGTCATTAGAGGGAGTTTCTCGTCTGTTGACGAAGTCTAGCTGAGCTTCTCCAAAAATTTTAAAAAATTAAAAAAAAAATTATTTTTTATTTATTTTAAATTAATTTTTTTTTGTTTTTTTATATTATTTTGATGTACCATATCAAAAATAATTTTTAAAAAATAAAAAATATTATTTTGATATATTTCGGAGTGAAAAACATTTTGATAAGCAACCGCTACCACACTCTCAAACAGGCATATTAACGCACAGTATATTTTGATAATGTTTTGTATTGTGATAATAATTATTTTTTAAAGTATTTTTTATTTAAAAATTTATTTAAAAAATATTTTTGATATCAGCATATTAAATCGATCCAAAAATATTAAAAAATTAATTTAACAAAAAAAAATATTTTTTAATTTTTTCAAAATTACGGTGCCAGCAAAAATAAACTCTACCTAGATGAGAATTTGGATTTTTATGGAAGTACAAGTCATTTAATCACAATTCACGCTTCACTAAAAATTATAAATACATGTTTTTTTGTTTCTTTTATGAAACCAATAAAAAAACATAAACTCGCCTCATCACACTATGTAATTCATAAACTAGCCCTAACCTTTGAAACTGTCCAAAAGTTTGCTCAACATATGTAAATTGGGATTATGGTTTAATTTATACTAATTATAGTATTAGCACTATGTAATGGGCATATCAAGTTAACTAAAGCATTAAAAAAAACACGAGGAAGTTATTCAATTTTTTGCTGTGGTGAAAAATCTCAAATGCATATTCAAAACTTGGTTAGTGGTTAACAAAACAAATCGAATGTTAATAAACAAGAATAAAAAGGAATTGTTGACAATAAACAAAGAATAAAAAAAATTTGTGACATGTCATGTTATTTAACATCTTTGTTTAATCATGTGTCAATTATCTTTTTAAAAAGAAAAAATAAAATTTGAACAAAAAAAAACTTGTTAACACACTTTTTATTTATCAAACTTTGCACCATGTCGTGGTCCCTTGCATGGTCAAGGTTCCAACCTCGGCCATGTTGAAGTTGGTTTGGCATGACCTGTGTGACAAGAACGACCAAAAGTGACCTAATCACCTTGTTCAAAACATAATTTGGGTCCTAGAAAAATTCAGTATACTATTGTTTTAACCATTATCTAACTCGATCAAGCTCAACTGTGAAGCAATGAAACGTTAAGAGGATAAAAAAAAAAAGTCTAGGAAATGAAATGAAAAAACAATGCCATCTCATCCTAGGTCAACATGCAAGATTTTCAATTTGGGTCATGAAATGATCAAAATGAGCTAATCTGGTATGACGATCCATCTCATTCATTTGTGTCTCATTCTCTACCTAATTAGGCCTTACTAGGCTCATGTGGGATGAAATTTTGGATTAATTTGAAGAGTCATCTAAGAAGGGGTTAATAAAATAAAAATAAAATTTTATGAAATAAAAAGAAATAAAAAAAAAACTGGTTAATTATGAATCAAATTGAAAAATAAAACTCGACACACATGAGGTAGCCCCATCATATTCAATTGATGTGTTTCATTGGTGAGTTGACGGTTGGTTGCCAATTTTTTTGTTTTTCTTCTCCTTTCATCCCTTTTCTCCCATTTGCTCTCTCCCCTTGACTGTGTGCAACATTTGTAAAGAAAAAAAAAGTTTGTGTCCACAGTAGTCTACAAGGTAGCCTTTGGTGAGATAATAAAAATAACAACGTGTTTGATTAAAAAAATATAGATATAAAAATAAATTTATTTTTAAGATAAGGTGCAAAGAAAATATGTTTTCAAATATAATATTTTTTATTTTTTATTTTTAAAATATCCTAAAATAAATTTATTTTTTCATTGAAGATCAGATTATTATCGAATACTTTTCAAGAAATATCAAGTTTTTCTCTATTTCTTTACAGTTTTAGTCCGCATCAACAAATTTTTAAAAAATGGCATTTTCTATTTTGAAGTATTTAATAAAGGGTATGTTGAGCATATAAAATTTAACATGTGATTTTGTTTTCTGGTCCCAATTGAAAAATGATTATAATAAATTATTTTTGATGAAAACAACGTAGACATATTCTATTTTATTAATATAAGATATTTATTTATCTTTAACAAATGTTTTTTCTTTCTCAATGTATATTAAAAAATGAAAACGTGAAATTAGTGATGGAAAATTATTTTTTACTACTAAGGACATCGCAACCATAGATTTATTTTAAATTTTATTAGTGTGTTTGAAAATACGGTGCAAACTTTATTCTTAAAATGTTTAAAATTTTTTATTTATTTTTTAATCGTTTTAATGTTCTGATGTTAAAAATAATTTTTTAAAAATAAAAAAATAATTTTAATATATTTTTAAATAAAAAATATTTTAAATTATCACGCTACCTGAAAGATATAAACATCTCGAAACTGCGGCTAGCAAGAGAAATCTCGTTTAGGATTTTGCTGAACTTTTTTGGTCACCGGCATCCGAAGAAGTTTCTCACAACGACGGAACTTGCTACTAGTTGTGCTGGTTCAAAGACTATCCATCCAATTCCAAGTATTGGTTACTAGGGGAATTAGTGTTTGGAGAGCATTTACGTTTTTGCTAGAAATATCTCCCGAAGATCGAGGAGAAAAACAGAGAATAACTATTTTTAAAAATATTTTTAAATTTTAGATTAATATTTTTTAATTATTTTAATGTAGTGGTGTTAAAGTAATTTTTAAAAAATAAAAAATATATATTATTTTAATATATTTTCAAGTAAAAAATAATATAAAAAACAACCATTACTACAGATTCAAATACCATAAAACATTCCATGTATGTATAATTTTTCTGTTGTGTTTATTTTTAGTGAAGAGCCCGTCACTGAAAATAAAAAATATAATAGTAAAATTATAAATTTATTATTTTTATTCTTGTATTTTTAATATAATAAATTATATTTATAACAAACACATAAACAAAAGTAAAAACAAACACGGTAGAATTCTTCATGCACACAAGAAAAGACGGTAATTGTTATGGGCCAGGACAGAATTGAATTCCAGGGCGAGCCAAAAAACTGAAAAACTAATTAAATTAAAAAAATTAAACCGAAAAAAAAAACCGATTAAATTTTTGAAAAAACTGGCCGGTTCAGTTCGGTTTTATAAGCAAAAAACCAAAAAAAAGAACCGAACCGAACCGAAACCGACAAAAAACCGGAAAAAAAACCGAGTCAAACCAGAAAAACCGAGCCTAACCGAGCCAAAACCGGAAAAACCGAGCTAAACCGGTTTGAACCGGTTTTTGCCCTAAAAAACCGAACCGAACCGAAATCGGTCGGTTTGACCCGGTTTTGGTTTTTTTTCAAAAAAAAAATTTCAATTTGGTTACTTTTTTTGATAAAAACCAAACCAAACCGAAAATAATCACCCCTACCCTTAGATAATCGAAGGTAAAGCCTCTTCCATGGGAGAATCAACCGTGTACATGAATATATTTGTTCAAATTGAGATTTTGGGCATGTAGTGAAAGTGAATTATTAACAAAATACTAAACGATTGGGCTAAATTAATATAGTTACATAAAAAATAAAAATAAAAACTGTTATTTATTAGAATAATATTTGTGTTTTTTGCTTTTTTTTTTCAACTTTATTCTTCAACAACCTATTCTTTTTTTTTTTATCATTTAATATTAAATTATTTTGAGAATTGCGATTTTTTTTTGTTATATATTATTTTCATGGGTTTAAGATTTTTTTTTCTTTTAATTTCAACTTTTAATATTAGATCTATTATAAGTGGGGTTTCATTTTTTTATGGATTTATCTCGATCTAATGACTCAAATAGGAGGTTTAATAGGTTAACTTGTATTGATTCGGGACTATTTTTTTTTTTGTAGCCTTTTTCTAATTATTTTTTTATTTTATTCTTTAATGTTGGGTTGGTTGGAAATTGAGTTTTATAATTTTTTGTATTTGCTTTTTATGAAGCTATCATGATCTTATAACATGGATTGCGAGTTTGTTAGACTGACTCGAATTGACTTTGTTCATTTTTTTATATATTTTTTTAATTGAGTTTCATGATTTTTTTTATTTGTTTTCTATAATGTTATTCATATTTCATGACTCGGATCACGAGTTTGATAAATTAACTCAGTCTATTTTTTTGAATCCTTTTTCAATTAATTTTTTTTTTCAATCTCACTCTCCAACAACTCAATATCCTTTTAATTTTTTTTTTATTATAATAATAAGTTGTCTGGGAATCTTATGCCATATATATTCCATTCAGATTCACGCTAATGAAGCTAGAAATGTTGATTCTTGTCAATGGACGTTGACTCTTGCGTGGTTAATATTGTGCTAATCATGTAAGAAATTAAGCCATCAATTGTATTGTCCTCCTAGTGCCAAACCAAATGCTTATCACAACAGCTGTGCTAGCAAGACCGCTGGTACGAAAAGTTGGGATTTGCCATCCAAATTGCTATGCCTTCTGTTGTTTATAAATCTCACTAGCACGCTCAGAGCGAAACGCAGTGTCTGGTATGCTCAGCTAGTCAGCTTAGTGTTTGAGCGCTGCTTCTTTCCAAGAATCCTCTGCTAACAATATATATTGTTCATAACGTGTCTTTCGGGTGCTAATTATTGTCATTTTTTTTTTATTTTTTTCTACTAATCAAGCCATCCTGCTCCTGATGAGAAGAGCAAGTGCAGATTCGTAGAAAATGAATCCTTTCAACTGTGCAGTTGCATGTTCATCAGGGGGCTATTTTCTCTCTGTTGGCAGTATATTTCTAGAGGTCAAAAAGCTTGGGCAGCCCTTTCAAGATCCACGGCACTCTGTAGCAAAAATTCGATGCAATCTTCAGATGCATAGAGTGGGTCACCGCTTACAAGAGAGGACCTTTTCCAGGATAATGATGCTGCATGCCTGCTCGACTTGCTACCGAGACAAGTTACAATTATGTAATTATCGCCGGTGATTTTAAACGTGGTTTATATTAAAAACATGATGATTCAGGTCAGTGTTTTTTTTAAACCCGTGATTCTGAACGGAGATTAATAAAAAACATTCTGAATCGGAATTTATATTTAAATTATTTTTAACATTAACGTATTAAAACGATTTAAAAATATAAAAAAAATAAATTTTAAATTTTAAAAAAACACGGTTTTGTAACTAGTCAACTCTGGCAACCATACTTGAACGCTGCATGCTCACTACCCCTCTCTACTTGAATTAACTGAGCATGGAGCATTTATCATCTGCAGCAGTTAATTCTGAATTTGACTGTGTAAAAATTCCACCGACTACAATAAATCATGCAACACCGAACTGGATTAGGCAATTCTTTGTCTGATACTACATCAGTACTGTCTAAAATGGAAAGGTCTTTGAAATATAATTCAATGATCAATAAGATTAATTTTCACACAGTTTAAGCCTAGTTAATGCACCTTCATTAAATTCAAATTAATGGAGATTGGGATCTCCTTATTTCTCACTCGATGAAATCTTTTTATATGCTTCAAACTTTATTCTTCCCCGACATGGACAAAAAACAGGGAGAAGGATTAATCTCTGAAGAAGCAAATTAGTACAGTCAATTTGTTCTGTTAAATCAACACTCAATGCATTAAGGTTGTAACCAAACAGAGGACCTGGCATATGCTTGCAGTTGCTGAAGCATGTGAAGTGGATAGCAGGTCAATGGTCTTTGGGAAGGAAGTTAATGTCTGACTCTGAACCATAAATGCATGCATTACAGCAGATATCTTACTTATTACCAGACAGGGCGATTGAAAGTTCAAAACCAGAGTTATGATCAGCAGTTCAACCTTTAGAAATTTCCATAACCAGGACAACCACTCAGGTTTCCCACATACAGTGAGGAAAGCTGATGAAGGGAAAGGAAATATCATACACTCATATTTATATATCTATAGAATGAACTCCAGGTTCTAATAGTGATTGAATCCAATGAAATTAAGTTAGGGATAAGTGACAATAAGAACAACAACATTAGGTAAAATTGGCTTAGGTGAAGCCTTTTGCATAACTCGTGGAAGTCTGCTATCCTAGGAACAACAACATGAGGTAAAATTGGCTCGAGTCAAGCCTTTTGCATAACTCGTGGAAATCTGCTATCCTAGATTAAATCTGACCTTGTCAGCCCTTTGTGACAAGTCTCTGCCAATCATGGTGCTCTATACAAGCCGAGTTCAAAGTCCTGCTGCCCGACCACAAAGAAGAGCATTTGTGGGGATTGGATATTCATCTCTCCACGAATTTGCTGGGGAATAGACTCGAAGATAGAATTGCTGTCCTAAGTACTGCCGTGCCCAGTTTTCAGACCTTACATTCCACATTCCAACATTGTCCAGAGGCATGTAAACTGCAGTCCATGACTCGGGATAGACCTGTATTTGATCAAAACATTGTAAATGACAAATGCTTCTTCCTTTTAGGATGAGAACTTCATAAATAAGGAGAGACCATCTAAGTGCTTGCAGACTAGAGCATGGTGAAGGGGTTGAGGAATTGTGAATTTTCACAACAAACATGTAATCTGAAACTCAGAAGATTGCTAAGAAAGTAGTGAATAAATTCGAAAAGAAGCTTCATGTTATTATCAAAAGGATAATTAGATGGTTTAGAAACAGTAGAAGTGCTGGTTTCCATTTTGAAATCATGTGGCCTTGTGCAAAATGCTGAGTAATTTAAATTCAGGGCTATCAAATATGTTGAAGGAAAAACTTTGCTTATTGAAACTTGATAACAGGAGAATTTAGTTTGTCCAATTACAGAACATGGTAAAATCTATATGACACTGGTAGGCTACACAGGAAATTGGCATGCCCAAAACTAAAATAAGAAATTTCCAGCTTTCTGAAAAGTTGTAATGTTACTAAAGATGCAATCAAACCTCTTATAATGCTACCGATCCAAATTAAAAGGAGACTGAATGAAAGCAATCTTATGATCCACAAATTTTCTGATATTAATAACAATTCTGTATGGTACCTGAACAGTGCAGCGAGAAATTGTGTCTCTCAAATTATAACTTAATCTGCTTGCAGGTGACCACTGTCCTCCATCCATCCTGCTCATCAAAAAGCATTCAGATTATCTAATCCAGTGGAAAAAATGCATGGTGAAATTAGGTTATGATGAACTTACCCCACAACAAAGAAGTTGTGCCCATCAATGTGCCAAGACTGCACATTATCTTCTGGATTCTCAAAAACAATCTCAGCATAACCTCTGAAATCAGCAGCCATGACAGAAGTCTGGAGGTAAGCACCACCACCAGTGGGGCTGTCCGGGATGCTTCCAAGGGAGAAAACTCCAGGGATATTGTAGTGGTCCGCAAGTTTAAGTGGAGTATCAGCAGAGATGAAGGACACACTATTGACAGCATACCTTTGCTTGCCATTAATAATGGGAGCAGAGTTCTGAAGTCTAACTGTACGAGTTGTGTTGATCAATCCATAATGATAAGAGCCTTGAGGGTTAGGTCTTGGGCCACTTGCAGTTAGATTCCTCCTGATAAATATGAGGGACACAAATCAACAACAGAACTCCTGTAGTATGCAAAAGACACTCTCCTTGGCAAACTAAAAGGGAGACACTCTTCTTACCTTTATGCATCATATAACAACTATGGATATCATGTCTGTCGAAACAATCACAATAAGGGAATTTTACTGCTATAAGAAAAATAAATAGGACCAATGCTCAGAGTTCCAGAACCACTACATCTCGGGTAATTACAACACCACTAGGCAAATAAATGTCAAGCTATACCCTGTAGGAGCAAAGATCAGCATGAATGCTATAATTATTGCGCCTATGAGGAGCTCAACAACAGGAATTTGGAAGCACCTTAAGGATCGAGCTTGTTCAAGAGACCAATCAATCTGAATAGTTGGCCCACCAAGCGGAGTATCTGAAACACTTCCTGCTGAATTACTGTAATGAAGAATGGAGGTTGTAGTGAGCACTTGAGAGGTGAAGCGTGTTGAAACAACAATGAAGTAATCGTGTGCTGCTTGATCAGCTGTAACCAAAACAGAATAAGATTGCCCCAGGTGGATGTCTAGGGAATCATAAGTGTTTTGCAGTGAGTGAGTTCCTTCAACCTCCACCAGTAACATTTTATGCCCCTGGATTCTGAAATTGATGGAAGTGGTGAGTCCCACATTTGATATCCGGAACCTGTAAGTCTTGCCTGGCCAACATACAACGCAAAATAATATTAATTTGAACACCGTCACTGTATGTTTGAATTCAAGATGGAGTAACTGCTGTTCATAATTGATTACCTTGATCAACAGTGAATGTGTAACCATTTGATCCACGACCATTGATAAGAAGCCCATCGGGAAAGGGAAGATCACTCCCACCATCTAAAATTGCTTTTAAATCCTGCAAGATACATAAGCCCATTGAAGAGTACATCTGGCACTAAACATAGCTCTGTCTTTCACTTTTCCTAAAGTTCTGTGTATTTAGTAGTTAGAATTTGCTTCAAAACGATACTAACACTATGATTCTTCTTGAACCAATCACCAGCCAGGAATGTGAAATCTCCACTGGGAGGAGGGAATGGTACGGGAATGACAGAACGGCTTGCGATTTTGAAGCCTCCAAAGCCTCCTGCAGCCTTGTGCATGCCAAGTGAAGGAAAATAGAAGTAGCTACCAATCTGGTCTTTCACCTGGAGCACGTAAGTGAAGTTCTGCCCAGGTGGGATGGGGCAGTTGGTACCATAGACTCCATCTTGCCATGAATTCCTTCTCTGCTGCACACCATTCCTAAACAGGAAGTACATGACTTACGATTATTTACGAAATATCATCCGAAGCATTTCCTATCTTCCACACACAAAAGAAAAGGCATGATCAGAGTCAAATCCTACTTATTTACAGTTTGCGTTACACAGGTTAACTCATAGGATCTCCCTCCTCACACTTGCCTAATGGAAAGTAAGTACAATATTCAGAGTTCAGACCATATCCCAGCAAGGACATGAATTAATTTTCCTAAAATCCATTCTTAGAGATCCAGATAAGACACAAAATCCAGAGTGTATATTGATCTAGATCTGAGCAAGCCTACATGGTGAGATCTAAGTTTCATAACCACCAATTCAACAATCCAATCAAAAAGAACTTTTTGTCTGGATATCTATGATCAACGTTCTTTGTGATCCACATTATGTATGTCCTATACCACTAGAAGTGGAAGTTTTTCCTGTTAGCAGTGATAACTGGCACAGTGCTTGCCAAAGCAACCTTACTCCAGTCTTCCAGTTTGATCACAGGAAACCAAAGCAGCCATAAATCCTTGACTATCATTAGATTGTCCCAAACCAACGCCAAACGTGCCTACAAGTTCCAGTCACTGTGTGTCTGTGTATAACCTGTAGCCTTACAGTTACATGCAGGGCATTAATGGTTGCAAACTGAACAAGAAAACGTGACATTCCAATAGTAGGAATTTATCAAAAAATGAAGTCATTTCCCCCACTTTTCTTTTAAACTTCGTTAACAGGATATTGAAGGTCTGGATAAAAATACACACATATTTATAGATACTCAAGAAGTTTGTAAATATGATAAAGAGAAACAAACCAGGAGATGAGGAAAGGTTCATCCAAGCTATTGAAAACGCTGATAATCAAGTTATCATTAGTCACTGACTCAATCTGTGGGCCTGGAAATTGCCCATTTATCAAAATCCCCTGCCATTAATTACATCAAGACTCCATATAATCAACATCTTCGAAAATTAGAAATAAACTAAGCGAAAAAAGAGTTGGTCACCTCACCTGTTGCTTAACTCCAAGTGGATAGATATCACCATAAGTAACATTCCATGTATGGAACCTATAAGCGTCTTCCCCAGCAGTGCATGTCACTAACAACAACACCGCTAGCATGAAAGAGTACCGCATGTTCTTCCTATAGTGCTCACCCATTACCATCTCTCAGTCTCAAACGCACTACTCTCCAGAAGAATCCAAGTAGTGCGGTACTTTGTTATATTGAGAAGCAACAATGGAAGAAGGAGAAGAAGAAATCTTGCAACAGAGAACAACTCCCTTGTCGACTTTAAGCTTGTAAAGTCTTATCGAGAACGAGTCAAACTTTTTCTTTTTAGCTTTGGGAGCTTTAATTTATCTTCTTTGTTGGACAATGTCGGTGATTCAGATTCTTGATTTAGTTAATATCTCGTAGCAGGTAAGGTGATGGCTATGGCCCTCTCAGACTCTCAGTCTTCACTGCTGAAATCAACGTGCAGTAATGAGCTGTCTTCACTGCTGGTTGCAGTATCCAAGGGACGAGCAATACTGTCCACCACCGTAGCCCACACCGCGTTTCTTGAGTCGAGTGAAGTGAATTTGATTGGCATCAGCAAAATGGCGTATATTAATGCTTCAAATTACAGTTTTGGCCTCCTTTGCTATTTCTAAATATACCCGGGAGACCCGGATAGAATAAAACAAATGATACTTCAATTTAATACTGCAATGGACAGATACTAAGATACGTTTACTCCAGTGACGTCGTGTGTTCAATATTTTTTTTACATAAAAATAATATTTAGATATCATATGCACGTTTCAAAGAATAAAAAAAATTATGATAGGGATTATAGACTAGGTTAAATAAATAAATTTTATTTAAATTAAATAGTAAAAAAATAGCCAATGACACCAGATGTATTAAATTAAAAAATAATTATAATAATCTAGAAAAAAAAACAATATAGCTCAATTCACAATGAACTAAACATGAAAGACAAGATTGGATAAAAAAAAAAACCAAAACAAATTGATTTAAATCAACTTGAGTTAGGATAACAAACTTGTAAACTAGATAATAAAAGTGAGATAAACCAAAAGAAAACAAATGAGAAAAGAATCACAAAGTCTAATTTTCAACAAAGCAAATGTAGAATAATAAAATTGAAAAAAATTCAATAAAATAGATTTAAAAAAATAAATCAAAACGAGGTAAGGTAAGATGAACAAACCCCACAACCTCAATCATTCTAATGGGATAACATGATAAAAAGACAAAACATGGAAAACAATGAAGATTAATTTAAAAGAGAACCAAATTTTGAAGGACAAAACCAATTTTATTTTTTTTAAAAGCCACCTTAGAAAAAGGTTTGAGTCAGTCTGGGCTAACTCGCTAAACTCGCGACTTAAGTCATGAGATTAAGATAACACGATAAAAAAAAAGCGAAGAAAATCACAAAGCCTATTTAAAAAAAAACTATTTTGAATGACGATGTCAAAAAAAAAAATAAGTAAAAAAATAATGTTAAATCGTGTTAATTTTTTAAACTCGTGATCTGAACATTAGGCCGGGAGCTTCCTATCAAGAAAAATTATGAAACTCAATTCTCAACCAATCAAATATTGAAAGATAAAATTGAAAAAAAAATCAATTAAATAAAAGGTAAAAAAAATAGTAATTAAAAGAATGAGGATCAAAATTAAAATAAAAAATAAATTAGAGGACAACTAATAATTTTTTATTGAATGTTGAAATTGAAAAGAAAAAACAATTTAGCAAAAGCACCTAAAAAAACAATCGAAAGAATTAGAATCAAATTGAAAAAAATAACATATCACAAATTTGGATTCAAGTATAAAATTGCAAACAAATCAAAATTTCAAAAAAAATAAAACTAGGGCATGTAAAAACATGATTATAGTGTTGAGTGGTTTTTAAAGGGAATTTCAAGGTCATTTAAACCAATAACATATTTAAGCTTTGATTAAACTAAGAATTAAAAATAATCTCATGTATTGCACTCAATATTAATATTGAGCATATAGTTTATGGTGATTCTTAGTGTTACGTTGTTATGAGTGTTTGGTTTGTCTATAAAGCTAATCTTGGACCTGTTTATTAAGGAAGTAATTGTTTATCTTTTTTGTTAGTTATTTTGAGATGGAATATATATATATACAAACACTAAATGAGTTTTTCTTAATCACATATTTTTATTTTGTAAATTAGATGGAATAGGCATTATGAATAATTTGTAAATAATGACAAGTGTTTAGTGAAAGTATGTTTATGATTGTAAAAGTGTTTTGGAGATGATTTTGAATATGGTTTTTTTTAACTCATTTGTCAATTGAATATGAATATGTATTTGATTGACTATGCTTTGAACTTATTCTTTATGAGTTATACATTGACACTTATAAATATATTTATTTAGAATTTGATGTCTAGTTATAGGGCAAAATATGACTCATTGTTACTATGGTTAAAGTAATCGTACACTTTGAACCCGACTTTTAGGGGTTATACATTGACATTTATAAACATGTTTATTTAGAATTTGATGTCTAGTTATAGAACAAAACATTACCCATTGTTATTGTGGTCAGAGTAATCGTAGTTTTTTTTACTTTGAATATAGTGTGCAATCCATGTTTCTGTTTAAAATGATTTGTTTAAATTGTTTAAGTTTGTAAATAATTTATAAATCTGCTTTTGGTTTTTTAAATCTTTGAAAGTACTGAAATCTTGGAATAATAAATGAATTGATTGTATGTATTAATAAGTTTTGACATGATTGATTCAACTATGAAGATGAAATGTTATTTACTGAGTTTGTGACACTCATCTTCTATTTAATTGATTATTTTTCAGATGATTTGAAATGTCAAGTAATTACTTTAAAAGCTTATAGTTGACTTCTAGACTTTAATATTTCAATAATTAGATCAATTCATGATCTTGGACTTGTAATACATTTGGTTTTATTTGACTTTGAAGTTAGGTTATTTCATGTGAGATGATTTATATTGGATTTAATTAAATTATGATTCAAGGTATTTTTTTTTAACTGGGTATTATTTTGAGATAAGATGTCTGCATGCGCATAAGGCATACGACATTGTCATGCCAAAAGATTATTTTCAAGATTTTTTTTGTTGAGGGCTTGACACTGTGATAATGAGAATCTAAGAGTG
>Ga0307517_10001934_pt1 | contig 33864 bp, 35 predicted proteins | sample 23_EM_MG_FD_194515 | JGI IMG/M metagenome (GOLD analysis project Ga0307517, IMG submission 194515) | Populus trichocarpa ectomycorrhiza microbial communities from riparian zone in the Pacific Northwest, United States - 23_EM | ecosystem: Host-associated > Plants > Roots > Unclassified | place... | reverse complement strand
GAACCGAAAACAGCCTTGGCTGGGGTGACACTTGCGACCTCCTTCGCGAGATTCAAGCCCTCGATGGCCACATTCAGCGACGAGATGGCCCCGTCTCTCCCCTTCGGTCGTTGGGACTTGGCTTGCATGGTCGGGGCTCGAGGTAACTACGGGAAAGCGGTGCGGCGGGCAGGCTGTGAAGAAGGACAACGATGCAAATTTCGAAAGAGGTGCGGAATCAGTTAGGCAGACATTTTAGCCACATGTAATAGACTTACCTTGGACCCAGCAGACGGCCCGGATAAGCTAGATATGGTGTTAAACCCAGCCTAGATCCAGATTCGCGAAAAGATCTTTGTTTGGCTGGGGAGGAAGCGGACCTGTACCTTTTGAGATATGAAATATAGAAGCTTGGAGGGGTGCGTCAATGGAATCTTGGTGTATAATAGCGAAATGTGTACTGACCTCATCGTCCCGTAACCCCGAGTTTTCACTCGAGTGTGTCCAGATCTCCCAAGACAGGAGATGTAGACGCTGTAACGCAGGAGGGGTGCGAGTTCCTCAAAAATACGTACCACAACAAACGATCCAAAGGGCGAGATGACCGCGCGCCGCGATCGGGCACAATTGTGGTTTTCGAGGTTTGACCCCCCAAGCAGGGGAGGTTAGAGCCATGGTCACGTAGGGCGGGCCCGGGGCTTGTTTCCCTAGTTTAGATAGGTTAAACGAACCCTAAAAGAAGTAATGGGATACCTGTCTGTGGAACCCATGATGAGGGCATGCTGGTGGAGGTTGCAACTGGGATGAGGGGCTAGATTCAGGTATTCGGTGACCATGGATAAACTCGCGCATACCCAGGACCACCGATGATCGACACGAAAGTCTGCAGACATAATAAATACTTACCCAAGATGTCACCATGGTGAGCCTGAGGCCGAAAGGCGGAAGCCATTCTACGACCACCAAGCGTATTCCGCATCTGAATCTGATCGTGCAAATCAACTCACCTCTAGATTCGAACGTTTGACGTTTGATAACCATGGGGAAGCCCATCCCGAATCGGGCTGTCATTCCCAGGCGTGACGGAAAAATCAAACAGGAGCTTAATTGAACAAAGCAGACATACCGAGGGCGGCGCAATTCTGAGACCAACAAACAATGAACCGGTATAGGTCCGGGTTTCCAGACAACTGTGGGAGTTGGCCCAGCGGGGAAATATGAGGGCGCAGGGGGAAGGGAGCAGGCCCGAGTGGGGGCTTTGCACCGCACTATATATACACAAAAATTAAGTATTCGGGGTGGCTCGTAAAGACGTCATAGATGTGGTAATAACTCCAACAGCCTCGGAGGAGGGTGAGGTGGAAATGTTTCAACGGCGAGTGACTGCGGGGGAGCATGAAGCCCATCACCCACCCGAAAAGGATGAGCAACGGAGCGGGAGTCCCAGCCCCGATCTACTGGCTGCTGCCCCGGAGACACATTTCGAACCACTTATTCACCGCGTACCCTCTACTTACCTCTTCTTTATAGCCCTGGACCTCCCCTGTCCACTTGCCTCGAGGATTCCCACAACAACAGACACCTTTTGCCGCCACTTCTTTCATCCGTGGGTTGTCGGACCCCCGGCGGGGACCCTGTTCTTCTTTGATATTGGAACCTATTCATCCGCTGGACTTCATTCCGGTTCTCGTGGGGTACACTCCACTTCAATCGACGGGTGGAGTAGTGCCGATTTTCCCTCGGATACCCTTGTCAGATGTCCGCGACCTGCTGGTTGGCGTATAAATGTTCCGTGGGTGGAATTTCATGCGTTATCGTGCTGCAAATGCCAAGGACTACGGGAAACAGAGGGTCGTACGGAAACCCGCATCGCCTATTGTCAGAGGTGGATGAAATGTGTTGCGTGGTTGTTTCTTCCGGGGGGTGTCGTTCAAAATGAAAGTCTTTCCTCTGTGATGCGTCGTAGGTTTGTGAGATTCAAGGTTGCAGCACTCGGAAGGTGTTGAATTGGTGCCGCCGTAGGTATGTCACATCCTCCTTCACAATTGGTCTCTTCTGATTCCCAATCACCAGACCCCGGTTGACCCCCTATGTCAAGTCCAAACGCGACACAAGGGTTTTCCGACCTACGACCTGGAGAGTTATTCCTTTATGGGTTCACGGTTCTCCGGCACCCAGCACTGAAGAAAATATACTACACCATGCGGTTGTCGTGGTCTCTCTCATCGTGAAGTGCAGTGGCACCAACTCCCTCCGGAGATGTCCACTGGATGCCTCATGCACATGGCTGGTTGGTCAGCCGGTATCGAGTGGAGATCAAGTAAGGGCGTAGCCGTGGGCGGTGTCTGCCCTGCAGACACAAGGCTACAGGAAACCGATAACACGAATACGCGCCTTTTCATGCGGGAGGTGGAGGTTTCCAGGACAGTTCAGTTTACTCGGTGTTGGATACCAGCTGGTCCCCACCGCCCGACTTCTCGCAAGATAACGACCCAGATCTCGGGGGTGGGTGAGATCTCCAACACTCTACGAAGCCCAATCCCACCGCGCAAAGCCAGCATCAGGGGGGTTCCCCACGGTGGTCCTCAACGATCATCAGTGTCCCGTTACATCCTACGATTCGTCCGAAACTTGGGGCCGCCGCACTTTCATTGATCCCTTCCTTCCGCACTGTACAATCCCACATCACAAAATAAATGCAGAAAATTGCAACATCCACGAGGCTACTGGGGAGCGAGATACTGATCGGCTCTAAGACCAATCCGGGACTCTTCTCAGAACTTTATCCCTTTCTCTTTGCCTGCGACCATTGTCTGGTATCACGTATTAAATTTGCATCTCTACCAAACCCATCAGAGGGCTCCGGTGACCCAGATGTCGAGCCTCCCGGAGCGAGCGCAAAGAACTACGAATTTACATCGTCGGTACCATTGTCAACGACATTCAAAGCAGAAGCATCGATACGGTGAACAGTGCCGGTAATCACAGAGACGAGAGGTGTCTTGAAAAGATCCTTTGCCCTCTCGGCATCCTGAGTTGAGTTCTCTCCAGCATACGTGCCATCGAAGGGGTTCTTTCTAGCGAAGAAATCGACGGTATTGTTGATGACGTCGATGTCGATGATATCCTCAGCGGCGGCCCCAGCAGTCATAACGACGGGTCCCGCGACATTCTTGGTGACATCACGACCGTCAGGTTCGGCCTTTTGTCGACGAAAGGGTGGTCAGGGGACCGGTGACAAGACACAACCTTCATGCTTCAATCCATAATTTTAGCATTATGAGTTGAGAAATCGAGAACGGGTACAATGGCGTCTAGGACCCCAGTGACGGCGAGACAGTACCCAAATCCTCAATCAGGATGTTGTACCCAATAATGTGACAAACCACACACGCGTGCACACACAGCTGAATCAAAAGAGCAGGGCGATGGCAGGAGGGGTGGCAGTGCGGGGGAATGTGCTGAACGGCGGGAGAAGGGTGATCCGCGAAGGAAGATGGGGTGTATGATTTAACGAGGGGACTCAAAAAGCGAGGTGACTCTGTTGTGAGTGATGAAGGAATACTGATGAAATGCCAGCATTTATACCCCAAGCTGCAGGTACAAGGTGCATGTGGAGTGTGCCCACAGGCGGGGTCAAAAATCTACAACTCCACAAAAGATGGCAAAAACGAGTGCGCCATAGGGACACCAAAGACCCGACAACTCCCCCAAATTCGAACGGGCTTGGATTTGCGGGAATACTGTCGGGTACATGGTCAAGCCTTCCTGGTGACTCGCATATTCCGGTCGTCGACAACCGCTGCGTTGAACCGGTGCCGATGCGTTCTCCATCCTTGTTGAAAATCAACGATTGCGTCAAGCGTTTCAGCATCCTATCAGATGTCCACCTTTGTTTTGACATACGGACAAGCTTTAAACACATTTCCGCTCGCTGGCACTAGCCCTATCCGCCATACCGAGGGGTGGGTTGATTTTTCCATCGTCCATATTATACAACATTACTTATACTTCTTGTGGTTAGTTTATCTGCGGCGTTGCTCAGTTCCATTAGTCCTCGTCCGAAGAAGAGGTGGAGGACAAACCATGGTGGATGGGTATTTTTCGGTATTATGAAGTGGGGGGCTTCCCAAAACAAGCGGTCACCAGATCAACGCATCCTCGTCACCGGAACAACCGCGCCTCCTAAGCACGTCGTGAAAAGGTCACCAGGAGCCTAGAACACTGACTTCCGGGTCCGCTTTTTCGCGTTCCTCCACAGCCGCCTAACGAAGAGCAAATAGATACAAACGAGGACAAATGCCGATGCAACGACTGCCCCGAAGATGTAGAGCGGATCTTCTGGTAACTTGCCATTCGATGGAACGTTGCAGTTCATCGAGAATACGCCTAGAGAGCCCGTCGTTGGCGTCAGCCGTAGGAGCGCTATGCATACTGTTTTCACCCACCGATCAAAGTCTGTGCGCTGACAACTCCAATACTGACAGTCGACAAGATGATGGCGGCATTGCCACGGCTTCCTTTGGTCTTGACGGCCTGGAGCTGCAGCTGAGTATGATATATTGGATGTGACTGGGCCAACAGCCGTTCGTAGTGAGCAAGTCCTTGTTGCAGAGACAAGATGTGATCTGGGGGTGCCGATATTTATAATAACGCTGATTCGAGTAAGAAGGTCACTGACCCAGGATGTCCCCCAAATGGATGTATAATTCTGGATCACTGTCCAAGGACCACTCTCCTCTAATGACGAGTCTCTTCCGAATCTGTCCAATCAGATCGGCCTTCGTCGAAAGCAACCTGGTAAGAGATGTCACGAGTCTTCTGATCTTCACCATCCTGTACACAGTGCGAGTGGCTGGATTAACTTGTTGTGCCATCCATGGTTCTCCGACGCCGGTTCCCGCTGAGGACTTGAAAAGCCTTGACTTGAGGAATCTCTTGGCTCGCCGTATGTACAGGGAGAGGGGCAATGGGGAGACTCGGAACATCGCGGTCTTGACATGTTGCTGTGGTTTCACGGGGGACAAAGGGGGCTTCTCATCGTAAGTAATTGTCGAAGCGTCGTCTTTCTTCTCATCGACAACATCCAAAGTAGAATCACTTGAGGGTTTGGGCTTGGTAGGACTGGGTTTCGCGGCACCCTCTGAATCGTTAGGGTCGGAATATAGGAACTTATCGATCTGGTCGACTTCCCTGTCGATTTGAGCCATGAAGGGAAAGAAAGAGTCGACAACTGAGTCAAGGATCCCATGGGCTATCCAGTCTGTGCTCTGTACGTTAGTCCTACCACACAGACGTGGTAACGAAATCCTCACCGGAAGATTTGTTCGTGTTCTCGTCGAGAAGGAGAACTTTCTCCCTCACTCGATCTAGGTGTTCTATGTACGCGGTTAAACGCGACGGGGGACAGCTCGGAAATACAATGCGAACCTGAAATATCTGTGAAGTGGAACTGAATGAAATATGTAAGGTTGCGGAATAACGGGTGAGGAAAAAAAAACGCACTGTACATATGCCTCTCCCATCACGTAGTACCACAAGGTAAATCAAATCCTCTGCTATTACACCAACGTTCGTGGTCGGGAGAGAATCAACGCTCCGCCGAGCAAGCCTATCCAGTCGATCTCGAGTTCGTTCGCTTTCGATGGCCTTGAACACTATGAAATAATACCCGAGTTTCGGGAACAATTCCTGAAAGCGTGGTCAACAAGTGGGGACTGGACAAACTCGGCAGTGGGTGTACCATTTTCTCGCGTGGATCTTGGTGCAGAATGTCCTCCAGGGTCAACGGATGAAGGTGAAGAAGCTAAATGATATGTGGGTGCATGGCGGTTGTGGCACAGAATACGAACGGTACCTTGCCAAGAGCCCTCATGTCTGTATACGTCGGGCTTGAAACGTCTAGCCACCATGACGGCCAGGATACCTTCTCAGAACCAACTGCAACTTCCGGGACAGGACTCGGAATATGTTCACGGAGCGTCCTGCTCGGGTCTCGGATTTTACCCTTCCCCGCCCTCCTTCGGTCATGGCTATTGGTAATCGGGGGCAGGGGGGGCATGCCGTCGATGGTTACTTCGATAATAGGAATCCTGCTGTCCTCCCGTATGACCCGTTCAGGATGGCGCAGTTTTTCGGACGAGCGGAGTGCATTCTGGACACGGTTCAGGACCACAGGGAGTAAGTGTGTTCTCAAAACGCCTTGCTCGTCATATTGGAGGACGGGATCGAACACCGGTGTGCTCGATCTGGATGTTCGCAGTTGCGGTGGGACGTAAAGGGAAAAGTCTCGAGGAATCCTTCTGGTCCCCTGCCTGGCCATTATCCTCGCGAGGATATCTCGTTCGGAGCGCGCATTGCGATCTGCACTGTATCGCCGGCGTCTTTTCCTCGTAGATTTCGTTTGAACGGACAAAGCGGCTCTCGACGTGGACGAGGAGGACGAATTGGATGAAGTGAGAGAGGAGGAGGAGGAATTCCGCCTTGCCCAGCGGGTGATCGCTTGTTCGACAACGGCCGCTAACGCGCCAAGCCTTCCGGAAACGGAGTATCTGGACGATGAGGATGATGAGCTTCCCGACGTTGAGGACCCTGGACGGGGTGGAGGTGGGGGAATGGAAATTGCGGTGGGCGGGGGTTGGTCGTCGGAGAGGCCTCTATAGATGTCATCGTCTTCTTCTTCTTCCTCCTCGCAAATGTCTGGATTTACGGGAAGAATGGTCGAGATGTCGGACAACGGCAATGGCTCTGGTTGCTGGAGTTCCACAGCGGCCATTGGGGAAATTGCGGGGGGCGAGTTATGTGCACGCTAGCGGAGGGGATGATGGGGGTCATAAATAGAGTGCGGCCAAAGTGTAGACAGGTGTCACCAAAAACTTTTCTGTGGACAGATGCGACACCCTTTTTTTTTTGGCGATGGACGTCATCGCTACATCCGCTGTGCTACTGAGTCCGGATCCGCTTCCGTCCACTCCCTCCGTCTCCGTCATTGTTCCCCTCCAACGGCCGCTTTCTGGAGGGTGGACGCTTCGGATTAAACGGACGGCTTTTCTTTTCCTTCTGCCCAATCTTTTTCTGTTTCTTCTCAATTGCCCTTCGTACCGCTCGCTTCCCCCCCTCGTCAGCCAGTGCGTCGTATCTGGCCTTGACCAGTAATTTCTGTTTCTCGGCTGTCATGGAGCACAAGCCTATCAGCGTCCACGCGACGGCCAAGATCATTGAGTCTTACAGTCTTTCATGTGCCATGCACCCTTGCCCACTTTCCTCTTCCCCTTCTCCTCTTGTTTCGCTTTCTGGAGTGCATCCTGTTCGATCTGTTCTCTCTTCTCTCTGTTCACGCTACTTTCCGCCCGCTTGACGGCCTGTTCCAACTTTGCAACTTCTTGTTCTCGCTCTTCCCGCTGATTGCGAGGAGAGGATGCCAGCATCTTCTTTGCCCGTTTGAGGTTACCCTTCAACGTAGAAAGCTCCGTTTTGTGCATGTCCGTGAGAAAACCATATGATTGTCGATATAGCTGCGGTTGAAACTTTCCAGTGAACGGTAAGAACCGCGGGTCCCGCACTTCCTAAGCCCAATGTCAGCGCGAACCCCAAGTCAACTTTCGGCAAGCAAACCATCTTTGGGACTTCGACGATCTGTCGACGTCGAGTTACTGGTTTCTTCGAAGTTACCTCCGTAGGACTGAGAAGAAAAAGAGGGTCAACCAAAGGCAACAAACCAGAAACACAAAAACTCACGCGTTCTTATTCGTCCGTTTCGCAATGTCAGTCCTGGGTTTATTGGTCCACTCTGGCTTATGCGGATTCGGTTTACTTTCCTTTCTCTTTGTTGAAACTTCCTCTGGCTCGGACTCGGACTCGGATCTTTCTTCTTCCTCAGAGTCACTCGGATTTTCCTCAACCTTCGCCCTGGCAAGAGCACGTTGCGCGCGCCGCAGAGCACCGAGCGGTAGCGAAGCCAAGTCTGTAGAAGGGTGTGATTAGGGACAGTCCCCCACGGGCGTTGGTGATTTCCTTACTATCTTGTACGGCTTCCTAGAGAGAGCGAAATATATCATAAATCCGGGTTTTGGAGACACATACATAACACGTACAATATCCTCCGCATTTACCCCTTTTCCAGGTGGGGCATCTCCAGAAGGCATCTCCAGCTCTAGCTCATCCTCGTCGACCCACTGAGCAACTCTTAGGGCATCAACATCCACATCAGACTCTTCCCCATCTTCACCGGAATTCCCTAACGAGCCCTCATCGGAACCGTTGTCCTCCTCGTCCGAGTTCAAGCTTGGTTCTTCTTCATCGTCCCACTCCTCTTCACTGGATCCCGGATCAGAGTCTACAGGTTTCAGCTTCCGCTGAGACACAGCCTTGGGGTGAGGTGTTTGGGCCTTGGGGCTCGTGGCCACACTGGCCCCGGATTTTTCTTTCCCGGATTTTCCTCGTAGAGCAGGGCGGGGTCGCCGAGGCATATGTTGGGCGACAAAAGTTTAGCAGCGGATCGGAGATGGGAGAAGGAACGGAAAGGCGGTCACGCTGTGACAATCACCGCCGCTTGGGCTTGGCAGATGGCAGGGGGTCGACCGGCCAGGAGTCAACGTGGGCCAGATGTGAGAGTAACCATCGCTCATGAGCGTCATTAGCTGAACATATCCACAAGAATTGTACTGTGCGCGTCATCATTATAAATAAAGAATAAATCGGTCCAAAAGTTCACTTGGAAGAAATCACCGCCCTTCCTCTCCTACCCTCCTCTCCGATTGGTACGTACCTTCCTTCATCATCAAGTTTTACATCTAACGAGAACCCGGTAACTGTGAAGGAAGGTCTCCAAAGCGGTGTTAGCCCGAACCAAACACCAATCTTCCCAATGAACCATCGGCTTCCTCGAATACATTCCCGAACCGGGGATGTCATCAATCCCTCCCAACGGAAGGTAGGCCTAGCTCGAATACCCGTGTCATCGTGATCCGTTCCACCACCAGTACCAAGCGTAGACGGTTGTCCAAGTGTTTGAAGGTCCAAATCGTCCATATCCCATTCGGATTGACCCTCCCCCAGGTGAATCAAGATCGCCTGTGGGTATTTTTGGGTAAGAAAACAGCAGAAATCCGCGTGACGAGACTCACCTCGGGTGTTCCATGAAAAACAATATCGTTTAACCTGACGTAGATCATGTTGAGGAATCCGTGATGGAATATGGTCGTTAGACCTGGCTTGACCTTGAACAATCCCCGTTGGGTCAAGAACTGTTCTAATACAGGCCGTGGTAAAGGTCTATAGGCGATCGAGGTAGGGTAATGTGGGTTGAAGTCCGTTGCATATGTCCGGAGCGCTTTGATCGTTTCTTGATTCCTCCTCCAAAAGTCATCCTGAGTTCAAAAGACAGTGTCAGCTCGAGTGCGCAGGCTCTAGGTAGTTTTACCAACCCAGAAGATGTACCACCAAGTCGCAGCCTCGGTCTTGGACACAGCCGACAACCTATCGTATGTCGTCTGCAGGGCTTTCTCGCACCCCAACATCAGTTGTCGAACCCTAACATCCTTCTCATGGGTGATCGAACTCTCTGCCAACCGAGTTGGATCCCGGGGCATTTCATAGACATTGGTGAAGAACCGATACGTCAATACGTCAGACTTGGCCCGAGCTTCCTCCAGGTAATGCTTGCGATAGCTCTGCACGATTCCCTCGACATGTGACAAGCGTTCGGGGATCAATAGCTGGTTCATTCGCAAGAACCTCGCCAGAGGAACGGCGAGGTCCCAGTCGTCATTTAGGCCGATCACGTCGCCACCAACCTCGACATCTTTGGAGTATATGAGTCGCACGTCGAAACCGCTGCCGAGTTGGAGACCCTCCCACATGAGGTGGCCGCGAGCTATTACCCGCAGCACACATTTCTCGAAGCCAATGGTTGAGGTCGCTTTATACCCCCGACCTCTGTAGCCCCACGACGACCGCGATCCAGCTTGCTGTACAAATGTGAGAAATCTTCAAACCACGCCCGAGTGACTGCTTACAATGATATGATCGTAAGGCCAAGTGACGATCTTCCCATCTAACGCCCTCAACGCCAACCGAATCTCACGTTTCCTCAAGATGTCAGGGCTAGTGTTCTGCCTTACATATTCCTCCATTTGAGCGATCTCTCTAAGCGTGGCGACACTCCCATCGTCAAACCGGATAACCTGATATTGATGAGCGTAGTTCCGAGGCGGTAGACGAGCCCCACATACAAGGCTGGGAGGGAACGGGATCCACCAAGCATTCCCAAAGAACTTGGTGCATCCTGGGACATATGACCCGGAGGGGTCTTTCCAATAGCAGTCCGGTCCGACGAGTTCCTTTTGGATTGTCTCTTCCAAGCTACGGAACCAAGCGTAGTCTGGGCCATAAGCTAGGCTAACAGCTCGGTTGTATAGAAGGGGGCCAACTTCACGGAAGATCTGAACAGAAATTCAGATTCCGTGTGTAGTTGGTTTGTGGATTAGCTTCACCTTGATATTTTCAGCGTGCCTCTCCCCTGGACTCCCAAGGAAATTGAGAAGGTATGGGGCATATTCATTACGGGAAGACTCCGCATAGGTCATGCGTTGCTCTTTGGGTATCTTGCACGAGTGCGTGGTGAGGAAAATCGTTGATATAGCTTCCTGCCAAATCCTCCGTTTCGCGTGAGCCGATGAAGGCGAGATATCGAGTCTGATTTTCTCATGTTAACGTCAATTCTATTCCGAATTGGTCACGCAAACCTTGGGGAGAATATATCAATGCCTGCGTTGAACGTAGGGTCAGCGCGCAAAGAGGCGGATAAGGGTCGCTGAACTTACTGAAGTCGACTCGCCCGGTGAGACCTGGAGGGTCTCGATCAGCCACAAAAACGAGTAATCAATCGGATGGAATAAACTCACGCTTGACCCAGCCGTGCACGAAACTAAAGTTAATGATCGTAAAGTCTAGGAAATCATCAGGCGGAAAGCAGTTGGGCAAGAACGAGCGACGCACAAATTCCGAGTCCGTACGTCAAGATGTACACACTGAAGGAAAAGGACAGCTTCAGTCTCTCACGCGGGAGGAGGAGGTTGGTACCTACATATAAATTACAACCCCGTCCAATATGTCCCTTCCAGGTATATCGAGTGCGGTACCCAGAGACACCACCGATGTCAACACGAAATTCAGCCTGGACGTCCATTCGCTGGCATTATTTACCGGATTCGAGAACGGGCCGGTTACACATTGGAGTATAAAGAAGAGCCCCATGGCGATTGTCAAAATGATTTGGCGAACAACCACAACCCTCTTGCGGTTGATAGATCGAAACAAGCACGTGTCAGGGTCGATAAGTGCCGTCAGGAGAAGGGTCGTGAGCTTCGCTGTGATGGATACCAAGGAATATCCGCTCCACCCTCGACGAAAATCTAAGGAAGAACGACGTCGGCAACCAACAGGTCATGAGTCATCGGAGGCTTACTTCGATAGAGGAATGAAAATGGATTCCTGTCTCGTTCCAACATTCGCAGGTACTCCCGATTCAGTTCACTCCCACTTCGCAGCTTGCCCATTTCTGTATACTTGTCGACTTTGGGGACGGCGAAGCGGATGATCCTCGTTAGGTGAATAGGAAAGTAGATGGTCAACTACCAGGGGTAAGCCAGACACCTCGGAGCACCACAAGCTAAGAACCTTACCGTGGCGATGACAATCAGAGAACAGAGTATCACCGCGGGAGCGAAGTTTATTTCATTCCGTTTCATCGTAGTGGTCCAACAAAAATCGAGGGGGTCCCTGTATTGGTCTGGCGGTCCCAAGGGGTCGAGAACCGGAGGAGTGGAAGTAGCATTGATGTACGGATTGGGCACCACCCAAAGATCCGCCGACCATATGACCACGTGAAGAGCCATCGTACTGAGAGGCAGGTACAAAACCATCAGCACAAATGTGACGAACATGATCCCCACGCCACCAGGACCGGTGGGTGGCTGGAAACCTTCTTGTATCTGAAGGCGGCTAGCTTCCTTGGTGACATAGAGCATGTAGAAGAGGAGGGCCAGGGTTACAAACATCAGCACAAGCAAGTAAACCAGCGCGCCCATCGCAGTCCGCGCGAAGTTGAGGGCAAGAATGTTGGGTCTAAATTCATGGTGAGTCTGGAGATTGCCTGGTGTTAGAACACACACATTGTTCCGAGAAATACCTGTCGCCACGAGTCCTCGGCATTCTGTCCTTTGGTTGGGACTGTGGAGGAAATGGTTATCAGTGATATTACATACTACCCGTCGTGGACGAACCTATTGTGCTCAACAACAACGCGAATATTTGTATCGTATCGATCAGGCCCTGTACACTATAGAAGGGAGCGAGGGCGCTCGAGCCCTAGGTAGGAAGGTTCAGATCTGGCTCCAAGGGCGCAATCGAGTTGTCGTACCACAACGCCAATAACCGCATCGTTGGCCAAGGAAAACCAGAAATTAACATCCCGCCACGCCGGTGTGATCGTCGAGTTATGTTCCAAGTCGTCTATCGTGCGCTTTGATGCAGCCAACTGATCCATGGGTGGGAACATCGGAACATCCTTCTCCTTTCCCTTTGCTTTCCACTTCGCAAAGCTCGGTGCTGGTAACAAGGAGAGATACTTGTCAAGCTTGGGGAGGTATAATGGAGCGGTATTGCGGCCGAACAGGGTTGGCGCGGGGACAGGGCGATGTACAGCAGCTGTCAAATCTTTCGGAGTAGGCAACATATGTGTTGAATGTGATCCAGCAAGCGTAGCACCGTCGTCGACTACAGAATCAATTGCCGTGCCACTGGCTGCGAGGGAGTCGGCGGATTGCTTGACCAGTTTCGTAGCGCGGGCATCCAATCTAAGAGTCGACACATCCGAATAACTCGAGTCAAGTAGTTCGTTCTCATCCGACTGAACGGGTGTCTGTGCCCTTTCCACCAGTCTGGGCGTCGGGGAGCGATCCTTTGGCAGACCTTCGTTTTCGACCTGCAGTCTCTCCGGTGACTTCGACAAAACTCGTAACGGTATGTCCGGCGTCTTAACCCTCTGGTAATGAGGTTGGAAGAGCGGGTGCCTAACAAACCGGGCAGGTCTATGGGGTATGGGGCTCGGCGCAGGGTCTGGAGGTTCTGAAGCCGGCTCTTGGACAACCGTCGGCGAAACTTCAGGCCCAAAACCAGGGGGCATAATTTCCGCGTCAGAATTTCGTGGTTTGTACCCGTTCCGTCGTGATAAGCTGCCTTTGGGATCCGATCCTGAGGCTTTGGTTTCGTAGAGTTGTACGATTTCTTGGACGCCCATGACGACCCTTCAAATTATCGCAGTCGAGAACGGGAGGTTTTGTAATCCCGGCGAACGAAGATTATCTGGAGAATGAGGGAGGCATATAAGCTGGGGATACTAGGAGCGGGGAGAGGTATCGCAAGCGGGGAATTGGATCGACTCAGTGTCGGGGACACGTGCCAATGATCGACCCTCAGACAAAGAGGCAGCTCGAAGTATGCATGTGAATATATTTCAGGTAACACATTCAAAAGTGCGAAACACGATTGTACAGGGTTTTTGTGAGGGGTATGGTTATAATTGTGCGCTTAAATAACTGTTCGTACGTCATCGGTCATGACGACGGCCTGCGCCGGGGATGGCACGGTGCAAAACTGCTCTCTTCGAGGAGATCAGTCGGGTGTGGATGTGTTGGGAGGTTCGGTATCCATCGAGGAACCGGAGCCCGTTGCGACTCAATACCCTCGATAGCTATGGGGCCAGGCGGGCGAATGACGCCCACCGTCGGAAGGGCGGTACCAACGGCTTCCGGCTGGACAAACGACGACATCAGTACCTCGGTTTGCATCCGGGAATAGCGTTCAAACTCACCACAACTGAGGAGAGTTTCCTCACCGGAGTTTTGACGGTTGGAAAACGAGCTGGGGCTTTTGGGCCGTCACCCAGTGCCCATGTTCGATGGTAGGCAGGGCGTTTCGTGTGTGGACCGGAGCCTCCGGACATTATCGCGGAGTGTAGTGTGACAGAGAGCTTTGTTCGGCCTGGGAGAATGAAGCTGGGGGCCTCGGCGTTTTATACCTAGGACAGTGCATCGCCTTAAATCGCCCGAAGGCAGTGGAAAGTTCGCGAACTGGAGCCGACTTTCGATATATCAACCTTCAACCCCGGCGGTGCTTGACTGCCACTGATGTCAGGGGCATCACCATCAGCGGCTACTGTACCCGAACACTGACGCCCGTGTCCCTCTCATCAAAAAAACAATCCGAGCCCAGATACAGCAGAAGTTTGGGTGAATATTATGAGAGTGAATAGGTGTTTACACGATCTACAGTAGGATTGACGATGTAAACGATGACGGTAATGCAGGAGGGTGCGAGCAAGAACAACAAAATGATTGGCGAGGGCAGGGCATATCTATTTCCCGAACCTCATTTGTGCCCCGGCGAACTCATCGAGGCCACGACGGAAGCTGACCTCACTCAATGGTTCAGGGTCGCGTGAAGAGGCACCAAACCAGGGCCAGGAAATCGGAGAGTACTCGCTACAATCGCTATAACAAGTTGTGTGAGCACCTGCAGGTAGCCAGGAATCACATAAAACGTACTGGAATTCCGTAAGGGTTATCTGCCAAGGGGGGAATCCATACAACTCGAGCGGTTGTTTCCGTCGGCGTGACGGGAAGATATTATGTATGATCATAAAGTCCGGCGAGGGGAGTCCACGGTCACCTGAAAGAACTAAGTAAACCAACTTGGTGGTCTGCTCGAAACACACCTTCGAGGATCACGTTCAAATCCTGTATGTCGATCCGTTGCTGTTGCCATTTGGAATCGTTGGCCATAACATGAGCAGCATGGGCAATAGCGGGTTTACCAGACGACCGAGAAATCACATGGATTTTAATTTCGTTTGCGTGGGTTGTCTCGAGACCCAGCCGAATTTTACCTATGGCAAGGTCAGCATTTGTGCGATCATCCCCAGGAGTTGCTCACGTCGCTGTTTAACCCCCCGGCCATTCTTTTCCTCAACCGGTATTGTAGAATGTATCTCAAGGACGGAGACATCGAGGTTCAATGATCGGAGGTTGACTGGTGAGAGTGGCCGCGATTCGGACACATCTGAGGGTGGTGGGGTTAATGGATACTCTATTTCCGAGGTTTCATCCTCTGAATGATGTTGGATGTAGACGGAGAGACGTTGGGACACCTGTTCCATGTTCGCGGAAAGCAGACCTGTGGGTGATTGGTTACGCGTGCGAGATAATGGCGGATGCTAATTGCGGTACCGTTACGATCGTAGACAGTAAGCTTCCGTATCCCGACTGTCCGACACCACCCAACCGTCCGCTGTATGCTCTCAAGCAAACACTCCAAAACCGCGTCTGGAGATGCAGATTCATCGCCGTCAGAAACGAGCAACAAGGCAAGATGGCGAGGGGCCTGTTCCCTCGGATACGAGAGCTCGTGCGGTAGTGGTTGCGATTTCTGTGACGCTATGAGCGTGAAGATGCGGTAGAGGAAATGAAGGACATGAAGGAGACTCCGCAGTAAGAACGACATGGGGGTTTGAGATCAAAGGTATCTGGACCCCACAGTCTCTCTCTCGGGCCTTGGGTGGCCGGGCTAACGTGATGCGCCGCAACGACCTCCGCGCCCTGCAACGCGTTGTCCTCTGTCTTGGCGCGGGGGGGCCCCAATTGGAGTGTCGAGATATGTGATGGTTGATGATGACGTGTTGTAAACGCTGCCATATTTTCTGTACGTGTCCCGATCACTTTTTTTTTTTTTTTTGAAGTGTCCCGATCACTCCCACCCGCCACACTAGGTCAAAATGGTAAACTGGCCAGGGCGAATTCATCGTCTATCTACGGAAAACTGCGGGCCTGGACGATCCTAGTATCGCCAAAGATAATGAGGGGAAGATCCACAAATTACATAAAAAGACCCGAATTTAATTCGCCAGGAGCCTCCCCAAGGCTCCCTCATTGCTACTCACGGACCCGCCCAAAAGCCCGTCCCACCGTAACGGACGGCAAGGCAGACATTCAAAATACAGACATAGCGCCTCCGGGGGTTCGGGGAACTCCGGACCCCATTCCATACATGCGCGCAAATTGGCTATTTCCCACCCAATGATCATCTCTTCCACCTTACCATCGTTTCTGACCGATTCCGTTGTGCTCAGGATGGTCAGTCCTTCCTTGGCTGTCACTAGATTTCACCGGTCACCCACTGTCGCCCTTGTGGTAGGAGTCGATCGTAAGGGCGACCGGTCCCCGCCGATTCGCACTGTTCGAGAGATGTGGTTGCGTCCCCCCGGCGTTGTATGTGATCTTTGAAACGGTCTCAACTATCGACGAAGGCTCGTCATCATTTATTTGGTGATGTAATCCTAGGGTTGTGCAACTTGGACCCGGTCATATGTATCATGAAGGCAGCTTTACCGTATAAATCTCGTGTTCTCTCTCACAGACTCCACCTCCAAACCTAGTTTCAGCGTGCACGCTCATCTCACGAGCAGCTAACAGTTCGAGAACGGGTAATCAAGAAAGACATGGTTGTCAATATGTTGAGTGATCACAACATGCCCACCACGCAATAGCAGCGATGGACGTGTCCACCCCTTCTTGCCTTGTGGCACCGGGTAACAACACCGGCTGGGCTCCTGAAAAATCCTGCGCTCCTTATTCCTCCCTCGTACTCATTGTCAGCGTTTTTCGAACCCGCTGCAGTTCGCTTTCCTTGCACCGCTGCGTTGGAAAGGCAGGGTTTCAGGCTCACCAACGGCCAGATCGTCGGGATGATTTCAACCACCAGTTCACTACAATCAACTATTTCAGGCATGTCATTCCGTGAAATGCATTATCTACTTACCAGCTAGTGCCTCTTTAACGCTTGGTACTGGCGGGAGCCTCTTTCGCCGCCGTACCCATTTACACAGCTTGGCAACATCCCTCTGATTCCGTGGGGGTGCTTAGCCCGCTTTGATGTCTGACGTCGAACGGTCATTCAGTTACATGTAGTAAAGTTACTCAACAGGAAGGACAGTGGCTTTGCCAAACACACTCTTTTGGTCATGGATCGAACTACCCGTCACCGAATTCCGGATTGTTGCGTTTGCGAGTCTGGCGCCTCAATCACCAATCGGACGGGTCGCCTCCAAGACACCCCTCCCCGTATTTTCGGGGGGGGGGGGCGCAAAATCCAACGAAAGGAATTCGGTACGACCGCACTTCATCAGAGGAATGAGGAAGATCAGCAATGACCATACGAGTACCTTCACGCTGATTTCGGTGTTGGGGACCAATGAAGAACGCTGAAGGTCTGCCAACCCATAAAGGAACAACCTAGGATGTAGGTCTGAAAACTCTGCACCATCTTAGAGTGGAGGACTGACAGAGGCGCGTCAGTTAGGGATTGGGGGAGTCAAATTGCGAACGAGGGTGGGACATACCTGCACTGGTTCAATACCTTTCATACTCGCGCCATGTACCACAATCTTGAACCTCCAGACCGGCAACGCATGGCAGAGAAACTTTCAGCCTGAACGACATCCTCTAGAGAAAAAACCGCGCGACGCGTTTCATCCACCTCAGACAATGAGCGATGCGGGTTTTCGTGCGGCTATTTGCCCCCCCATCAGCAAAACGTCGTGATGCTGTGGTGCTGTGGCGGGCGTTTAGTGGCGTTTAATTGCCTTTTGAGGTAATTAAACGCCCGCCACAGCACCACAGCATCACGACGTTTTGCTGATGCCCTCGCAGCCCCTGACGTTTTGTAGCACGACGTCGCACGGGACATCACCCGCGGAACACTTGATACTTGCTAACCAGTAGGTCGCGTGCACTGACATGGGTATCTAAGGTAGGTTCGGTACTGCCCCACTCATCGATCGAAGTGGCGTGCCCCACGAGATCCAGAATGAAGTCCAGCGGATGAATGGGGTTCGATATCGAGGAGAACAGGAGCAGTACCGGGGGTCCAACAACCCGCGAATGAATGAAGGGGCGACAAAGGACGTCTTCTATCGTAGAAACCCTGGGGTGGTAGCGAGGCCGGCGGACAAGGGAGGTCCACGGTTATGGGAAAGAGGTGAGTAGTGCGATGAACGAGTGGTTAGAAATGTGTCTCCGAGGTAGCAGCCAGTAAAACGAAGTCGAAAGTGTATCATCGTTATAGGTGCCAGCGGGGGAAATTTGACAAGACTCACCCACGAGTAAAGGAATGGCCAGCGCTCTGCCTGCACGAGACGTGCCATTAGGGAATGGTCGCCTATTTCCATCAGGCCTCGCACCCTTCTTCACAGCCTGCGTGCCGCACCGCCCCACCGCAGCTACCCCGAGTCTCAATCATCATGCAACCCGTGTCCCGACGGCCGAAGGGGAGGGACGGAGCCATCTCGTCGCTGAATGTGGCTATCGAGGGCTTGAATCTCGCGAAGGAGGTCGCAAGTGTCACCCCAGCTAAGGCTGTTTTCGGTTCCGTCAGTATCCTCCTCGTGATGATAAGGGTATGTTTCTTCATCTTCTGCGGCGGGATCGCCCGAATTCACACGTGTCCAGGACACCATGGTCAACAAACAGGACTGCGTCGAGCTAGGACTGGCCTGTGCGGGTGTATGCGGCGCTCTCGACCGCGGGATGAGGGGGAAACAATTGGATCAGCTGGATCGATCCGTGTGTAAGGCGATTGAGCAATTGACGACGTGAGTTCAACCGATGGTCCATATTCTACGCGCCTCACTCACTCCGCCCTTGATCGCAGAACGGTGGCAGAGATCCAAAGAAAGATCATCGAGAAAAGGGAGCGGAATCCGCTCTCGCAACTTGTCCATGCGAAGAATGATAAGGAGATTATCGCCGCCTGGAGGCTGGACCTCATCAGGATCCTTCAGGTCTTCAACGTACGTTCGGCCGGTTCTGTTCTGACTATCGCTAACCGCCTCCTTCTAGACCGAGTTGGCCCTGAACACTCATAACGTGGCCTTAAACACTCACACCATAGTTTCCGACATGCACCAGAACACGTCGAGAGGTCACGAGGGTACCAGCGGTAATAATCGGGCGGTAAGCGAAGCTCGTACTCTGCTCGTTACCGAACAGGCATTGACGGTTGTCTAGGCTCAGATCAGGTCAGCGATCCCAAATACGATGAAGTCCCAATCTTACATTCCCATCTAGAGTACATGGAGAATCACCCCCTTCGCCGCCCAGAATCTTCTTCGGACGTGACGAGTTGATCGAGAAGATCGTCGGTCTAGTGGAAAACTTCTCCCCGGTTGCTCTCATCGGTGCAGGCGGGATCGGCAAGACGTCCATTGCACTCACCGTCCTGCATCACGATCGGATCAAGCGACAGTTTGGCGAGAATCGTCGGTTCATCCGATGCGACCAATTCCCAGCGACCCCCGCCCATTTCCTCGCTCGACTCTCCAAGGCGACCGGTGCGGGCGTCGAGAACCCTGAAGACCTGGCCACCCTGCATCCGTTCCTATCTTCGAAGGAGGTGGCCATCGTCCTCGACAATGCGGAATCCATTCTCGACCCACAGGGGACACACGGCCGGGAGGTATACAACATAGTGGAGGAACTGAGTCGGCTGGAGACCGTTTGTCTCTGTATCACATCCCGGATCTCCACCACCCCTCCAGACTGCGAAACTCTCATCATCCCGACATTGTCAATGGAGGCCGCGCGCGATACATTCTACCGCATCTACAAGCATGACGAACGGTCCGATTCCGTCAACCACATCCTGGAACGGCTTGACTTTCACCCGCTGTCGATCACGCTACTCGCCACTGTCGCCCATCACAGCCAGTGGGGCACAGACCGACTTGGTAGGGAATGGGAAAGCCGGCGAACGGATGTGCTCCAGACGGTGCATAACAAGAGCCTTGCCGCCACGATCGAACTGTCACTTGCCTCCCCCATGTTTCAAGAACTTGGCCCTGACGCCCGAGAGCTTCTTGGAGTTGTCGCATTCTTCCCTCAGGGTGTCGACGAGAAAAACATTGACTGGTTGTTTCCTACCATCTCGAACAAGACGAATGTCTTCGACGGACTCCGGATCCTTTCCCTGACATATCAAAGCAATGGGTTTATCACAATGCTCTCGCCACTCCGGGATCATTTTTGCCCCAAAGATCCCAAGTCATCTCCACTTCTGCACATAACCAAGGAACGCTACTTCAGCCGCTTGTCGGCTAGAATCGAACCTGGCATACCCGGGTTCGAAGAGGGACGATGGATCACATCAGAGGATGTGAATGTCGAGCACCTGCTCGATGTCTTCATATCCATTGATGCGGAGTCGGACGACATCTGGGATACCTGTGCCAATTTCATGGGGCATCTTTACTGGCACAAAAAGCGGCTTGTCACGCTGGGATCGAGGATCGAGGGGCTCAGGGATAATCATCCCTCCAAGCCACTATGCTTGGTCCGGTTCTCGCGGTTATTCCAGTCAGTCGGAAACGGGATGGAGCGGAAACGGGTCCTTGCTCATGCCTTAAAACTCTATCAGGAGCGGGGGGATGATAGTCGGATTGCTCAAACGTTGGAGTCCCTATCCGACGCAAATCGGCACCTGCATCTCCACAAGGAAGGAATCCGACAGGCCGAAGAAGCATCGGAAATCTACAAGCAGCTTGGAGACACGGAGAATGAGGCGTGGTGTTCGGCGACCCTGGCTCAGTTATTGCACGACGACGGTCAGTTCGACGCCGCAGAGAGAGTCGCATCCTGTGCGATCGATCTTTTCCCGGAGGATGGCGATCAATATCCGGTCTGCCAATGTCACCGTGTTCTTGGCGATATATATAGTTCCAAGGGCAAGAAGAAGAAGGCCATTCACCATTACGAGACAGCCCTGGGAATCGCATCTTCTTCCGATTGGGACGACGAGCTATTTTGGATTCATTACTCCCTGGCCGAATTGTTTTCCGCTCAAGGCAGGTCCGATGATGCACGCGCTCATATCAAGCGCGCCAAGTCACATGCAGTCAATGACGCGCACAACCTGGGTCGCGCGATGGAGCTGCAGGCTGGGTTTTGGTTCGGACAACGTAGGTTTAAGGAGGCCAAGTCTGAGGCTCTGCGCGCCGCCGACGTTTATGAGAAGCTTGGGGCTGCGAAGGACTTGGAGGACTGTAGAGAGCTCCTCCGGCGGATCAACGAGGAAACGAACAACGGTGAGCTGCACGTAGTGCCACTTCCTGCGCATATTAACGTTATTTTCCAAGACCGGAGGACCGGACAGCGGCGTCGGCGGTTCCGATGAGTTCTTCAGATGTGTCCTTCCACAAGTCGCCCCAACTCTTTGTCTTTCCACCGCGTTTACCATGAAATCCTTCAATGCGATCACTGCCCCGTCCCTCAATTTATCGATCTCCTCTGCCCTCACACACCCTTTCATTTTCGTTGTCCTGCTCGTCGTTTATCTACATCCTGGGTTGTCCATTTCCTTGTCTCCCGCACTGTGTCTGTTTCGCATTGATGTATCCACATATTACCTATGGCGTCTAGTGGTTTGGTTTATTAATCCCACAATTTCCGAATTGCCCACCCTGGCTGCTACGCCACAGATGAAGTAGGACCCTGCTCGAGTAACGCTATGCTGAGAAGTTGACTAGTGTCCCACAGGCCCAGTCAATCCGGACACCCCGCTTTGAGCCCGGGTTTAACGTTCAACGTCATTAATGTCATTCCTCAAGGACCTCAGTGTATTATGCACACCTGTATCCTCCAACTCGACTTACAACTTGGTGATAAGATGAAATACGATGCTGGGTGCAATACTCGGCTTCCGCTTCGCCCGCCCAACGCCCGATCTCCGCTGAGCCATTCGTGGGATCGACAATACCGCACAACCATGTCTCCCTCCTCCATCTTCCCAGGGCAATATTTTACTCGGAATGTGTCGCCGGTGGGCTTTCGGACAAAGGAAAGCATCAGGGTGCAAACGAGTCGGCATCAGGTGAAAGAAGTGCGATGAGGGCAGGGGGCCGCGCGCTTCAAGAGGCGCGCCCCCAGTCAGTCCCACTAAGTGGCGAGGCCTACTGGTCTCGAACCACAGGCTCATGCACGCACTGGCCTCGCGCGGGTCGAAACACTGGAATATTACCGCTTTGCCACTCGCGATTCCACTGAGGATGCGGGCAAGCTAATTCCAGGTTGCAACAGCTGGGGGAGTCGGTTGTGGGCAATCTGGGGATAGAAACGGGGGTCTATATCAATGCTCACGGATGTCTGAGGTATCCGTCTCAGACCCACAGATCGATTTTTGCAGCAACTTGACAGGGTTGAAAGCAGGATGGATATCGCGCGCAATTGCGGCGATGCCAGGAGCGACGTGGATAACCCGGAATCCCCCTCAGACGATCCTCGCGAGTCGGGCTGATTCATAATACGGTACAGGTGAGGTGGGAACCCAGCGCCAGATGACAAGACCAGAGCTACACAACCTGGAGGTCGGATCGGGGGAGTGGCCAAGTGTTACAACGATAGAATATGCTTGCAGGTGGTTCACCAGGTTTGCCTGACTGAGGCCTGGTTTAATTCAATCCATGGTGTAGTCTTCTCATCCCGGTCGAGTGGCACGGCCAACACCGTCCCGAGAGTTGAAACAAAGGGCACTTGTGATCTTCACTACCGTACGACACCCTTGTAAACCATCCTGCTGATGGGGGTCACGGAGTCTCGGATTTCACCCCAAGAGGCCCAGTCCCCCTTTGACGGTATTCTCGCAAAGGGTGCAGAATAGTGACGAGGGAAGAATCAATGGGGTTGCTGAGGAAATTACAAGTTTACCGGACGCCCTATGTCACAAAACCTACAGGAAACGCGCACAAACAAACACAGGCTGTGGAGTCTCCTGTACATAACGTCACAAACCAACTCTGCATTGTTCAGTGGGAGGAGCTTTGGAGCGAAGCAGCTACGGTTGTGGTTTGACGTGTGTCCGATGACGGCATTTCGTGGTTTCGGCCAACTCCAGCTCCTATCTTGCCAGACGCTGAAATCGATACCCAGAGGTTGATAATCCGGATGAAAATGGACTAGATATATTGCACACCCGCTACATCTTCCGAAGCCTATAACATCGATGGCTCCTCTGCAATACCCCTCTTAATCTTCAGTAAGATCGAAGTCTTCCAGTTGTCGAGCTTCATGACCTGGTCGTATTCTACAACGGCTGTGGTAAATGCCTCTGGATCGCCAGCTTCTAAGGCATCGGCGAGGAAACCCAGGAACTTGCATTCGCGTGTTGACGGGAACGTAGTATCCTGGGAACTGTAACGGGTAATGTTCCTTCGGCATCCAACAGTGTCCTATCCGTGGGTTAGAGGGTGTGGAAAAGGGCCAAGGATTGGGAACAGACCCCCATCGCCAGTGCACAGAGACCAGCACGTAGCCAATAGTCCTTCACGCTGTACTTGGTTAGGTTGGATCCTAGCGATCCATTCGCCACTTGATCGTAACGAGCGATGGCGGCAGTATAATTCTCCAGCTCAGCGTGGAGATCAGCAGCATCCTTGAAACAAGCATTCGCCGTTCTACGAGGGAAGTTAGGTGAACAAAAGCACAGCATTACCCGGGGAAAGGCGTACGCAGTGGCATCCTCCTGAACATACCACTCTCCGGCTCGCTCGTAGCTCTCGCATCCCTTGGCCAGGTTCTGTTTCTCTTGGATATAGATTTGGGCAATTTCCTTCTCGCGGTCAGCAGCCTGTCTGAAACGGCCAGATTTGGTGAGGAATGTGACGGTCTGGGAGAGCGCAGCAATGGCCACTGTGCACGGGATCAACCAACGTGGGTGCCACAATACCCAAAGAACACTCACAATCGGGATATCCACGTTTGTATGCTTTAGCAGCGTTCCACCAAGCGTTGGCAGCTTCGTTTATCTCCTTGCAGTTCTCTCTGCACTCTGCCTCTCGTGCGTGAGCATCGCCAGCCTCCTTAAAGAGTTTGTCAATCTTGAAAGCGTTTGCAGCTTGTTGATAGAGGTCCCCAGCCTCTTCCCACTTGGAATCGTTGGATGAGAACCAACCCCCTGACGAGGCAGCCCTCTTGTCTGCCTTTTCCAAGAGTGTCTGCGCAGCCGATTTCTGAGGAGCCATGATGGTTAAGTGTGAGGGAGTTGTGGCAGCGCTCTCGGCATTCCCCTTTTAGATCACCAACACGTTGACCACTACGATCTATCGCCCGGAGGTGTTCACCCACCCGGGATGCCGATTCCTTACGGAAACTCGAGTCACTGTTGGCCGCTGTGCGTCGTGAGCCGTTGACGTAGCTGTGGCTGTGAGCCGCGGAACCACGGCCAACAGCGGAAGGCGTTAAAGTTACGCTTGTGATATCTGTTCCATCGAGCGGGGAAACGGCATAGCTCCTCTCCTCATCGTTGCTACCGTCGAACGTATAGAATATCACGTAGTGGTCAGGGTTGTACGCTGCAATGTCGGTAGATCCGTCAATTGATTTCGCTTAGATGGTTCGGGACGATTACAAAACCGGACAGGTGCTTGGTTCAGTCGCCGACCGGGCTCCCGCTTGTCCACAACCATTTGCCCTCAGGCTATAACCGGAACCCCCAGCAGATCCTTCGCGTTTGAATCTCCCCACAACTCTTCCAAGGCCTTCACCTCGCGACCTCAGCAATGCCTCTGAACACCAACGAGCTCCGTCGGTTATCTGATCTCCATCCAAAGCCTAGAGCCATCCAGTTCCAGTACGGGACTGCAGGGTTCAGGACAGCGTGAGGGCTATACTATCTCTAAATCTATCGGTCAAATAACGTCGTCACAGTGCAGGGATTCTCGATTCGACGCTCTTTCGAGTTGGCGTCCTCGCCGCGTTGAGGAGCAAGAGACTCGATGGAAAAACTATCGGTGTTATGGTCACCGCTTCACACAACCCCGAGGCGGTGGGTTCTGCCGCTTGTGATAACGAGTAACTGCGGGTTACAGCTGATGGAACCAACCATAGGATAACGGTGTCAAGCTCGTTGATCCGCGCGGGGAGATGTTGGAGAACGCTTGGGAGAGTCACGCTACCACTCTCGCCAACGCTTCCAATACCTCTGCATTCGTTGAGGCGGTCGAAAATTTTGTCAGGGTTGCCAAAATCGATCTCAATAAGCCTTCCAGGGTTGTGTACGCCCGCGACACCCGACCTTCGGGCGCTTCGCTCGTTCGTGCTTTGGAGGATGGCTTCAAAGCCATCGGTGCCGAAACCAGAGACGCTGGAATTACCTCCACCCCTGTCCTCCATTATCTTGTGAGGGCAATCAATACCAAGGGAACCAAGGACGAGTACGGCCCGGACACTGAGGAAGGTTACGTGACTAAACTCACAACCGCGTTCAAGAAACTTGTCGTAGGTCGATCGGTATTCTCGGAGGTGATACGCTATTCACCACCTTACAGGCCGGAAAGGCTCCTTTACCTCCCCTTGTTGTGGATTGTGCCAATGGTGTTGGTGTATTGTCGTTGGAGAAATTTATACCTGTCCTCGGCAACAGTCTTACCGTTCTCCCCGTGAACGACGCAATCTCCACCCCTGGTGCCCTGAACAACGCCTGTGGTGCAGATTATGTCAAGACCCAACAGAAGTTGCCGCCCTCTCTCGAATCCCATCTTCATCCCGGGCAGAGGGGTTGCAGTTTCGACGGCGACGCAGATCGATTGATGTACTTCTACCTGGACGAACGAGGACGGTTCCAGATGCTCGACGGAGATAAGATTGCCTCCCTGATTGCGGCTTTCATCGTGGAACTTGTCAAGTCTGCTGGTCTCGAGGACAAGATTAAGGTCGGCGTCGTCCAGACTGCCTACGCCAACGGCGCCTCAACGAAATATCTGTCCGAGGTAAGTGCATTATCCCTGACAGAAGGCTCCACCTGACCCTGCGCTAGCGTTTGCCAGTGAAATGTGTTCCAACTGGAGTCAAGCATCTTCATCATGCCGCAGAACACTACGATATTGGCGTCTACTTTGAAGCAAACGGTCACGGAACGGTGTTATTTTCCCCGGAGACACAACAAGCTATGCGCGAACACCAGCCAGCGATCCCCGCACAGCTAACAGCCCTCACCCATTTGTTGAATTTGAACGATCTGATCAACCAGACCGTCGGTGATGCCGTCTCGGACATGTTACTCGTCGAGGTGGTCCTTGCCCATAAGTCATACAGTGCCGTGGAGTGGGACTCGCTATACGTTGACCTACCCAACCGACTGGTCAAAGTAAAGGTCGCGAATCGGAATATTTTCAAGACAGAAGACGCTGAACGAAGGCTGACGAGCCCTCCCATGTTGCAAGCCAAGATCGACGATTTGGTGCGGAAATATGAGGATGGTCGATCCTTTGTCCGGCCTAGTGGCACGGAGGATGTCGTCAGAGTGTATGCAGAGGCTCGTGCCAAGTCGCAGACTGACGGTAAGCAAGACCCACTCGCTGCGATGGCTCTCTGACCCGTACGTTCAGACTTGGCTTTCCGTGTTGCTGGCTTGGTTTACGACGAGGTCGGTGGCGACCCGACTCTGCGTCCTCGAGAGTTTTTGTAGTCAGGTAAAACACAGCGGTGTATGTACGTTAGTGGATCGAGATTGTGTTGGATTAGCCTCTCTGGAAACACAATCGAGCGGAAGCGGAGCTCAACTCCGAGGATCCGGAAGCGAAGGAGTGCCACCCTCCGCAATGAGCACGCAACAAAACGTAAAACAGTTGTACGCATCCGAACACTCTTGCGAGTAAACCACCAGCTATGTGCCGGCTCGTAATCTACAAAGGAACTGCCCCAGTTCAGCTCTCGCATGTCAGTTTCGTCCCACATCATCGTTTCATTGTCGTCGGTGCTCACAAACCCGTCTGTTTCCGGTCACTGCAGTTATTGACTAGGCCATGTCACTCAATCGTCAACCAAGCATTCGGCTCTCGTCTGCGTCTTGACCCACGACGGCCCATTAATGGAGACGGATTCGGTGTTGGGTGGTATGACTCGGTCTACGACGAAGAGTTGGGGACTCAACCGTGCATATTCACATCTTCAACGCCCGTAAGCTATACATCCTTCCCCCCTCCGGAACCTTCGACAGGTTTTTTCGACATCTCGTTGCAACGGCTGACCCGATGGCGCGCTTCAGGCTTGGAATAACGCAAACCTCGTTCGGTTAGCCGAGAAGATCAAGTCCCCACTCGTATTGTACGTGTCTGACGCTGATTGCTCCCGTGTCTCCCGCGTGCTTCGGGCGGCTGTGGCTAACATACGTGTGGTCGTGTGCGTTCACAGTGGACACGTTCGGGCGACGACTACTGGTTCGCTCTCGCTGGACAATTGCCACCCCTTTGGGTATGGAAAATTGATGGTAAGTTTCGCCCCTCCCTGCCATCGGCGATGTTTGACTCACCTCGGGCGGCTACCAGTGGATGCATAACGGAGAAGTTGCCGGATTTTCAAAGATAAAACGAAAGCTTCAAGCGGGCCTTTCAGACGAGATCTTCAACAGTGTTAAAGGAAATACCGGTGGGTGGTACATAATGGAGAAAGCGTTACTTCCTCCTCTAATGACCCCTCATCAGATTCAGAATGGGCTTTTGCCTTGTTTCTCTCAAAGGTGGGTCTCTTGTCTGGTTGTCCGGGGGACGGGGCTGAATGTACGATGTTGACAGCTCCCAGATCCGAACGCCAAGTCATTCACTTTCCATATCCTCAAGGACGCGATGCTCGCGACTATTGCCTCGATCAACAAATTTCACGAAGATGCCGGAATAAAAGAGGTGAATCTGTTACGGAATCAATCGGGTTGGACGGTATGCTCACCCGCCTTGTTCGCATCCCCTTTAGCCGAGCCTGTTGAACTTCTGTATTACGGATGGGGAAAGCGTTGTTGCGACCCGCTATATCTCAAGTCGTAAGGACGAGGCTGCGTCCCTGGTACGTATGGCTGAAATCATGCAGGACTGTCACTGATGCTTGGCGGGCTGCCACAGTGGTTCTCATCGGGCACGTCTTTCAGCGAATATGCGCCAGGGGGACACTACAAGATGTTCAAGGAGGACAAGCGAGAGAATATCATCATGGTGGCCAGCGAACCACTAACCTTCGAACAAGGTGAATCAGATAATGCACCATGCGTTTATGCTTTTGTTCCTCACCTCTTACCAGCTGATTGGATGGAGATAAAAACGAACAACATGGTCATCCTCACGCCAAAGATGAACGTCCTGCTGGTACCGATCATCGACAAGTTCTATGTCCACCCATCCGACCCGGAGTCTCAGAATCGGGGGACAGACTTTGCTCTTGCCAAAGGTCTATTCAGTGAGCGATGGCAGGTCAATATCCCAGGGGCCCCTGCCCCAGACTCGGTCACCCCGCAGCCAGTATCACCGGTTTGATGTACTCTCTCTTCCCTTATCCCCCTCCCAACTTGGATATTCCTAATCACATACAAGCTATTTATTCGGAGATACACCTTCCCTGTATATATGTATCTTTTCTGAACATAGGCAAATGTAGATAATGTGTAGTACTAAAAAATGGTCGTCAAGAAACATCAATCGTGGATAGTGGATAGTCAAAGGCGCGCAGCATCGACGGTATACACAGGATTAACCTGCAAAAAGCAAGAAACAAGATATATAGTTGGAGGAGAGGGTTTAAACTGGAGGTTCCTGAACCTCCTGAATGGTATCCCCCCGCCTATGGTTATTGGCCAGGGAACGACTGGCTTCGTCTAGCGCAGTTGTGACTACTCGCCGTCAGTGCACACGAAAGACGCGAAAGACGTGAAAGACAGGTCACCTACCTTTAGCCTGATAGCGTCCTTCGTGAAGTTCGAGTTGTTCAAACGTAAACCGGAGGCGTTCTTCCTGATGGTGAACAGCTTCCTCAGCCTCAATAAGTTTCAGCTGTTCCAGTTTGACCCGCTCCTCATCAAGCCTGAGACTTTCCTTGATCTCGAACACGTTACGATGGAGGTCCTGTAAGAGGAGGATCTCTTCCTTGTGCGCGATCCTCGCGGTATCGAGTTCCTCGCCTAAGGGGGTGTCAGGATTGCGAAGACACGTGAATAATCGTGCAAAACGCACCGGCATAACCAATTTCTTCAACTGCGGTGGCATATCCTGATCTCCCGGTGTCGTTTAGTGCCCAAGAAACGGTCTTTAAGCTTGAGCGGCTGTTTGAACGCTTCAAGCTACTCCTCTTCCTTACCAACGGCGGCCGATCTAGAGTACCCTCCGCCATATGTGGTACGGGCATCGGAGGAGCAGCTTCAGGAATAGCACGCTCTGGCATTGTCAAAGAGGAGTCACTTGGCGGAATGACGTCGATGGGCGGAATTTCATCATGAGGGTTGGGCATACGACCAGCGAGTTGATCGTGTAACTCGGAGAGGGTACTTTCTCGAGGTCGATACGGCATAGGTATTGGATCAGGGGACAAGACTTCATGGCGGGAAGCATTGAGCTCCGTGTCTGAGATCCACGGAATTCTACCCGGGGTCGCATCGTGGTGCTCGATGTGTACGAAGGATTCAGCCGGAACCGATGGAAGTGTTTTTTCCTGGTCGTCATCCGAAAAGTAGGACCGTTCTGTCTGCTCCGGGTAGTGGCTGCCCTCCGGGTATTGGCTGTCCTCCGGGTATTGGCTGCCCTCCGGGTATTGGCTATCTTCTGGGTAGTGGCTGTCTTCTGCGTAGCTGAGCCCGGACTGAGAGGATCGGCGGCTGGCGGTTACCTCGGCGGCACGATGTTTTCCGCTCATCCCTCGACTACCATGAGAACGTTTGCTTGGGGCATGCGATTTGCGAGTCTTTTGAACAAACGATGGCGGGGCGTTGTGCGTATCGTGCCTATTCCTGTACCATTTCTCCAGCTCCTGGGATCCAGTTCAATGATTGTTCGGCTCCGTTACAGAAACAAACGTGCCTTGAGGGTAAAATCGGGAGGAGCATAAAGGGTGCGGAACTGTGCCTCTTTGCCATGTATGGGACTGAGGCGAGCCAGACGCCTGCACTTCCCTGTTACCGATGGTTTTAGGTTGTGATTGGGGGGCAAAAGGCATGAATGCTCACTTATCATACGATCCTTGAGGTGCCTTACATGCATCAGACGCTCCCATGATGCCTCCGCTCCCTTAGCGAGCTCCACCTGCTCTTGACTTATGAGGTAGGCGTATACCTGGGAGGCTCTCGGGGGAAGAAGCACTGGTGACCCAGGATCAGCTGCCAGTGATAAAATTATGAGAATTTGTTTGCCTTTGAGTTCATTTGGGGTGTCTGTACATTGAAGCCACCTCCATCCTGGCCTAGTGGTCGCGTCTGGTGGTTCCAATTGTCCTCGAACGGGGCTTGGTTGAAAATATTGGAGCGGGGTGGTCATGATTTAACTCAAAGGCTTCCCGATGCCTACCGCGTATGGCGTCGGAGTCGCGTTGAAGACGGAAAACGTGTTCTGACCTTGACCTGGCCACACGGCAGATCGAGGGAGAGAGGCAGCGTGCCGGAACCCATAACCGGATCGAGTTATCACAAGCAGTCCCCCGCACCCACCACAGCAGACGACGTCCACCCGGCTTTCCGACAAACGACTGGCGTAAACGTCCACAAAACGTTTCCTGCGTCCCGCTCGCGCACATTCCGGTGATGTCGTCGGCCTTGGCAAGATATGAGGCGTTTCTCGTAAACAACGTTTCCGTCATCTCAAGTCTCGAGTCTTCACTCCGCTCTGTGACATGGATTCTCCCGGGAAGGTTCAAGGATGCTGAACTCGCGTCGGAAGCATGTGCGTACCCTAACCCGCGTCCCCTGAGTCTTGTCTGATTTTCGTGCTAGTGGCTGCGTTGCTGAACACGACCAGCTTGTACCATGACACGCTGCTCAACAGGGCCATGCAGTCGGATCCCAAGTACAAACCCCTTATCCCATCCTCCCCCCACTCCCGGTACACCCGCGCATGGGCCAAAAAGGACTTGAGGTACAAGTGGTTCGCGCGAACCCTCGAAGTCCTCCGCTACCTCGAGCTGTTGATCGAGATGGGCTTGCGACGGAAAACTTCCAACAGGACCCGCTGGAGAGTTGTGATTCTTATCGAATGTGTCAAGTACGTCTTGAGTTATCATAAGTTCTACGTTATCGTCTCCCTCGAATCCTTATCCTCGTTCCCGAACCAATAGGGCAATTTTACGTTTCGCCCTCCTGCGTATCACGAGGCGTCCTTTGGTCGGTCCCCCGGTACCCGAAAGGGATTTCGATATCGCATCTCTTCCACCCTCTTCCAATTCTTCATCCCCAACTTTGGCGCCTTCGTCGCCTCCCCTATCCCCGCCCCAGACTCCGGATCATCTAAAGAACAACCACGTTCCCCTGCAACCCCACCATCTCCTCGTTCCACCGCCTCCGCCTACCACAGTCATTTCACCAGTAGACGATTTTCTGCTTCCCAAGGCTCTCTCTACCTCGTCCGTGAAGGCGCCGTTCGCTCTCGTGAAGCCTCTGTCTAGCCCTAGGGACTGGGTTGTCGAATCTTTGTATATCTTGCGACCCCTCGTATATGGTAAGAGGCTCCGCAATGGTGTAAAGTGGAACATTTCTCACCGCGCTCAAGCTATTATGTTGTCTCGTGACCAGGACACCAACAGTCCACTGGTGACTTCAATTGTGTTGGAAATGATTTCGCGAAACCTTCGTCGGAAGATATCTGTTTCTTCGTCGTTGGAGCGATCAGAGTACGCCCGGAGAGACAGAGAGATTGTGTGGTATTTATTCCGCGGTGCCATTTGGCGCAGCTTTACCCGGTATTGGTTCCGGCTTTGTTCCTGAGGATACAAGCAATCTGATTCCTGAGATCTAGACCCAAACTGGATGCGCTGGCGAACAGGACCGCTAACATACCCCTACTAGGCATAGCGAGTGCGTTCTTGAAAGACTGGATGCCTTTAATCGACGAGTATTATTATTGTACGTCTGATCTACCCCTCCCGCAACGAATATCTGACGAGAAATTTGTGCAGACACTTCTTCTTAGCTCGGACTGTTGCTTCTGTTGCGGTTCCCGCCTCTGTATATGGATTATACGTGTAATGCATCTTGGTCCAACACATGCTCCCTGTGGCCGACGGGTCTTTCCGTGCCATTTTACCATATCCCCATGAGTAATACTTTTCCTGTCTGATCCCATATTTACCGGTCTGTTCCTCGGGTTGACCCCCAGGTTCCGCCACGCGAGTATATAAGTGAGTTGGATTTGTCTCTCTAATCTTTCATTTTTCGACCCAACTGCTCTGTCCACCCCCTCTACCTTGTCTAAAAATATCATGTCGCAGTTCCAGACGATGCTCCCGCCCGTCCGCAGGATTGTCACTGCCCATGACACCAGCGGTAAAGAAATCATCCGCAGTAACTCCTCCATCCCTGTACAGGTTGAGACATTCTTCACGAAATCATCCACCATAAATACTCACCGCATGACGCATTGATAGAGTGCGCCTCAATTCAACGTCGCTCTGGGGAAAATATGGGTGACTGACTCTTTCCCCTCCGACGACAACAATACCGAGTGTGTTCCCTCTCGCTCTCTGCTCGTCCGTGTGTGGGTAGGCTGACACGTGCAACGCCCTACAGGAAAGATGGAGCGACGAGAGTTATAACTGGAATATCTGCTCCAAACAATGCTAGTTGCCTTGTCACCGATCTCGGGCCCGGGGAGGAGACTCCGATGGTATGTTACCGGTCTCAAAGATTATCTGATCCCGGCTCGAACTCAGGCGATCGTCCCTGCTAATAGCACCGCACTTCTACGGTTGACTTGAACGTCCTGTGTAAGTACACCCCCCCTGTGCCGCACGGTTGCCATTGCGAGTTAGACGCGAAGCTGTTCTGACCAACTCTCGGTGCTATAGTATCCGGGGAAGTGATCTTGGTTTTCCCGGATGGCACTGAGACCCACCTCAAAAATCCTGGTGACACCGTCGTCCAGAGGGGCACGAACCACGCATGGAAAAACCCAGGGACAACCTGGACGCGCTGGATGACGTTCATTATTGATGCAGCTCCAGCGAGAGTGAATGGGGAAGACCTCGCAGACATCCTTCCCACGCCTTAGGGTAACCAAGCTAAGACCCCGCGCCTCGATACCGGTCTCGGATTCCGTAGAGTAGAATTAGATTTGCGATTTGTTTCGAGAAAGCAATCCAAAAACACAAGAGAACCGTCGTCCAGAGGCGACCGTGAGGAACCCATCGATCAGACGGGAGCAATCATTGAAGAAGAGGGTTTTGGAATTCTGATGCCCCATTTGACATATAGAGCTCTCCATTCCTACCACTATCAGGTACCCGTTCAAGGGGTGTCCCCACACGTAACGACTCTCGCTCGTAAAACTTACGCACGCTTCTCGCTCTCAACTTCGGAAGTCGGGACGCCCACGCTGATCCCGGGTACCTACGCGCCTTGCAAATGGTGACACGAGACTTGGTTGCACCTTTTACATATACGGCCGCATACATCCTGCTAATCGAAGAACTATAGACAGGCGCTAACACAAGCGGATCGTAAACACTTAGTGCTTAGTCCTTTGGTACCATCCCGGATGATTCCCAAGGGAGAAGAGACGGGACACCGTGGTGATCTCCTGGGTTCAATCCACCGATCCCGGCGGACTAGAGACGGATTGGAGAGGAAAGAAAGCCTAGGCGTTTGAACGCACCCCAAATCTTGATCCATATGGGGAACGCCTCCCCGTATAACGGTGGCACATCGAATGGTTACACTGCCTTGGGTCCTGATTGCAGCGACACATATACTCCATGGTTCATGCTGCCCAGGCATGCCCCCCCCCCCGATCGGCCATTCAAGCTGTTACTCCATTACTTACTGTTT
>Ga0307517_10001933_pt1 | contig 33871 bp, 17 predicted proteins | sample 23_EM_MG_FD_194515 | JGI IMG/M metagenome (GOLD analysis project Ga0307517, IMG submission 194515) | Populus trichocarpa ectomycorrhiza microbial communities from riparian zone in the Pacific Northwest, United States - 23_EM | ecosystem: Host-associated > Plants > Roots > Unclassified | place... | reverse complement strand
GAATCCATACCAGGATGCGTATTACAGCGGAATGATGGCTTATGGACATCAGCCTCTGGTATGTAATCTTAACACTTTGTTCCCGAACCCCTGCAGTCATATCTTGATACTTTGTGGAATGATATTTGGATTTGTATGCTGACAATATTCTCTGTTTATTCATTACTAGAAGTCCAAGACTTTTCTCCATAGGTTCTTGGAAAAATGGTAATTTTCTTTGCGAGTCAAAATCGTATAGAGATCTTACATCATAAACTTTCCATTAATGAAAGAATTATGAATTCATTTAGCTCAATTACAGTTTTGGTATCTCCATTGGTTTTGGAAAATTTTGATCTTTCTGATTGTTCTAGAGTAATCATGTCCTTGTCAGAAAAAGAAGTTTTAATTGATAAATCTTATTTAGATGAAAAGGAGAGATGTGAGTTTTATTGTGTTTGGAATGCAAAAAATAAAGGCCAAAAGATTCTTTGACGGTGCACTCTGTGTGTCCTCGAAAATTCAAAGGATCAAGCATAGCTCTGCACATATCCTTTCCAATGTCTGCTTCTTTGAGCAGCTGATTAGATTTTAGTTCTTTTGATTTGGAGGCTGTGGCCTGACCTGTCCTTACTTTTTTATTTTTCATTTTGTCAACATTGAATATATTATTAAAAGTTAACAAAAGGGGAAAAGTTTAACATGACCTATTCCAGTGGTTTGGCTTTTACTATTATCTATAAGAAAAGGGAATGCTTTCAATTCATATTAAAGTCTTGGAAGGGCAACTTGTTCTACCAGATTGCTTGTTTCTGGGAAGTTGTAAATGTATTTTCTTTCTTGATAGGAAGTGGGTGAGGATGGATCGACTTTTTTGCCTAATCGACAAAGTTTTGCTGTTGACATACATTTTATGTTCTAAAGAAGTGGGGGGGGGGGGGGAAAGCAAATTTGTCACTCAATTCTAGATACTTACCAGAACGAGACGTTAATAAACCATAATTATGACATGCTCCTTATCTGCCTACAGTAAGGAGGAAGCTGTGCTCCCTGGGAATCTGTTGGGATATTTATCCAATATGCTTACCACTTGCTGCCTACAAACAGAAATCAATAGCTGTGTTTTAATTTTTTCTTCTTCTTAATTTGTTCCATGTGTTCAGAACTTGGACTGTTATAGACATCTGTCTGAACAGATATAATCATTCAATGGTCAGGGTTACCCTCATTTTGTTGGAATGCCACATGCCAGAATGCTCTTGCCCCTTGAGGTGGCTCAGGAACCGGTTTATGTGAATGCCAAACAATACCCGGGGATTATTAGGCGAAGACAGCAACGTGCAAAAGCTGAGGTTGAGAAGAAGCTGATAAAATCTAGAAAGGTACATTCAAATAGCCAAGTTGGGATATTCTGTCTCATTTTTTTCTTCAGATTGTCTTCCACTGTGAGATGATATGCTGATATTTTATACTGCACACATAATGCAGATGTACTAATTAACTTCCTCTTGTTTATTGCTTCTGTATTGAGTCTCAAGCAATTATTTAGCTTGCATTTTGTATCATTTAGTTAACAAGGTCTATGTAAAACTCCTCTCTTTAGTAACATCAAGTTAGGCATCATGATAATGTTCCAGCAATCATTTGAGTTTTTAAGAATTGTCCTGAGGGGGCTTCAAGTTATTTTTAATGTTGACCAAGAACTGTAAGAATCTGATATGTCATACTAATTCATGTAATTGGTAGTGACCATACAAGCAAGCTTCTTGCTAAGTGGATGAGATTTTACTCTTCTTTGGTATATGATCCTATAGAAATCCTGGAATGGTGTTTTCTGGATTAGATAATGAGATATTTGCTAGCTTCTGTATTGTTTGATATTTAACATTTTGGTTGGCAAACTGGTGATACTCTCTCTCTCTACACACACACACACACACACACTCTTCAGCCATATCTTCATGAATCTCGGCACCAGCATGCTATTAGAAGGGAAAGGAGCTCTGGAGGACGTTTTGCGAAGAAAAGTGGTGATGATGCTTCCAAGAACACATCTGAAAGAAAGCTCAATGGTTCTGGTCCACTTCGTGCATCTCAGTCAGGGAGTTCATCAGGTTCTGAACCATTCTCCTCTGACTCTGTTGAAACTTTGAAATCCTCTGATGGTCAAAAAGAAGCAAGGGCGTCCCAAGTGCATGACACTTTTGAAGCTTATGGGTATGCAAATAGAGATGGCCATTATCAGAACCACCATGGCTTGCAATCCTCTACATATGGCCTGTACTTGGGTGAAAACAAGGACGGAGACCGTTCACGTGAAAACGAGGATGAAGATCATCCAGGCCGGCAGCTGAGGAAGCAGGCCAAAACGTCTTCTGCCCACCAGTGAACCGTGCATGCTAAGTGGATGCCAGGACTGGAGGGTTGATTCACACAAGTAGAGAAACTTGAATCCTTCCCTTATCTGGCAACCACGCACCTGACAATATATTGCCAGGCGGCAAATCATTCTTGGCTTTTTTCATCTTCTTGCTTGTGGCTTGAACAGAGGGAAGAGATGGCGAATCCGTGGTTGGCTTCGTTTGTCGGCCAACGGGTTGCTTGCATCATTATTCTCGTTCTCTCACTTTTTTTCTTTTTCCTGTGTACACACAACTGTCAAGGAAACTCAACTAGAAGTAGTCTGGATAGGTTTTAGTCTTATCAGCTCTTTAGTTTAACTTTGAAAATTGAAACTGTCTTGTTCGATCACTTGCAATTCAATGTAGCACTGGTTATTTCATTTGATTGAGGTTTTGCAATTCTTTTACTATGCGCATGATTTCTCCAACCACAATCTGAAGTCGAAATCTTCCGCCTTGAAATCCCTGTCTGCGCACGTCAATTCCCGACAGTTGGCATTGCATTTTGATTAATGGTTATGCGTCTTCCTTCCATCCAAATCTGTCACTATCAGCGATGTTTACTTCAAGAAATCAACTATTTTAATTATGCCGCGTGGATTGATAAGATTGATGTAGGAAGAAAAAGAACGAGAACCAGATTTAATAAGAGAATTAAAACAAGAACCAAGATGAAAATTAAATTTTATTTTAGAAACCTAAAATTCCCAGAACACGAAAATGCTTCAAAAATAAACTTCTGAGAAAAATCAGTTGAAGATTTCATCTCTCCACTACTCTCTTTTTGAGTTTTTGGTTATTTATTTTCTCTAATCACATGGCTCAAATAAAACACTCGATCTCACAAAATTAAAACTATTAGTCAGTTTCTCAAAATTGATCTAGAAGAGCAAATATAACTAATTTTAAAACTTGAAGTAACACGAATCTATTTTACCCGTCTGAAAAAAGGGCCCGGCACTCTTGGCGCAAGCATAAAGCATAGCCAATATGATATAGTAAAAGGGCTCTTCATTACAGAAATTCCCTAATCTATTCTCACTATTAATGAGGGAACGATCAAAAACTATTTTATTTCACTGTTTGATTACACAGTTTTACACTTGAAATTTAAGATGGAATCCAAAGAAGGTAGTATATCTGTCTTCTGCTTGCTATGGCCTGATCTACTGTCATATATGATCTTGATGCTGATGTTGATCAGCGGCATCCTCTATGTTTTTGATTTCTTCATCCTCGTGTTGTTCCAAGATGGTTTCTCCACCTTCATCACCTGCTGGAGGCACCTTCTCCGAGTCTGTTTGACCAGAATCTGTAAAATCGTTGGGTTCTGTGGCATTCACCAAAGTTGGCTGCTTCTCCATCATTCCAGACAGCGCCAAACTTGGAGACCACTCAAGAACATCGTCAATTATGTTGGACATCCGCTTCTGATACCTGCAGGACATAGATTGCACTTCAGACTCAAGCATGGAAACAAATATTTAAGAGGGTTCATCGTTGCAATTTTTTTATGAGAATGCCATCAAGAAGTTCCCAATCAAGGCACTATGTGAAATTATATTATACCCCCAAAAGAATAGCATACCCTACACCGACAAAGCAAGACAGCAACTTGATAGTTCTAGAAAAAAATACACGGACCACTTGATTCTGCAGTCTTAGCTTGGAAACAAGTAAAACAGACATGTAAAAGATAGTGAAAACATTTCGCTGTAATTCAAGTTTTCCACAATCATCTTTGTTCCTTGAGTAACCATATTTAGGGCAAAATGGGAAAGACAGTTTTTTTCAGTCTACTAAATTTAGCAACAGGCGTACTCACCTTGCTCTGGCAGCTTCATCGGGAGCATGGTGCCTCAGCAGTAATATAACGAGCACAGCTAGTAATGCATAGAAAAGCCTCGTTGTCCACTTGGGCCTCTCCTCCTCATCCTTGTTTGGCCATAAACGGAATAATTCTCCCAAGGTAGCTTCTTCAGCAAGGATGTTAGGGAATAACCAAACACGCTTTCCAAGAATGATGTATAAAGCACCGAATACTGTTGCTCTCACTGCAAAATGAACAGAGAACCTTAATATCCCCTAAAGGCAGTTGAAGGAATAATTCAGCACTAGTTATCACTGTCAAATATAATGAGAATAATGGTAAAATAAAAACCATAATGTAGACTCACGAGACTAGTATAAAGAATGAAAAACCATCCACATACAGAATTTAGGACTCTAGAAAATTACTGCAGCACCAGAAAACTGCAGCAATTACAGAAACTTTAGGTGGAAATTGTTTGCCTTCATTCCCATTCTGATTACCACCTCAGTGAGAAAGATCATCATGCCAGTGGTTTCTCACATACCAGTTACAGAGCACTAACTCAAATATATCAGATATGGAAGCTGGCTTGAACAATCATGATTGCCTTCTTGAAAAGATTAATTAATATGGATGAATGTCATTTAAGACTACTGAAGCTGATTTGATGATAATGAAAATTCCATGACGAGTTTAGTTATGGAAAATTCCACAATGATCTGCAAAGGTGACATCAAAAGAAAACCATTCCTGATGTCCCAACAAACTCAGAAGCCCCAAATTCCACTAGAAAACAAAAGCACACCTTCTAGAGGTTTATAAGAAACAGGAGCATCCAAACCTTACATTCCAATCTCAAAAGGTCAATGATGCCACTATTAATTGCCTCACAAAAACAATTTGGTCATATCATAGATAAGGAGCTTTATGACAATAAATGTCATTCACAAAAACATCAACAACAATCCATTTTGCAACTGAATTGGGGAACTGGTTCCTAAATGCAAACACCACCACTCAAGTCCATCCTTCTTCTCTAAAACCCATATTTCCATGTGATTGTCTGTCTGCCAGAACCCACCATCACTTTCAAGCTTCCACCATCATTGCACAAGTCTCATACAAGTGTAATCATTGGGGATCATTCTAAACATCATTAAATATTGAGCTCATTATTCATAAAATAAACCAAGTTGAAGGGGGAATGTTATCTTTGGCCTCTTTCTGTTGTTATTTTGAGCCACATGCTCTTCATCACTCATCTCCTCTAGCCTAGTTATGCATAATAATCTAAATTGAGAATGCAGTTATATGTTATGGAAATCAGAATGAACACTAGTTCTTAAATAATTCAATTTGAACTGGATGAAAGACAAGGCAGTGGAATTGACTGCTATAGACCGAGAAGGGATTTGTTCATAAACAACTTATTTTAGAATTCATCCCAAGTAAATTCTTAGGCCTCAGAGAAACCAAACGTGTTAAAACAAATTTAGAAGTTAAAGGAAAACCGAATAAAACAAAAGCAAAAGAGGTTATGAGTATTGGCTAAAAAGATCACATTTTTTCATAGATTTTGTATGAGTGAGTTAGCTCTTGAACTGGACCATGGCTATGCACCATAGACCCACTCTCATTAACAAGTGTTACCCAGAATAGAGACAGTAATTGGCAAGCAGGCAACCCCCCCAACACACACAAAAAAAATTCCACTGCCAACAAAACACACCATGCCCCTTGCAGCCAGGTAAAACCACAACTTCAAAGAGCAGAAAAGAACCAAAGCCAAATGGCAAATAGACTGTAGTAGAGGAGAATTATCAACAGAAAGAAATGCCTAATAAATACACACATGAAGGCCTCTGTACCATCCCCAACAACTGCTGTATCTGTTAATGTGGCCAAAAATACTGTCTGCAAATCATATCTCCCATCAATCGTAAAGTTTAAAATGTTATATTGTTAATTTTGCAAAAAAAAGGAGGGAAAATAGCAATTAAAAGAGCATTAGGATGATGGCCTTTTCACGATAATAGAGTGCTAGGAAACCATGTTTCTATAAGTATCTACTGATCCCCAAAAATAAAAGTACTCCCACATGTCCTGAAACTAGCACACAAAGGGGTATCTCTTTACATTAACTCCAGATACTAATAACTATAACAAATAAATAAGAATGTCCATGTATGCATTTACACCCATAGCTGACAAGTTTCTCTGGGCTTGATAACAATATTTCTCTCATAACATCAGTACAATAATTTCTCTCACAGAGGAAATTTGAGGTAGAAAAACAACAAAACAAAGAAACACAAAATGGAGTTCAACATAAGTGGCAGGTTCTGGTTTTCAAATATGAAAATTATAAGAAGCTTGCGAGAGAAATATAGATTTTCAATCAATAAACTTCATAAAAATTTGGTCAAATTTTGTTCCATGCGTGATGATACTGATTTAGCAAACATAATCAGGCAACTCTAAACTAGGGTTTGATAATGCAGTAAAAAAAATATGAAGCAATAAAAAATGAGCCCAGGAGTACTTACATGAAAGAAGTGAGAAAATAAGCAAAAGAAGTCCAGCACAAGAGTAGAGGATTAATAGCTTGCACCCATGTGGGTATATAGGAAACAGGCAAATTGCAAGAGTCAGCACAGGCCAAGAAAGTGAGAGGAGTGTCTGCCATAACGGCCTCTGTTTTACGAACGTCCACGCAAAAAAGGAATCACTTTCTGAAAACACTTGATCCTGCAAAGGACAAAATAATGTTAATAAATTGAGCTTCAGAGGCAATATAAAACAAGGATCTTAATTTCTTTGACTACAAAAAAAGACAAAAGAACATCCAACTGACATGGATAGAGATGCAAGGGTGACTGGTTCTCTAATTTCTCTATTCTTCTAATTATAATTCCCATTCCAACTTCTTTTAGCTTTTCCACATAGACTCAACGTCTTAGTAAGCACAATCTAGCGACTTACCATATTCATCCCTGGAACTCAAATTTGTCCTGTTATTGAAAGGATATGAAGGCCTGGTCTGACCACAGAAAGTAAATAACATTCTGACATAAATGATACAGAGATGCAGAATGTGTTGGGGCAAGATAATACAAGCACAAAGCACATCCATTCTTGGAAGAATGCAAGGGGCAACATATCATTGACACAACAGACTTACAAAATGCAAAAGAGAGTAATATATGATCAAGAGAATTCATACAAGTCCTGGTCTCTAAGAAGTCAATTACCCCAATCATATAGAAAATAGTAGTTAGCATTAACATTTCATAATAAAAAAGGATACGTTAAATATATGATAATTGACAATTTGCATAGTGAAGTCAGAAATTCAAGTAGGTTAGACAATCAATTAAAATATCACTTTTCATATTAAACATCCAAATGCAAAAAAGGAAACAACTTACAGGAAAGATCTCTAGATGTGCTGGCCAGGTAGACAGCTTTTTCTTCCCAGGACGAACAGTTTTCACCACACGATCACAACGCACTAAAAGGTTCTTACTTAATAAAGTATCAACAATTTCTTCAACCTCTAAATTCTTATTTGACTCTAATATATCTTTAATCTCTGGATGATTTTTCAGAAAGCTTACAAAATCCTTTCCTCTAAAATATTCAACACGTGTCTCTTGTAAGACAGCCCAACGAGAAACCAAACCCTTGTGATCTCTTACCTTCTCGGCAAACAACTGAAACACATCTTTTTTTGCAGCTTGTTTCTGAAGAAAGAAACAACCATAGAAGTCAGAAAACATTAGAAAAGGAATCAAATTGAGAACCATTATTACGCATAAAAATGATTGGCCCAAAGTTAGTCACACCAACCATTCACCAAATATGGATGAATGTCAAGCAATGACTTAAAAGGCATAAACCACCATTACTAGTTACATGAACTTAAAATGTACAAGTGAACAACACATGCAACCTTTCCACAGATTTTAAAAGGTTGATATACATTAAAAGCAAATTCCTTGAGAAAACAGTTCATGGAAGTTTTAACAAGCTAGCTACGGTTTTAACATAAGGTTTTTGCAAGAACTTAAATGCCACTAAACACTGTCAAGGCTCAGGATCATGAGAGTACAGCACATGGAAATTCCTAGAAATGTAGTACAATGATGGAGAAAGATAAAAACATTTAAATTTTTTTGAAGAATTCAAACAATGATCACTAATGTATACCAATGAAAACACTACGATTTCCTCAATCAGGTACTACAATGTGACTGAAAATTTGTACAATGGGTTATTTTCTCACAGGACTAACAATTTAACTTCCCCGTTTATTTTGCCAAACAAAATGAAATTACTGAAAAATTGCACAATGGGTTGTTTTCTCACAGGACTAACTTAACTTCCCCTTTTGTTTTGACAACCAAAATGAAACTTTAAAGACCATAAATTCGTTTCTTGGCATGGGTTTCCAGGGAAGGAAAAACACAGACAAAAGTATCAGGCCCTTACCAAAGTTTGCATCTTTCAGGTCCCATTTTACAAGAAAACACCTTATTCATATTCCCTAAACACACATGAATATTGAAGGAAAAAAAGTCAAATTTTTCGCATATGTCTTTAAACAAGCACAAGAAAACTCTACAATTGCAACGCTAGTTTCAATTACATGAATTGTAACATAAAGATAATAACTTCATTTAAAAGAAAAGAAAACAAAGGAAACCAAGATCAGAGAGAAAGAGAAGACAAACCCTAGGAGGGGTATCAGAGTTTAGATCTCTGGTGCCATTTGGTACAGCTCCTGATGATCTTCGAACCCTTTTCTTGTCTGCTGCCCCTCCTGATTTCTTCATCTTTGTGTGCTTTTACGTTTGTGTTTTCTTTTTCTGTTTTATTTATTGTCGGCTCTGTCTCTCTCTGTATTTATTTTTTATTTTTTTATTTACTTGGCTTTCGTCATGTTTCTGTCTTTCTTTTCAAACCTAACCCAGTTGAACTACGCCACGTCATCATAATCAAGTTCGGAACCACAAAAAGAGTCCTTTCTTTCTACTTACTCAACGAAGTTGCAAATTCAATGGTTTGAGAAGTTTATTTTATTATTATGTAAAAAAGTCTGAGTGACATGTCCTCTCAAAAGAAAAATTCTGTGATATTGTAGATATTTTATTCGTTTTAGATTTGTTTGGATTCTAGGATTTATTTTATAAAATGTTTTTTATTTTAAAATATAAAAAAATAATATATTTTTTTATTTTTTAAAAATTATTTTTAATATAAACACATTAAAATAATTTAAATATATATATATAGATAAAATAATTTCAAGCAAAATTAAATTTTAAAAAGTCATAAAATACGATTTCAACCTAAAAACAAACAACTCATTATTGTAATGGACTTATTTAGCGTTTGGGAATGCTACCTAACAAACAAATAATTTTTTATATTTAAAATTAATTTTTTGTATTTTTTAATCTTTTTAATATGTTGATGTTAGAAAAAAAATTAAAAAATAATAATATTTTAATATATTTCTGAGTGAAAAATACATTGAAAAGCAATTGTTTTTGCTATACTGAATGCTACTTAAAACGTGTTTATATTTTAATTTTAAAAATATTTTTTTAAAAAATTGAATAGCACTCCCAAATTCTACCTAAGCGCATTAAAGTAAGGAGTTGCCTCACACTGGGCTTCTAGCAGCGCCTGACATTACTGGGGTGAAGGCCACAACAACAACCCATTGTTGTAATTGTTGTTGTTGGGGATGCATTTTTTTTTTAATTTCTGCCAAATGCTGGCCAAAATACTAAATTCTAGACAGATTCAAATAATCTAGTCAGATATAGCCGAAACAGTAGCTATATTTGTGTTTGCATAGTTTTTCTATTTAACGGATAACCCGCTCATAATAAGAGGTATAATTTATTATTTTATAAAGGAATATGAAAAACTTTATAAATTAAAAAATATTAATTTGCTACTTAATAATATTTATATATTAATTAAGGACAATTTTAGAATTAACTCAATCAAGTCCTTACTTGATTTTTCTAGGTATGAAAATATAATCCATGTACTTTTTATATTTTAGTTCTTAATTTCTAAAATATATTTTAATCAACTACTTAATTAAATCATACCAATTTAATTTTTGACTAATAATTTTTAATGTGTATGACTCATTAGGTTCATAATATATTAGCTCAAATATAAAGTATAATTTCAATTAAATAAAATTAAATAAATTAAATAATTTAATTTATTATCAATTCAATAATTGATTAATTTATATTTGAAAATCAAATACATTATTTAAAAACGTGTTATGATCCCCCAAATATTAGAAAAATCATTAGTGGTTTGAATTAACATTCTAGTGACCGGTTTCTCAATGTAATTAATATCCTTTCATCAATAATATTTTTCTTTAACAGTAAAGTATGTAGTATATTTACCATGTTAAATCATGTTTTCTCTCTAATAGTCATTAATTGTTTGAATAAGATTTAAAACTCTTTTAAATCTAATTTCATCTTGGTCAACAAGTTCTCAATCAATACTATTTGTGAACAGGTGAGATATTTTTTCTAATTTACATAGGATGATGAATCCTTTCTTAATCACTCAAGTACCTTCATATAGTTCATGTTATACCCAATATCTATAATTGCATTACCTCGATCAAGATAACATATAATAAGATCAAAGTATAACATTTTCTATATAAGATAATCACAAAAACAAACAATCCTTTATTGTAATGGGCTTAAGTAGCGTTTGAGAACACTGCCTAAACATCGTTAGACAAAAAAATAATTTTTTTGATTGTATTGATATGTTGATGTCAGAATTTTTTTTTGAAAAATATAAAATATATTATTTTGATGCATTTTCGAGTGAAAAATACTTTGAAAAAGTAATCATCACCACTATTTTTAACATTTTGATGTTAAAAATATTTTTTTAAAAATATTATTTTAATATGTTAAAAACAAAACAAATAAGATTAATCTATACTTGGTGGAAACATGTGAGGGGGGAAAAGATTTGAATAGAACAAGGTTAAGCCCATTTGTTAGTTTTTAGAGCACAAGACTCACCCAATGATTTATCGGATGATGAAAGCCCAATTGGCAAGCCCAGGCCTGCCTTATGTCCCAAAGAAATCAGCTCCTCGCTTATCATCTAGCCAAAAAATGGAATAACCAAATCCTATCCTGAACAGCTGAGCTCAGATTACCCCCAGCTTCAATTGCCATACACCATGCTTGCACTCTAGCCAACTCCTTATCGTTAGCTGTTGATGAAGTGGCTCTGGTTTCATTTTCTTGTACGTTCAGATGCTTTCTTTCTGCTGTCTCTCCCTCTGCAATATTAGGCAGCAATCACCACTTCCTCGACTCTCTTGGCTCACTAACAAGAAGACTACACCAGTCGTTTCTCTGTGGCTAGCACCTGTATATGGTCATGGCTTCAAGAGAACAAGCAAAGACCAATCTTGTTTGGTACCTTCTTTTATTGTCCACGCAGTAGAGAAAGACTCGGAAAAATATGAGATAGACTCAGATAAGGCCAAAGAAGCCCTTCAAAAACTTGACCAGCAGCTCCAAGCCTTCTCTGAGAAACAAATCAGCTCTCCAAAGATAAGAGGTACCTCTCTCTTTCTATAACTGCAATGACAGTTTATGCTCTGATATCCCAGGTATAAATAAACAATTTGATAAGCTGCAATCAGTTTAAGTTTAAATTTCAATCAATTTGTTCGAAGAAGAATTTGAACTTCCTTAATGGAATTTTGGCTGCCTGTGTTATTTGGTCCAAAATATCATATTATCAAGCAGTTCCAAAATGTCACATTACCTATCAGCATTTTTTTTTGTCTTTTTTGAAAATCGTAGTATTTCATCAAGTTGCGCAAACATTTCTTGACAAATCTGGATATATATATATATTTTTTGGTGTTGAATTTGTCAATTCTCTGGAAAGTTGTCCTCACGAGTAGATAATCAGAGATGGATAGATTCCAGTAAATAAGCAAATACTGACATTCATTGCGTTTAAGAGGAAAACTAGCTACAGGCTAGTCTAACTTGCAAACAATGAATTCCAGGGCAGTATAGTTTTGCTCTCTTGATGATATTCACATGGGTGCTAATTAACAAGATATTTTATCTGTAATCACTGATCAAATAAATAAAATTTCTGAATTTCCTTCAACAAATTAATCAGTATTAACATTCAAGCTACCAATTACGAGCATTAGGGGTGAGTGATTATGAATATGATCAGAAGGCAATGCCTAATGGTCTGATAATACCGTCTACGCTGAAACATGTTTTCTTCAACCTGATTTCAGCTTCTGACGTGAAACTTACAAGAGATGAAATGACAGAAGAAGTGCCGGAAGTTTCAGGGTCTGTCCTGGTATATACAGCTGCAGCTCTCTTTCTTTTCACAATTTTCTACAACATATTCTTCCTTACAGTGCTACAACCATCCGTAGACGGACCACTACCCAAACCAGAACCTGAAACAATTCAAGCAATCACTGCTACTACAATGGAAAGAAAACCTCCCAAAGAAGCTATTTTGCAGCTGCTGCCATTAATGTCTGAAGTTCTTATACAAAGCTCTGGAGGTGGCAATAATTAAGAAGCAAAACAGAGGAGCAAATATTCAATTCTAAAAGAACTTATTTTCAACCTCTTTTGGATATGAATCTATCAGATATGCTTTTAGTCAAGTTTTGGCTTGAAATGTTTCAACTTTTCAGAAAATGTAAAGAGAAGTGCGGTTTTTCTGCTTATCATGTTAAGAAAATTTATGAGCCAACAGGATAATATTGAGAAAAAACAGGGCACTCCACTTCTCTCCATTCTTTTTAAAGATCAGCCTGTATTATTTGTTGTTCAGTAGAAACATTGCTGATGAATCAGTATTTTTGAAGCTCATTGAAAAAGCCTAAAAGCTATTCTAAAAAGAACCAATAATAAGAAGGCAATCCACCGACAAGTCAACATACTTGGGTTCGATCATGTTTTGATTCTAAATAAACTTGAATCTGGCGACCTACCAGACCCAACATACTTGAGTTTGGCCATGAGTTGAGCCTAAATAAACATAGACCTGACGACCTACCAGACCCAACAAACTTGAGTTCAACTATGCACTGAGCCCAAATAAACATAGACCTAGCAACTTGTCAGATATAACAAACTTGGATTCGATCACGAGTTGAGACTAGGTAAGTTTGGATTTGGAAAGCTACTAGACCAAACATACTTGGGTTTGGCCACGCGCTGAGGCTGAGTAAGTGTAGGTCTGATGAGCTGCCAAACCCAACATATTTGGATTCGGCCAGATGTTGTGCCCGAGTAAACTTGGGTCTAGCAAGCTGCTAGACCCACCTCTCTTGGGCTTGGCTACGTGTGAAGCCTAATTGGTCCGAGAGTTGTTATAAACCCATGTTAGAGTTATAAAGCTTCGTTTATTCATTCTTATAACTTCTAGCATGAAATATTCATATAAGGAATAATCATCTTTCTATATTATAGGTGTATAAATGGTCTCCCAAAGTCATATCACATTTTCATCTTATTAATGACGTGTAATGAATATGCATCCCTTATTAATGATGTGTAAGAGATTTTTATTTCTCATTAATATCATTAGAAGAAAATGACTCTTCAACTCTTCCACTCCATCAAAATGACAAAGTTCAGGGATTATAAATATTCCTTGAATCATCCAGATATAGAGATCACAATTTCTTTTCTCGAGACATTCATACTTTAATTCCTAGAGCATTTGTTATACCAAAATAAGAACAAATATCTTTTTTTTTAGAATTTAAAGCTCTTTTTATTTATTTATTACAATTCTTTATTTAAAGTCACTAACTTTATTATTGAATAGTTCCTAAATTCCTACAAAAAAGGATTGTTTTTACTGGTGCTAGGACTTCTATCACTAACTATACATTTTTTAAGCTTTAGAGAAGGGAATATTGATCCGAATATGTGATTAATCACCATCCAAACACCAAATAACCTCATATCTGAATACATGTGATAAACAAGAGGAGAATTTTTTTTGTTACATCAAGCAAGAATGGGTTAAAGGTTCAAAAAAATACATCAATTCCAATATACATGTCATTACTAAAGATGTGTTATAGATTTGGGTGTGCTCATACATGAAAAATCATACAACTTGACTTTGGATTATGTTGTTTTGTTGTCCTTTATGTGTGTGTACTTCATTGGTTACGTTTACAAATACATATGATTTGGTTTTGAAAAAAAAAAGGATAAACAACAACATTTTATTATATATAAAAAACAAAAAACTAAAAGAGATCTGACTATAGCTTCTAAGACAATTCATTATAGGATTACCAAAGTGAATTGTCCCTTTCTTCACACAAACCAAAAGCCTAACTAGTCGAGGTAGAATCGTCTTTTCCAAGGGATACATTGGGCATTACAAGATTGGTTCAGACAAATTGGTCAACATACTTTTTTTTTTCATAGTTAAATTACTTTGTTGCCTTTAAAAACAAAAATTATATATATCTTCAGTTCAAGGGCTTTTTTGTCTTTTTAGTATTTGCATGGTAAAACCACGATTATACCTTTTTGAACAAACAACCATTAAACTTGCTCAATGAGGCTTTTTTGTATTTTCAATTTTTTAACAGTGAAGTTACGATATTACCCTTAAAATAATAATAAAAAATTATACTCATGGTTTCAAGGGTATTTTGGTTTTTACTCTTTTTTTTTTTGTTATTTTTAGGTTGATCTAGGGACTATTTAGACATTTTAAAAGGTTAAATATTATTAAAAAAAAGGCACTGGCATGTGCAACGCATGATGGTTCCTGTGCCATTCAAAAGGCACATGCTGGGCCATCTGATTATCAAATTCCACAATCCAGGACGGTGTTAGGAGCAACACATCATTCTTTTTCTGGTGATGTGGCGTGTGCTTATGACAGAGACACGGGTGGCCTTCAGCGGACCTTTTTTTTCCTCTCTCTTTTCTTTCTCCTAGCCTAGAAATTCGCACCAGCCCATCCAAAAAACAATTGTGTTCTTCAATCGATTTTGACCCTCATTCTCTTGATTACTATTAGTTTTGCTTTTGATGCATTTTTAATTTTAGATTTTTTTCAATTTCATTCATGTGAGTTTTATTTTATTTTATTTTATTTTTGTATTCAATATTGTCTTTATTCTTTTGATTTTTTTTATGTTTTATCATTTTCTTGATTTATTATTTTTCTAATTTCATCCCTGATCATTTTATTGTATTTATTTTTATCTAATTTTAGTTCTCTTTCTTTTGATTGGTTTTTTTTTTAATCTTTTTTTTTTCAATTTTCCCTCAATTTCTTATTTTATTTAGTTTTTTAGTCTAATTTGGGTCCTCGTTCTTTTGATTACTATTTTCTTATCATTTTCTTAAATTGTTTTTTTAATTTTATCTCTAATTATTTTTTTTCATTTAGTTTTTATACTAGATTTGTTTGCATTATTTAGATTTTAAATTATTTTATAATTGAAAATTTTACTTTGTTATGTTTTAATGTCCGTCTTTCTACAAGGTAATCCCAATCTGATAATCCAGGACCAAATTGAGTTCTTTTTTGTCCTTTTATTATAAATTGATTTTTTCTCTTTTAAATTGATCATTTAACATTTTGGTTATTGGACCTTGAACTTCGTTATTTTTTTTCATTTTTTTTGTTGGGTTATCCTAATCTCATATTCCAAGTAATAGGTTAGTCGATTTAACTCGAATCGATTCGAGTTTTTTTTTTTTTTGTAATTTCATCCTTTGACATTATATTATTAACCATTGAGCTTTGTGATTTTTTTTGCTTTTTTTTACGTGGGGTTATTCTAAATATGAATTAGTAAAGTTAACCCTGGTTATGCTAGTGATTTTTGAGCATTTTTTTTTATTTAGCTTTGGTCTTTTTGGTAGGTTTTTCTTTTGAAAGTCTAATTATTTTTATATTGATCTCATATTACGGGTGGTGGGTTAATCGAGTTAACCCAAGTTGACTCAGTTTTTTTCCTTAACCTTTTTTTTGAAAGATTTTTTTTTTAGTTTTATTATTTGACATTAGATTATTGTCCCTCAAGTTTTGTCATTTTTTTGTTTTTCTTTCTGTGAAGTTATCACAAGTGCAGGTTTGCTAAGTTAATCTAGGTTAGCTCGAGTTTTTTTTTTTCAATATTTTTTTTATTAAACTTCAATATTTTTTTCTAGGTTCTTCTTTTGAGAGTCTATTTTTTTTTTATCCCGATCTCATATCATAAGTGGTTGGTTGGAAACATTAGCCTGGGTTGACCCGAGGTTTTTTCTTCGACGCTATTTTTTTTAAAATAATTTTTTTTATCATTTAATATTAGATTATTAGATCTTTAGCTTTATAATTTTTTTTATACAAATTTATCTCAATCTTATATTTCAAATCACATACTAGTTAAATTAACCTTAATTAGCTTAGGTTATCATCGTGATGATATTTTTTTTATATTAGAAATTTTTTGACTCGATATATCTTCTACTATATAATGCACGCTACCTATCTAGCTGTTTTAACTAATAAATAACATGTTACAAGAAGAAAAAGGTACAGATTCAAAATCAAGATCCATCTATATCAAAAATTTTGTTCCTTGATTATGCTTCCTCATCCGCTGGCGCCTCGCGTTTTCTTCTAATAGGCGGAGTTGCTCTCGATCTTCTTTCCTGCCAAGCCTTTCACTTCTTTTCTCTTCCTTCGTTATGTCTCCAAAGCTTGCCTCCATTTTTATATCTCTATCGTCACGACCAGCAAACCTTTTGGTGTTGAACATTTTTCTGATTATGAGAAGAGCCTTTTCACCTTCACATTCATCTTCTTCATCTGAAAGTCTTCTTTTCTTGGGACGATGATCTTGCAAATTAGAGACAGCCGGCGATGAAATATTGTCGCGTACTCGCTTGTTTTTCATCTCATGTGGCTTCACTGGCTGTTTGGGATTCAATGTTGCATCGTTGGGTCTTCGTGGTCCCTTGCTATCGTTGCTACCCGCGAACTGCTTTGTTGGATGAACTGCTTTGATGATAGGCTTTCTTTTATCGGTACATTGATATTGCAAGGACATACGTGATGGGATTTTCTCCATTACCGCCTTGTTTGTGAGAGGCTTCAATGAACATGCCAGGGCTGGCTGTTTCGGCTTCAATTCAGGGTCATTGAATTTTCTTAACCGCTTCACATCTGCATAGTGCTTTATTGAAGGCACTGATGCTTGTGTAGGAGTGGCACTAGAAACTGGTGGCGTCAGATTATTGTCGTCAGAGAACAGGAAAGAGTAGTCTCTTGTCTGTCGAAGCCTTTGGACTTTGGTCTGATTATCCATTGCAGAAAGAAGGATATCGGCACTTACTGCTCTATGTTGTGGAATCTGGGTTTGTAGCTTGCTTTTGCTTTCTTGAATAACTCTCGGAGCGATACTCGGTTGAGAAGGGCCAAAGAATGATCCGTAAGTTTTAGTTTTATGATGATCAGAATTTGAAAGCTTCGAGAGATGATGAGGACAATTTCGTTTTCGGATTTGTTCTTTAAGCAGCTTTCTTGTTTCAAGAAACTCCAGCTCCTCCTTGGTGACGGCCATTATTGGGGCTTTGAATCTTGCAATATATATTCTCAAAGGAAGGAGGAGATCATAGACATAGACAAGATAAAAAAAAACTACAAGAGTGCTGCTGGGGAAGGAGTTTTGTGTTTCCTGATACCATATGAACTTTAGGGCAAAATATATGAACTCATAATTTATACTTGGTGTGTATATATATATAGATGACTTGTATGAGTTTTGTGTTTTCCTGATACCATTCGGATTACCACCATGGTTCAATCAACTCCTTGCTGGGAACGGATTCAATTCAATTCAATTTTCAAAAAGAAAAAAAGAGAAAACCGCTTCACATTATACTTTACTATTTTTCTATTCTCGAAACCGTCTTTGTTTTGGCATGGCTAACAAAAAAAGGTAGCATTAGCAAGTTTCCTATCTTCATCAATATGCTCACTAAGTTTTTCAAACAGTGGTTTCAAAGTCAAGTGACCTCCCCCTGCTGTATTGTCTGAGCAGGCAAGGACTGCTGAGCTTTGGAGCTTTTGTGGGTTGTGGCTTCGGTTTGTATCAATTGGGCTTTTGTAATTTACTGGGCCGGGTTTTTGTCCCATGTTAGCCCAATTTTATACTGTTATTATTATTCTAGTTGAGTAGCCAGACACAAGGCCCAGGTTCGATTTCTCAAGTAATTTCTTGATGATTTGGGAGCTGCTACTTGGCTAGTAGGCTAGCAGTGCTTTCTTCTAAAGATAGCCTGCACTGTACGTTGGCAGAAAAACAGGATGCGAAATTCTGATAGAGGCTGCCAAGTGCCAAGGCATCGATCCATCTCTGCAGAGTGCAGATTGATACAGTTTCATTGACTTGTAACTCAGCTCGTCGACAAGTGGAGGAAAAAAAAGGAGGAGGAAATCCAAACCAGGAGCATCATCTATTAGATTATCAAATTTGATCATACCCAATTCGTTTACGCAGGGAAAATGGCAAGTCATCTTTAGGCTTTCGAGCATGGCCAAAAGCCATAGTTGTGGTCTCTTTTTTCCTGTTTTTCTCGAAGCACGTAGGGCATCTACTGGCTAAAGTGTTAAACTCTAGTCACTTCCCAGTAGCTACAAATGCCATTGATCTTGGGAAATTTTGCAGAATAAAGTGGTCCGTGAAAAGGAAAGTAGGAAGACATGGATCGATCTGTAGCTGAAAAGTGAGAATTACAGCAACATAGGGACCATTCTTGGGCACACCTGCTAGCTAGGAAGTGGACAACAAGGCCCTTTTTCTCGCTGCCATCATATTTGTATGGTGCGTGAGCAGTGAGCTCTATCGCAGAACCAACCAAAAGAACAGCTAATTGATTGAATGCTTAATGTTGGACTGTATAATTTACTTTCTCAGCTTATTTTTTTGTAAATATAATTTAAAATGGATCCTACAGGTAGAGTCCAAGAATGGCCAACTGGACAGACATTTTTTTAGTTTTACGAGAGAGACAGATACAGATGGAGCTTGCGGTAAATTGAAATCATTGAGGATAATGTTGCACGAAGAAAGACCTTTCAATAATAACGTTTCATTGTTTTTAATGGATCTGGATCTGAATCTAATCTCATGATCACATATTTGCCTCCACCTATGAATTTGAACTCTAGGGTTTTTTTCTCCTGCTCTTTGATAATTTAAATATAACTAATCAGATTTTTCAAGGGATAAAATAATAATAATAAAAAATAAGGGTTAAAATTAGTATAAAAATCAAATTTAATCAAAATTTAAGAGATAAAATTAAAAAAAACTCAAAATAAAATTTATAACAATCAAAAGATTATTGACAAAATTTAATATAATTAACGAATAATAAGATATTTTTGAATTTATTACATCTCTATAAAAAAATATTTTCGCTTAAATAAATAAAAAATATTTTTCTAAAAGTCAAGTCAAGTTTTTCTTCTATCCGAAAGGATATTTTATTAACCAAATTTTTAAAAGTTTAGAAAATTATTTTTAGAAAATTATTTTTCATAAACAGTGTCATCTAAAAAATTAAAAAAAAGAAAAATTTAAAAAAGGAACTAAAAAGTAAAAACTAGCACTCCAAATTAGAATACAAAATAAGGTAACTCCAAAAGGTCTTTTCCAATGCAGGTATTGAATATGAACAGTAACAGCACAGCCTGATACAAAGAATAGAAATCCAAACTAGATCACAGGATAAATTGACCAATAATCAAATTTCAAACATGATTAGGTCAGGCCCCATTGTGTAATGTGCAAGAAATGCTTTGCTTTGGATCAAAATCAATGATAGAGATTAACTTATGGTCAAAACCGTTCATAAATGTGCTTAGAATTTCACTCACCTCACCTCTCCAACCAACACCTCTCAAATCCAAGTTGGTATGTTTCCTTTTCCTTTTCACCTGCCCTTCTTTTTTTATTATTATACCATGACTTTTGCTTCTCTGCCCTTTGAAAACCAAGAATTATACTGATTTTCTTTTTTATACAACACCTGAAAATAGAAACCTAATATACCCAGAGGGATTGCTTCTTCTTCTTCTTCTTTCCTTCTTGATTTCGAAAAGGACAAGTGGCCTATTTTAGCTGGTAAAAAATCAAAAGTGTTTTATTTATCTGGAAATGCATTGTTCAAAAAACTTAAGAAAATTGCTTTAAAACTAACCCAGAATAGAAAAAAAACAGGGTCTTCAGGGGGGTGTTTGAAAAGCAAGAAATATAATAGCTGTTGCTTTTTTTTTTCTTTCAGAAATATAGCAAGATATTATGTTTAAGTTGGTGTTTTGTTACCCGGGCATAATGTGGGTCTAAGGTTTGTTGGCGGCATATTTTTTAATAGAAAAGCAAGAAAAGGCAAAAGGGTAGTTGTTTCTCTGTCTCCAACGTTTAGGCAGAGAAAGAGAGAAAAGGTTAGAGAGTATCTCTGCAAGAGAGAGAAAAAAAGAGCTTCTTTGACCCTCCCTCCCTCCCCTTATCTCTCGTTTGAAGACCCTTTTGTCTTCCTGTTCGCATTCTTCCATTTGGATCACATCAATTTATAATTAATTAGCTATTCAAGCTCACCTGGGTATTCTTCAGACTCTCCTTTCAAGTCTTAAAATCAACAGCATTTCAAGGTGGATTCTTTTTTCCTACTTTTGTAATCAATAATATCACTATTTTGAGCTATAAATTTGCTTGATTTTTGTAGTTTGTTGAATTCTTTTAGTATTAATTTTATGTCATGCAGATATTTTTGCTTTATCTTCTTGCCAGTTTTGGTTTATGCCATAATAGTTAGTCTTTCATGAATGCTTGCTGCATATATCTGCTTTTCTTTGTGTTTGAGCATAAATTTATTCTTAATTTTTTTTCTGGGTTTCTTTCCAAATCAAAGCTTTGTATAAAAGGCTCAAACTTCCACGGAGTTGTTTATCTTTCTTTAAAAAAATATTTACTTTTTTTTTTCTTGGAAGCAAATTAATGTTTATAAGTAAAAAATGTGATATTGTTAATTGTGGTTGTTGTGGAGGGAGATAAAAATGTTAACTGTTGTTTCTTTTGCTTAATTGGATATTCTTGAAATCTTTGCAGATCTTCATTTTTTTGGAGAAATTGAAAGTTGTGGAGAGAGGTCTTGATTCATGGGTAATTGCTGTGTAACCCCTACTGGGGCTTCTTCATCTGAGAAGAAAGTCAAAGGGAAAAAGAAGGAGAAGAAAAATCCATTCTTTGGTGATAATTATGCTGTAATCAATGAATCCGGAAATGTGGATAAGCTTGGGGTCTTGAAAGAACCTACTGGCAGGGATATCTTGGCGCATTATGATCTGGGTCGTGAGCTTGGCCGTGGTGAGTTTGGTGTTACGTATTTGTGTACTGATATAAACACTGGTGAGAAGTTTGCCTGTAAGTCTATATCCAAGAAGAAGCTAAGGACTGCTGTGGATATCGAGGACGTGAGGAGGGAGGTGGAGATAATGAAGCATTTGCCTGCTCATCCAAATATTGTGTCCTTAAAGGCTAGTTATGAGGATGATTCTGCTGTGCACATTGTGATGGAATTGTGTGAGGGAGGAGAGTTGTTTGATAGGATTGTGGCAAGGGGGCATTACACAGAAAGAGCAGCTGCTGCAGTTATGCGTACTATTGTGGAAGTTGTCCAGGTCTGTGTTCTGATTATTTATTGTTGTTGAAATGGTGTTCCTATGAAGTCTTGATGGATAAAGTATTGCTTTCAGTTTTCATTTAATATCTCATATAGTTTCAACTCGCACCGTGCTTTTTTTTTTTTTTTTAAATGAGGATAGTTTATGGTATTGTAATAGATTTTCAGCATGAGTTACCAGACTTAAGCTTGATGAAGACTAAGGATTTTCTTGTTAGTCTTTTGAAATTAAATGATGATGATGTTAGATCCCCTTGTTAGTTGGATGTTTGGTGTCTACTGTTGTTAAATTTTACCCCTCTTCTTGTTAGGCTTTAAATGCCCTTATGCTGATAATGGCTCAGCTAGGAAACCAGTTGATCGCATTATTATTTTACTGCAAAAGTTTTCCTAAGCAGCCAGTGTCTTTTCCATTTTTTATATGCATTTCAATCTTTTTTTCTCCTTTTCCATTTTCTATAACTTGATCATTTTTTCCCTGCAACTTTTAAATGTATATGAATGCAGGATCGTTTACAATTGAGACTTTTCTATTTCTGCGTTGTACTTAGGATCATACAATTTTCGAGAAAGCATCATATCATTTAATAATTGATTTAATTACTTCAAATGATTATGATAATCTTTGCATTGTTAGCTGATAATGCTTCATGTTAGGGGCTTTTTTGTCTTTTGAAATAATTGAAATTTCTTTTGCACACACTTTGCTTTGTAGATGTGCCATAAGCATGGAGTCATCCATCGAGATCTCAAACCGGAGAACTTCCTATTTGCGAATAAGAAGGAAACCTCTGCACTGAAGACAATTGATTTTGGATTGTCAGTCTTCTTTAAACCTGGTATTGCATAGTATCTGAGCCAGTGCCTCCCTCAGCCTATTTTATGGCATTTTCTTATTGTTTCTTGAAATTAATCTCCAGCCACGATATATTCTTACATATGCTATTATGTCTGAAGATTCTTTTCTTCTCTACAGGCGAGAGATTTAATGAGATAGTTGGAAGTCCTTATTACATGGCTCCAGAGGTTTTAAAGCGCAATTATGGCCCTGAAGTTGATGTCTGGAGTGCTGGAGTCATTCTTTATATTTTACTTTGCGGTGTCCCTCCTTTCTGGGCAGGTTGTTTTCCAAATTTGATTGTCTAAATAGCTTGCTTTGTTTTGTTCAATGAGCATCACTGGAGGCTTTTTTGTAGTTTAGTTTAAGTTGGAAGAAAAGAGTATAGAAGACAGCTAGCTACCCCATGGAACTGATGTGAATTCTCACCCTTCTTCTGTTGTGATCCTCATGGGGATGAAAGTTATCAGCATGCAGTTTTTGCTCCTTATTTTAAAAACCTCTTTCTCCTAAAATTTATTTTCATGGTTACACAGAAACTGAGCAAGGGGTAGCGCAGGCAATTATTCGCTCCGTCATTGATTTCAAGAGGGACCCTTGGCCTAGAGTTTCTGATAACGCGAAGGGTCTTGTGATGAAAATGCTTAATCCTGATCCTAAGCTAAGGCTTACAGCTCAGCAAGTGCTTGGTAGTTTATTCTTCTATTAGTCCAATGTCTGCTATAGAGTGCATGCTTATTTGTTAACATGCAAAATTATCCCGACTCTTTGTTTCAGAGCATCCTTGGATACAAAATGCAAAGAAGGCTCCAAATGTCCCACTCGGTGAGACTGTGAAAGCAAGGCTCAAACAGTTTTCTGTGATGAATAAGCTCAAGAAAAGAGCTCTGAGGGTAATGATTCTTAATTTGTTCACTCAACAACTATTTATAGCTTTGATTATTATGGAACCTTTTTTCCATGGAAACTCATATCATTCACTAAATTATTTTGGCCATGTGGTGCTCATCTATACCCTCCCTCCCTCCCTAACAATCCTGCACACTCTCTGTGAAATAAAAAAGAGTGATTTTTTGAGTTGTCCATCTGTAGGTGATAGCTGAACACTTGTCAGTGGAGGAAGTAGCTGGCATAAAGGATGCCTTTGATTCGATGGACACTGGAAAAAAAGGCAGCATTAACCTTGAGGAGCTTAGGGTTGGGTTGCAAAAGCTCGGCCAACATATTGCTGATGCAGATCTTCAGATCCTTATGGAAGCTGTAAGCTTAATTGTTTTACTGGCTGAAAAAATTCCCACAGAGAGAGAAAAGGATAGTCTGTTATACCATTAAAATTTCATAATGAATTTTATTCAAAATTTGTCCCCTTGAATTTTCTGAGTTTTACAGGCTGATATTGATGGTGATGGAGCTCTGAATTATGGAGAGTTCGTAGCGATTTCAGTTCACATTAAAAAAATGGGCAATGACGAGCACCTGCACAAGGCTTTCGCATTTTTTGATCGGAACCAGAGTGGTTACATTGAGATTGAAGAGTTGCGAGAATCTTTGAATGATGACATTGACACAAGCAGTGAGGATGTTATCAATGCTATTATGCATGATGTTGACACTGACAAGGTAAGAGTTATTCAAGGTTTAATTGTATATAGATATAATTAATTGCAAAATTGAAACCTTCAGTTTGAAGAATGCTTCTTGTTATTTTGCTCGTCTTATTCTGTTGCCTAGAAATGCCATGGGTAAATTACGATGCATTTTTCACCAATGTAGTGGTGTGCTGAAAGTTGTCAATGTTAGTAGCAACTAGTTTTATTGTCAATTCACAGCATGTGTCTTTTCTTGCTCAAATTATGATTCCCTTTACAAGCTTGGGCTGATTGCCTTTGCTCGATGTAAACATGTGCATGCCACACACATCTTGATGGGAGTCTCTCCCTTCAGCTTTACTCCATACGATGTGAATGCTTTTCCCTTTCTGCTATGGATGACAGAATGTGAATGACAGAAGCGATTACATCACTATTGTTTGTCTCTTTATATCACTATTGTGAATGATACTCCGAACCTTTTGAGTTTTGTGGCATCTATTATCATTCTATATTGTTGCTAAATTGGAAGCATAACCTTATTTCTATCCCATCCTGCAGGATGGGCGCATAAGTTATGAGGAGTTTGCTACGATGATGAAGGCTGGTACAGACTGGAGAAAAGCCTCCAGGCAATATTCACGGGAAAGATTTAACAGTCTGAGCATAACATTAAGGCGGGATGGATCATTGCAGGTAGCCAGTTAAGGGTAGGCGAATCAATATTCAGTTACCAGAGAAGAAAAAACCAGCAGTTGCTGTTTGGTCTATGGAGTTGTTCTTAATTTTTTCCTTCTTTCTTTTTTCATAGGACCTTTTGGATAGGTAGGATTGGAGTCATGGTCTTACTGTCCTTAATATGATCAGAATTTGTTTCTCATGGGATAGTTGCAGGAGAAGAGATACACTAATGGTAGAGAAAAGTTGGCAAGGATGCACCACAACATGTTTTTGTAAATATGTCATCATCAATTAGGCTTACAGGTCCTTTTTCATTGGAGACATCTGTCTAAATTACAGTTCATTTGCTCACGTCCTGTTAATGACAGAAACGAGCACTTTCAATTACTACGTGGATAGTTTCACACCTTTTTTTTTTTTTTAATATCTTATTTGGATTAAGAAAGTTGAGGTTTGGATTTTGTTTATTTTGCCTTAACAAGTCTTAATGGCAGTATCAAGAGATCCTATTGAGTTATGAAATATGCGTACATCCAAGGCATATATCTATCTTCAGCAGGATTTGGAAGATAGGATGTTGCATTCTTTGCAATGTGATTACCTAAACTTCTCCTCAAATATGAACTGCCCAGTTAAATGAATGACTGCTCTCTCGCCAGATTAACCTCTTGCTCGCTCGGTCCCTACGATTTTCACTCACTGTTGTTTTTTAATCACTTCTAAACTTTCAAACATGGAGAAAAACCAAGAGTAGGATATCCTGTGTTTTTATGTACTTTGGTGATCGGATCCCTTTGAATACAGGAAGAAGATTCTTCAAAACCCCAACTTGTTGAACCCCATCTCTCCTACCAAATAAACCTCATGGCTTGTGATTTTCGAATTTCCAGTAAGGTTTCATCTTCTGCCTTGGTATTGAAGCTCCTTTCTTGCAAGCAAAATTCAAGACAGATAGAAGAACCAGGAATGGCCCAGAATTATGAGCTTGAAATTTGCCGATTATTATACACGCCTGTCAGCTTTGCTCTACGCTTTGTTTTTCTTTATGCCCTTTTCTTTTTGGTTTTAATGGTGCTTTAGCAAGACTATCTACACCTGAAATGTATCTGCTAGAGATCTCTTTTTAGCATGCTGTTCTTGAACTCAAATCCGAAATAATAACTTACCACTTGAGCCTCAGACTTCAATGTTAAACATTTGGGGGGTGGAGAGGGAATTGGAAAAGAAGCACGTTTGGATTTGCTGTCTTTCCAAACAATGATCTACACATATTTTTCTTATGCATAGTCACTAAATATCATAAACCAAGACAAATGTGCAATTCACCATTGTTGCTAAGAACTAAATATTCGCTGATAAGTAGCATCAGAAAAGAAAAATCGTTTCTCCCACCGTGTAGAAAACACCCCGATCAATATCTGGAATATTATAGCAGAACGGAAAAGGAAAGAAGGGAGCTTCAGCCTCTCAAAGCTTGCCATAGACTGAAGACTTGAATCCTTACCAAATCAATGGTCAGGACCTCTTGTTCTGATCCAGCTGCTTTAGGAAAAAAAACATCATATAGCAGCAGAAGTTCCTCAAATGCCTATTATATATCATTCATTGATTGAGATAAGCAGGCAAGCAACAGTCAACAACAACTTATTCTTGTATGTAATGCAGAAAACGATCTAATCACAATCGTGAGGAATTTGTGTAGAGTATGTAACTGTTCTGTTAATTAATCATTCATGTTTACTTGATCATATTTCAAGGCCGATCAATTTGATTTTTTGTTGTTTTCTGTAACTTCAACCGCTGGTGTCCTCAATTTTGTTTTACCAAGTCTTTTCCTGGAATAATCCTCATCACACAGCCTTCGTCATTATTTGTTGGCCTAAGGAGAACAAGTCCGGGAGAATGGAAGGTGATGGATCGAGATTTCTCATTATTTTCCAAAACAATTTTTTTTGTTGGCCCAAACCGAATTTAATGGGTTAAAAAAGTCACGGGCCTGGGCAGCATACTTGGGCCCAGTTGCCCGGATCAAATGTTATGGGCCCATTCAACATGTTGGGCCCATAAGGTGCCAAGCCAGTGTACCTGGGCCTGCTTGGCCGCCTTTTGGGCTCAACCACATAACTCGAGCACAACCCCCCGATCCTGATTTTTCATGTCGTTGTGCGGGCCCCTCAAGATTTTTTTCATTGACCCAAGCCGTTCTTTGATCAAATCTTACTTCTCCTACACTTATAAGTGTGCAAAAGTCTTCTATGACCTACTACATTTCTATCTCATTAATACATGTGTAAGAGATTTTTTTTCTCATTAATAGTTGTGTCAAAAATATTTATCTCACATTAATACATATATAAGAGATATTTATCTCTTATTAATATTACAAGGGTAGAATTACTTTCCAGCCCTCTCTCTCAAGTAAAAGAACAAGGTTTATGAGGTATAAATACCTCTTAAACTATCTAGATAAGAAATTTATAATTTTTATTCTTAAACACACATATCATCTCCTCACTTAATATTCATTTCATACTAAAATAAAAATAAACAACATTGTTCTTATAATTTAATGTTTTTTAGCATATTTATTATTTTTTCTCTACAACAATACTAACTTAAGCATTCGAGGGTTTCTAAATCCACCCAAATAGGATTTTTCGTAGGTATCAAGAGACTTTCATCAAGATATATCTTCCTTTTACTGTGAATAATGGATTTAATTGAATAAACACTTAATTAACCCATAATTCAACCACCAAAGAACCATATTCCAAAGAATCTTAGGTTTTAAAATGTCATCAATTGGCTTTGTCTATGAGAAAAATAAACAAAAAGCTATCAATTTCTTTTTAGAACTTGTTTTTAATATTTCCAAGTCATTTTATAGCAGACAACAAGACACACCTGGACTAAGACACGTGACGGATCTACCTGTTATCATGAGCACGTTTATCTAGTTGAACTTCTAACAACTCATTAATCAAATGCAAATCTTAACTCAAGTGGTGCTAGCAACCCAGGGGCAAAATCAAGTCTTGATACCCCAACAAGTATTGGCACACTCGGTGACATTAGATGCATCAATACCACCGTCACCAGTCGTTCCCAACACCTGTAGATAGTTACACTACTTCAAGGGCAAAACTACATTCAAGAAAATGTTTAGCCTCAACGTTCATCAAGCCCTACAAGAGGTTGCTTGTGTCATCATGATACCCATGCACATAATGTGTATTCAATGAGTGATTCTTCTCATTATTGTGGGATAAATGATAGTTACCAATCCTGTCATTCTGCTCAAGATTACCCGTAGACAAAGGATTTAGAGATGGTTAGTCTTTGAGTGCATCCTGAAAAAGGCTTATAGCCCCCGCCAAGTACGGGGCTTTTCCTTGTCCAAGCGAGTTTTAAATACCCGGATTCCTTGGGATTACATCTTTACAAAAATAAGCATAGACAATTATAATGGCCTTGCCGACCTAAGGGAACATGTGCAAAATATATGAAATAGCTTGGAGGTGGTCATCTAGGACAACAATATAATTTGCAAGATCATTCATATAACTTTTCGTGGATCCACGCGTGTCTGATATAATAATTTGTAGACAAGCTCTATTGGAGGTTTTAATGATTTATATGCCAAACTAATATGGTGTTCTAGTATAAATATACTCATTAAGTGAAGCTTTATGAAGCTCTTTAGGATTGCCTAGCGAGATAATGAGTTTACACGACATATTCAAAGAGATTCAATGAGGAGATGCTCAAGGTGAAAGAGTTATTTGAGCCCGTGACCTTAATAAGTGAGGTAAGAAAATATGCTTTATGACGAAAGCTTTATGCCGTGCTAGACAAAAGCTTGTTTTAGATGAAGCAAGTCATGAAGAATTATATACGGGTGGAAGAGACAAGTGTGTTGTGGCATAGACCCCCCTATTTTTATAATAAGAAGAGTCATCTGGAAGGATTTTCCAAGTGGAATCATTCCCTTAGCAGGAACCCAAGCTTAAGAAATAATAAGAAAGGACTAGCTCATGAATGTTCGGTATATCTTAGGAGGCTTTCCACTCCTCCATACATCACCATTAATAAGGGAAGATAATAATCGGACAGACCTTTTATCCAAACTTGCAAGCTTCGATTTAGAAGAGCTCCCCTATAGACATGTGGACTTAAACTTTAGAGAAGCCAAGTATAGGGGAAGAGAAACTAGTGACTGCACTAATTGCTAGCGGTAAGGATTGATTAACACCTATAAGACATTACCTACTCACCGAGAAGATACCTTTTGATAATGATATCCCATACCAAAGGTCCATCTCGACTCCACTCATTAAATGTCTATCCCCAAAGAAAGCATATATGTTTTAAAAGAGATAAATAAAAGGATATATAACCTTTATATGGGTTACAAAGCTCTCGCCACCCAAGCAGGTTTCTACTTACCAACTATGCTTTGTGATGCCATAAACTTGACTAGAAGATGTGAAAAATACCAAAGATTTACCTCAGTCTCTCGCTAGCCTTTTGCAGAGATGACAATTATAGTCTTCTCTTGGCCTTTCTCCTAATGAGGGATACATATATTTTAGGTTTTTTCCTAAGATCATAGGTTACAAACAATTTTTCCTGGTACTTGTTGACTACTTCATCAAATGAATAGAGGTTAAGGCATTGGTAGACATAATTGCCAATAAAGTGATCCTTTTCATTTGGAAAAATATTATATGTCAATTTGGACTTTCCAAAGCCTTGATAACCAATAATAGGATGCAATTGACAACCATGAAATGAAATAGCAATGTTAGAGACTCCATATTGTTCAAAAGTTTTATTTCATGTCACATCCCTAAATCAATGGTCAAGCCAAGCTCACCAACAAAGTTTAACTCAATGGGCTAAAAAATAAAATGAAAAAAGCCAAGTCAAAGTGGGAAAAAACATAACAAGATTTTATGGGCCTATAAAATGACTAAAAAAACATCCATTAGAAAAACTCCATTCTTCATCACATATGCCACTAAGGCCATAATACCAGTTGAAAGTGGGTTTCCATGTCCAAAAGTCACTCATTATCCTTAAAAAAAAATGAGCATGGACTTGGAACCAACCTAAACCTACTAGAAAAATCCTGATGACTGTGGTAGTAAAGAGCAAAACCTATCGACATAAAACTACTCGGCACCACAGCGCCAAGGTTAAAAACATAAGGTTTAAATTTAAAGACTTGATACTCAAAAATTTGGAAATGACAAGCAATATGGAGAGTTAGGGTAAACTAACCCAAAAATAGAATGACCCTTTTAGAGTGATCATGGTAGTAAAAACAAACACCTACCACCTCTACGATATGAAAAGGAAGAATCTCCTTCACATTTGGCATTCACATCATTTTAAAACATATCATAGTGGATATATATGTAATTTTTTTCATAAATAAAATATATCATTATCATTATTATTCAACCCTCAAGTGGGGCTTTTGGGCCTCATGCTATAGTTAGGGAGGCTACGAGCCTCTCACATGTCAGTACGATCTAGGATTTGCACAACTCTCTAGTGGGGCTTCCAGGTCTAATGTTATTGCCAGGGAGGCCACGAGCCTCTCACTCGCTAGTGCAATCTAGAATCGACACAACTCTTAAGTGGGGCTTTCAGGTCTCACGCTATCACTAGGGAGGCCACATGCCTCCCATTTGATAGTACAACCTTAAATAAATAAAACTCTCTAAGGGACTCCCGCGCTTCATGTTATTGCCAGACTACTTTAAATATTAACTGCAACCAAGAGTCTCCTCTAGGTTTCAGTTAAGAGGATAATAAATTTAACTATAACTTTTCTCTAACATGACTTATCACTTCACATGCCCAAGTTCTATACGTGCACGACACCTCTTGGGTTGAGATTGTTTACTAGCCACCCTTGATTTTTTATGCATGACCTAAGTCTAGTCTTGAGCATTAAAGTTGTTCTAAATATAAGTTCCACCAAGATTTGGTAGTTCTATTGTTTTAAATAAAAGGGTTGTTTGATGGAGGACATTGACTCCCCTACCTTGAAAGGCTTTATACCTTAGGTATATATGGGGCTTTGGACCTTTATAAATCTAAATCATAAAAAACAAGTATGAAGAAAGATTAAACATACTTAGCGAGATAAAGTCAGATGACATATATTAATACATTTATAAAATCAATGTATTTGATACAAACCAAACAATAGAAATGAAAGTACTTAATATAAACAGAAAACCCCATAAGACTAGGGATAATTCCTAAGAAGACTATCATTCCCCACTAGAGACTACTACTCCTCACTAAGTCTAAGTCTAACATCAATCCCCAAGCTCATATGCCAAGTACTCATCACAAGCAGCAATAACTGCTCGACCCAGGTAAATATTGGCAAAATAAAAAATAAGGTAAGGGTTAAATACAACTAAGAAGTCCACTGTTATCCCCGTTGACAGATGATAAAAATGGATGTTGGATATAACCATAAATACCTTATTTGCAATGTACATATCTAAAGCTTGAGATCCTTTAAATATTTTAAAGAACTTATTATATGAGTTCGGTGCCTTTAACCAAGCATACTCCTCTCGAGAGGCCCTCTTTGCTGACACTCGTTTTATCTTTAAAGCTATCATTTTTGCTTTTGAAGCCTTATATGATTGTATAAGGGAGGATGAATCATCCTCTACCAAACAAACCTTTTCTAGGATGGGACTTAGCTTGGATGCTTGGTGATCTCTATCCTCTGCCTATCCTATAGGCTTCTTGGGTATCACGAATATAGATATCATAAGCCTCCTTAATCTCTCTTAACTAAGCCTTCAACTATGTCTTTTCCTCTCTAAGGTCTTAAGTCTTTTTTTAGTTTTCCTTTAACTGAGCCAAAATCATCCTTATTTGGTTCTTTTTGGCAATCCAGCGCCTTTAAGAACAAACATTCATAAGAAAACCCTAAAACAAAACAAAGAGATGTTAGTAAAAAAAACAATGACAAATCTAAGTGTGTCTACTAAGAAAATTATCACATAAAAAAGAAGGTGTTTAGTAAGACCAAAATGACGAGCAAAACTTTGATCATATAGTTGATCGACATTTGAGAAGGTGATCCAAGAGTTTTTCTATTATGTCCACAATCACCAAGCCATCAACCCCCAAGATAATATCATTCGCTCTAATAAAATACCGCAAGACATTCCTTTCTTTCTCATACAAGGGTAATGAAAGAGGATCTGCAAAACCAATCCTTGGCCTAACATAAAAAGAGCTTGCCTTAAGATCATACAATCTAACCTGGGGTGTGAAGCTCTTGGTGGGAGCCCTAATGATAGTGGTCACTGGCTAAGTATAGTCGTAGGTGGAGACACGATTATAAAAATAGGTGTTATATCCCCAATAACATCATGAGGCCCTTGTTTTGAGGGCACTCTTCTCTTTTAGCTCTCATAGTAGCTTCAATTAAAATATCAGGGGGAATGTTTTCTCTCTTCCCTCTAAAGAATGAGGATTGACTTCTTCCATTGGTGGTAGGCTCAGACATAAGCTCATCAGTAGAATTATTGTCCATCTATTGATAAACCTCTTTTATCTCTGCAATCTATGAGTTAAATACCTCCTTAACCTCTACACTTTTCTCTCTAGCCTTAACCTCCTCTCCCCCAATCTCTTCCTTGAAAGATAGATCTTCCTCAAAACAAAGTTAAAACACGATAAATATATTGAATTACACACCAAGTATGAAATCTTACAAACCCTTCCTACTCTTTAGGTATTACCCCCTTACTATTAGATTCATGTTATAGTGAAAGGAAGATCTCACCATTGGATTCATGTTGTAGTGAAAGAAAGATCTCTCCATGTTCATGTACACATCCTTGTCAAAGCTACTTAGACTTGGTCTTATATTAACATCTGCCTAAGAAATTTTTCAGAAAGAGGGACAACCCTATACCTCTAATCTCTACCATAGGGAACCTTTCTAGTATGCCTTATTATTAGTCATCTCCCATGCCACCCTTCACATGAGTGGTCTTACCCTTTAGTATGTTTTTCATAGAGCTTTTAGGTCAACTAGAGAAGGTGAAGAGCCAACAAACATCATGGTCACCTTGAGGGCAACCATTTAGGGTGTAATAGTTCCTAAATATTTTTTCGGATGGCTCTAACCCTATCATTACAAAATACTCCTCAAAGGCCTTCAGTAAAACCCATCCATTAGGATGTAGCTGGTTAATACTAATGTTGTAATGGAATAATAGATCCCTCATGAACCCTTATTGAGGGAAGATATATCTTAGATCAAACATGAAGTAGGGTGTAGTGATCTCATATAGACCGTGACGGGAACTCCTAGTTTGTTTGCCAATCCTTTCCGACTCGTGGGGGATTATGGCCAAATTCCCCCCTCTATTTGTCGTTAGCCTTGACTATTTGTTCAGTGGTCAAGTTACTTTCTTTTGTGTCCTCAGAAGCCCTAAGTAATATACAGTTTCCCAATAAACAGACGCCAACTCCCTAGTCCTTGACATGTTTTTAATCATTCCCAACTCCCTATTAGAACCCCTAGTTTCTGGAGGTCCTAGTCTAAATATAGAATCATAACTAGAGGCTACCTATTTCCCTATCTTTGGATCTATTTCTATGAAAAATGTTAAGTATAAGTAGGTTACCTCAAAATGAATCCCTTTAAACTCCATTCCACGTCAAGTTACCATGCTTAACACAAAGGCCAAACACTCTACGCGATTACTCTCCATCAAGAACACACT
>Ga0307517_10001932_pt1 | contig 33879 bp, 16 predicted proteins | sample 23_EM_MG_FD_194515 | JGI IMG/M metagenome (GOLD analysis project Ga0307517, IMG submission 194515) | Populus trichocarpa ectomycorrhiza microbial communities from riparian zone in the Pacific Northwest, United States - 23_EM | ecosystem: Host-associated > Plants > Roots > Unclassified | place... | reverse complement strand
TGAACACATGCGAGACATACAAACCTTTTTTATGGTCGATTGCTTCATCCTGGTTAATTGTATGCTCTCCTTTCTTGGCCAATCATTTCCTCTTGGTTAATCATTGTCTTATCTTCCTTGATTTTGGTCAATCATCAACTTCTTTATCGATCATCCTATTCACTACCTTTCCCTGTACAATAATGAACAATAACTTTTTTTATTTGGTTGGTACATAAATGTTTATTTTTCAAGGAAATATGTCTCCCCTGTACCTATATTGTTTTATTTCTCCAATTAAAGAATATTTCTCTCATTATATTTGCAGTGAAATCAATCGATCAAATCAACTAAACATCACATTAAAAGTTACACTATTCATCCAAAGACATTGATCATGTTTTAAAACATGCCTAGCACATCAATCACTTTAGCAACTCAATTCAAAATAATGTGTGCTTTGGCTTTTAGGCATGATGTTTAGACTTTTATGTTTTTGTATACTCAAACACAATTTTATATAACCTTTTAATCAATTCCCATCGCAACTTTTTAATATTATAAATCATAAATCATATGCTAAGATACACATATAAACCTTTCTTTTAATAAATTATAGTAATGACTTCATAAATCTTTCTTCCCTACACCACCAACCTAATTCTAGTCTCAAATAGTACACCACCATTCATGAATAGAGGGACCCCCCATGTGTTCCCAAATGTGCTTAGAGGTGAAAGAAATAAGTTTCTTCGAGACAAGTCCATGACTTCAATATTTGGAAGAAAAACATTGTTATGTGTTCTTATATCATAAATGCAAACCACATTTAGTAGTGCTTTGGTGAAGAATAGAAATGCAAGAATATTTTTTTTTATGAGATTCAATAGTCCAAACTTTTTATTAAGTTATATAAACCAAGTATTGTCAACTTCTTATTTCATGTTCATTTACATGAACAAGAAATTTCACTAGTTTTTCTTTAACAAGAAGACAAGAAAATTTATAGGCATTTGAACAATCCAAAAATATCTATTTTTCTTCCATATTATAGTTACCAATAACAATACCTATGCCAAGAGTTTTCTTTAATTAGAACTTCATGGTTGTCTTAGTCTTATCATCCTTAGACACTACTTATAAGGAATTTGTTCTGAACTATGAAAACGATATCCTTTACAAATTAAATGAAACAAAAGCTAAATAGAGAGACTTAGTATTAGTTTTCTTATACTCTTTTACTATTATGGACAATATTTATCCTTTTTTGTTTTTACAATTCTATCAATGCTATTTGTATTTCATCTCTTTTTAATGAAATATAGCTTGCTTCATTACCCATGTGTTATTTATTAAAAAAAAAGTTCTTAATTTCACTTTGCCATTGATGAACAAAAATGTTTATTTAACTTAAACAACTAGTTATACTAAATTAACAACATACATCTTTATAATATAGAAATATAAATTTAAGTTGTATTATGAAAAATAGCTTGATTACCATGTTTGAAGTACAAACATCTTAAAGCAATTTTATATTTATGATCTCCATGTTGATCCTTTGACTTATTTGAAAGTATTATCTTTCATAACTCTCTTCATGTAAGGATAATATCTCTTCAAATATTGACCATTAATTAATTAATAAAATATTTTCTAATCTTGATTTGTAAGATGACATGCATCTCTTTTTAGAAATAACATATGGACCCTCCTAATTTGTGAGTTATTTACTATGTTTTGGATTCTTATAGCTATTTAGAAATATGACCTTCCATACTAGATCACCTGTTGAGAAACTATTTGATCAAACATGTTTATTATATGCTCTTTTGACCTTTTTTTTTATGTGCTAATAAGTGATCTAGTGCATGATGACATATCTCATCTAAATCCTGTAACTTTGTTAGCATGACTGATTAATAATCTAAATTGTCCATGTTATACTATGCAGCCTTTTTAAGTGATTGTATTTTAAGCTATATAAGTAACATAACATCATGGCTATATGTTAGGGTAAATGGTGAGGTTTCTAAAGTACTTTTTTGTAAAGTTCTATATGCTTATAGTATTCCTAATAAAGCATCATGCTAACCTTTAGGATTGTTTCTAATAAATTTTTGAATGTTAAAAATTAAAGTTTTATTGGTCAGTTCTGCTTGGATATTGGATTGCACATGATATGGAGTAGAATGAACTATCTTGAATCTATACCCCCGCAAATTACTTCATATTTTTCTTAGTAAATATTGATACTTAGTAGTAATGGTTTCTAGATATCCAAAATTATGGATGATCAGTTTTTTTAAATTAATTTAATAATTGTTTCTTAATTGATTGATTGATAAAAAATAACTTCAAACCCACTTATTGAAATAATATGAAGGTGTATGTGTTTTGTTAATAATATTTATTGCCTATCCTCTAAATAACCAGTTTGACCTTACATCAATCTTATTTGATGATTGGGCCAAACTATTAGCATTTCTAATACCTTTTGGTATAACTAAAATAATCTTTGGCACTTGTTAAAAACTATGAGGACCAAAACCTTGCAAACAAGGGCCAACTTGCAAAGCCAAACAAATATAGAGACTCAAATGAAATTTTCAGAAAATACCATATAAAATAAAGAGAAAAAAAAAAGGGTGAGAACCTGCATTAAATTACTACAAGATTTTGATAATTTAACTCTAAGAAAAACCGAATCTAAACCCTAACTTATTATCTCATCAACAATCTAGTATTAAATCTTTTAATTTAATCAATTTTGTATCTAACATTAGTATCTATCTTGGCATCACATCGTACCAAATGTTTAAATACAATCAGCCATCGGATGAAAAAAAATAAATTCCTCAACTATTCACGACGACAGCTTGTTCTGAGGAAATGGTTGAAAACAAGAAGAGGCGGGAGGTTGTTTGTGCCCTTTGGATGACCCCAAGCCCACCATCACAACGGTCAGCAATCGGCTACTTAAAAAAACTAAAATTATGCTCTTCTATACAAAAGATTATCAATTTAAGTGCGTTACAATTTCGGTGAATCGAGATCAACTACTAGTGAACACAAATGGGAATGCAGGTCGGGTCTGGTTATTTTCATCAACATCATAATCCTCCTACATTACCATTACCATCAACAGCTTTGAGTTTGTATTCTTACTCTCTCTCTCGCTTTATTCAAAGAAGCCTGCTGAGATTATCTCTTGGTTTTAGCTCTATTAGCAGCAAAATCACAACGACTAAACATGGTATTGAGGCATCAAGCAATGTGTCAGCACCACTTTGGGATTCTTGGAAACCTGACACCTCCCCTGCTTCTACACCTTTCAGTGATATTTTTTGGCCCTCTGCAGGTCAGTGACTAATTAATCACTCTGCTTAAGACGATTAACAAAGCCTGTGACTAAGCTTTAAGATCACTCAAAAGCTTGACCTACAAAGCTCGAATTATTATTTGAGCTAGATATCCAAACTCAAGCCTAGATTGTGCCTTGCTATCAGTTTCAGCACAGTAACTAGACGAGACCTGTCTTGTTAAACTTGTCATGTACAAGTTGTTTTCTTGGCAATTCTTGAAAACTTTATTGTTCTTTCCAAATGATTCCATAGATCCTTCTAAAACATATCATCTCTTCATCTATAGGATGAAATTAAAGCCAGGAAGTACGTAGCCTAACCATTAAGATCTTTCCCTCTTTTGTTTCTATCAAAGATTTTGTAATGTTGGCTTTAATTTTTACTGCTGTGAATAGCATGATCTTTCTTGTCTTGAGATGAACATTTCTAATTCACTTACTCTACAACTTGCAGAAGTACAATATGTTCATGGCTCAGATTGGTTGTGCAGCCATACGTGTTATTGCATTCTCAGTATTTGGGCCCGGTTGGCTAGCTAGAAGTGCCGCCCTTGCTGCATCCATTGCTTTCATGATATATACACGTTCCACGCATCCACTAGGTAGTACAGGTTCCAATCCAACTGTTTTTTTATAGACTAAATTTTCATTCCTTGTACTAAAATGCATTTAATACAAACTGATTTACAGCTGCAAGCTTGCCACTTGTTTTCATTGATAGAGCCAAGTTTCACCACTTGCATTTTTGGTATGCTTTTTGTTCCCTGGTGCTACCGGGTGCATCATCCTTTGTTTAATAGTAAGTTGCTATCTTTAACTACTCTTCCTCAAAACACCATGTTACTGCAAAAGGTTCAGGAAAGGAAAAAAAAACTCAGAGAGAGAAGGGTATTTGAAAAATGCTGCAATCGCTCTTACAGCCACGCTTGTTCTGAGATATAGAACTGTCATTTCTTCACCTTAGTTTGAAAAATGCTTTAGAATTGATTGCACTGAAATACTATGCCTTATTTTGAAGATTTTAAAATAGTTCGAGAGTGGAGATGTTATCATCTCGGTCTTGTTAGAGGCATTCACTCTCAGTACGTATTTCTGATTTATGTAAAAATTTATCACAAATCAATATTTTTCCTAAATTAATAGGTTGATAGTGAAAGTTTCTGTGGATTTTTCTTTCACTAAACATGCTGGAATATTAGCTGATGTATTGATTCCTAAATAGTTATTTGTTGATATTTGTTGGTAGTCAATGACTATTAATTTTCCATTTCTTCTTTCTTCTTCAAATGTTACAGCAAGAGATCGTGTGCTTTTTGAAGGACAACCTAAAGTTTCATCTCTGTATGTCTTCAGTACAAGTCAGAAAATTAAAATTCATGGTTGAACGTGAAAAATGATCTTTATCAGAAGAATCACTTCCAAGGAGACAGAAAGCTTCCGGTGGAATACTAGATAGCTGTTCTCATGTTGCATGCTACATAAAAGCTTCTTCTGCCAGTCTACGTACATCATCAAGAAGGTTGGAGCTTGAGATCATAAGGGTGCAGTTGCTTTCTTTTAAGAAAGAACGATAAGAAACGTAATTAATTCCTCTCTCCTTTTAAGCTTAGGACATAGTTTACGTTGAGTCTGTTGTTGTAGCCTTGATTTTGTTCGGATATTGTCACATCTCCCTAAGAGCACAGACCTGTATGTTCACATACCACTGGCATATGACGAAAAAAAGGAGTTGCTTGGTGCCCACTGAAGCACTCATGGAGTTAATCTTCTTTTACCGTATGTGATGTGGCTATCAATGGGCCACGAGATCCAACAGTTGATCGTTTTTCCAGCTCAAATGAAGAAGTCAATATAATATGGTACAATGACAATTTATAATTAATTTTAATCCTCAGCAAATATCTATTAGTATACAATCTTCCTTTAAAAAATATGGCTCTGTTTATATCAATTTGATAAATAAATATGAAAATGATTTGGTCAACTTGTATAGAAATTAGTAGTCTACTCAATCCAATTAAACTCAATTGCATTAAATTGTAAAATTAATGGATAGCCATGAGAAATCTAAAATAAAAAATTAATAATATTTTAGACTAAAATAAAAATTTCAAATCCTTTTTTAATTTCAAGAAATAAAAACATTTCGTTAATTCTAAGTCACTAAAGTTTTTGAAAAATATTTAATATTGATATTTATTTTATTATATATATATATATATATATATATATATATATATATATATATATATATAGAAACCAAATTATTGTAGAAGTAACAAAAATCTAAAGTTATTAACCATTAAAAAATCTGCAAATTTAAAGAAATGTGAAAATAATTTTTTTAGTTTCTTAATCATTTTAGAAAAAGAAATTGATGGTTGACTCCTGAGATTTTTGTATATGAGCATTTTGAATTTTCTATAAAGTTTAAGTTTTTCCCAAAAACAAATTAATGTCTTTTGCTTTCTAAATATTCTTAGCTATTTTAATGACCGTGTATTGTCAAAAGTTTTGTATTTCTTAATTTATTTTTCAAATATTTTGTTTTAGGAATATTAATATTTTATTCCTCGAACATTTTCAAAACTTTTAGTTTTTTTTTAAATAATTCATATTTTTTTTAAACATTTTCAAAAATTATTCCCCTATCATTTTATTAAAATTTTTATGTATTTATTTTATTGCTCATACGAAAAAAAAAAAGTGCCCTTGCTGCATCGAAACTGTACTCATCAAAGATGGTTGACAACAATAAAACACATAGATTTTAAATAGTGTTTGGTTATCTAATAAAAATAATGGAGATAAAAATATATTTGATTGAAAAGATCAATATATAAAAAATAATGTCTCCGAGATAATTTTAAAATGAATTTTTATATTTTCAAAACAAGAGAGACACAAGAAAAATATCTTGAGAGACAATATTTATTTTTCTTTGTTCTTAAAATATCCTTGTAAAACACTTTCAATTCTAAAATTGTCAAACTAATTAAAACATGTAAGGATAAAAATAGTTATTATTATAGTTTTAAAACCCAACTCGGGGGTCGATCAGGGAAGACACTCGAGTCACGGGTCGGGTTGACCTGAGTCAATGTAAGAACAAAAATAGTTATTATAATAGTTTTAAAACTCGACTTGATGGTCGACCTAGAAAAAGGCCTAAATCATGTGTCAGAAGGGCCAACCCGGGTTGATCTGAGTCATTTAAAATAAAAGTAGTAATTATCATAGTTTTAAAACTTGATTCAGTGGTCAACTTAAGGCAAGGCCTTGGTCACATATCAAGAGGGTAAACTCGGGTTGATTTGAGTCAATATAAGGATAAAAATTGTTATTATCATAGTTTTAAAACTTGATTTAGGAGTCAACCTATCAAAGCACAAGTCACAAGTTGGGAGGGTCAACACGGGTTGACCCGAGTTAACGTATGGATAAAATTGATTATCATCTTAGTTTTAAAAACTAACTCGAGATAATAATTAGGTCATGGGTTAGGAGGGTCAACCTGGTAGACCTAATTTTAAAAAAATAATAATAAAAGTAACCTTGTTTTTACTATTTTTTTTAAAAAAAAATCAATGAATTTTTTACCAATGTTTTATCCTGGGTTAAGATGTGTTTTTGATCAGGTTAGGTCAAGTCAATCCTTCATATATTCTTTCTTAAAATCATACCAATACAGGCCTCAGGTCAAACCATTAAGTCAGTCATAGTTTTATAACTAGGGTTATTATAATATTATTAATTTCAATATTAAATATAAACTAAAGTTAAAAAAATATTTAATTTTAAAAAAATATATAAGTTTAACAACAATACATATTAAGGGTAAAATAAAAAAAATTCATATTTTATTTTGTCATGTCCACCATAACTAAACAGGATACAAAGACAATTACTTTATCTTATACATCACTACCAAATATAATTCTATCTCCATCTCTTTTTATGTCTTGTCTCCTCTATTTTCACTATCTCTGTTTATTTTATCCCGAGATAATAACCATATATTACTTTATGGTCTTGCACATTTCTTTCACTTAGGAGTCAAAGCCCTTTTACTCTAGCTTTTTTTTCGTTAAACAATATGTTAGGTCGTTAGTTCTACTTTTTTCATTTTTTTAAAGAAAGAAAAAGAAATATAAAAATAGAATTTACTAATTATTGTATAGGTCAACTTAAATAATAGTAGTGTCACCTAATAAAATTTCAGCTCTCTCATGTGAAGCATTGTAGCTTTGTAATGTCTCAACAATAATAAGTGCATCTAATAAAATTAAATATATTTTCCACTCACTTTTTATCATTTGACCACAAGCATCAACTGAAATGGCAAGCAAAAAATTGATATGATAATTGATAGGCCTAGTCTATACCAGACCATGTGGTCTATCTCATGGGATTTGAAGCAATGCCTATATGAGACATAATCTTAAAGTCTTAATAACTCAACTAGGTATCCAAGACCCAAATGTAAATCGTATCCTTTTCGGATCAGAGTGTACTATATGACCCACTACCCCCACTAATTTTGAAATGGTCTACAGATTTCTAGATCATATGGTCAAGCAACCCCAAAAAAAATAAATAACAACCCGAAAAACTAAAAATTAGGTTTGATAGAACCTTGACCCAGAGGTAATCCTGTACCTAAGAACCAAAGGTATTGGAAAAAGATTTGGACTCAGAGATAACCTTGTATCTAAGAACCCTAAGTATGCAAATGACGCCACGAAGCCAGTTAATCTTTGATTAGTCAGTGTACGATCTTTGTCCCTACAAAGAGAGGTTGTTTTGCCACAAACAAATAAAAGAAAAACTAGCATTTATTCTCCAACTTACTGCCTGAAATTTGCAGCTAAAAAACATAATATAGTCTCCTATAACTAACCCTAATGGACACCTTTTGGGTTGCAAGCTAATAGACCCAAACTAGTAATCAACTAACATATGTCCAATTAAAAAATAAATCCCTAAACAATGTCTAATAGGCCTGAACAATCCCAAATTAAAAATAATTATTCAAAAATAAATAAATAAATAAATAAATAAAATAGAATAATAAAAACAAAGTTTTCATGCCAAAATTCATCTATGTTGCTCGAATCTCTAGTTTTCGCACATTGTTTGCAAATCTTTAGTCCTGACTTCAAACACGTTATTCTTATTAAAGAACCATATCAACCCAATAGCTGAATTTTTTAGGTGAGGTTAGGTTGAATTGGTTATTTGACATGGTATCAGAGTCTTGATGATCAAACGGTCACGAGTTCGAATCTCACCATCCCCATCTATTTGATAAAAATTAAGCACAAGGTAATGTTGGCCTGTACAAGTTTCAAGCCTAAAGGGCTTTCACTTGAGGGGGTGTGTTAGAGAATAATAAAAATTATATCTTGGGACCTTACTTAATAGCTTAAGATATTGGGTTAAATTGGTTCTTTGACATGGTATCAAAGCCTTGATGGCCAAGCTGTCACGAGTTCGAATCTCACCATCCCCATTTATTGGATAAAAAATTAAGCACGAGGTAGTGTAGGTCTGTGCAAGTTTCAAGCCCAAAGAGCTTTCACTTAAGGGGGTATATTAGAGAATAATATAAATCATATATTGGGACTTTACCTAAAAGCATAAGCTATTAGGTTGAAATGGTTATTTAACAATTCTCTCTCGTCTGGATGAATTACCGGGTCTGACATATAATGTTGAAAAGCTTGCAATGTATAGTTTCTAGCCTAACTTGAATGGCAGCAAAATTCCACCTGTAGATCCATATATGTCCCAACAAAGGTCTACTTTGACAAATTTGACAAGATTTGCTAGTAACTTCAACCCTATGAAATAAAATGTTATTGAACTCCATTTGACCTGAAAGTTTACCAAAATATAGTTTCATGTGTCTAGTATCTCCTTGTAAAATGTTATCTTGTTGTGATATATGGTTTGAGAGATATGTTTGATCTCGCAAAACTAGTCAGGAGACATTTTAAGGATAAATTCGGATCTAACTTTGTTCGTATAATTAGCTCCTTAAAGGTCTTGTTGAAGCAATAGGTCCACAACAACTGTCTCTAAAATGGACCTAAGATGTTCATAAAAATAAAATAAAAAAGGCAATACCCTTAAGTAAATGCTTATTGTGTTCCCTTATAGACTCAACCCTAGGCCAGTCAGCCACACATTGAAGCCAACCATTCAATCCTAAATGTATTACCTTTAGTTTAAATCTGGTTTACTTGCCACCAACCATGGTGACAAAACATAAATGATTAAATAAATATGTGTCTTTTACCCATGTGTCTCTTAGAGATTGGTTTTATTTTTATCATTAATAGTACACAACCATCAAAACTCATAACCAAATTTACTTAGACAATGGCTTATTGTCATTCTAAGCTCGTGTTTCTAAGTAGTCCAAAACTATAGGTGACAAGCACATTGACCACTTGACCCCTTGCATGGACACATATGTATGGGTTCAAGCATATTGACCACTAAACCATCTTCATCTTTTCATAAGAAACCATTTTCTTTGCAACCATCTATCTTCTTGTTGTGTAAACATACATAACATAGCCTTTAAAGCTCATTTCATCCACCACCAATGTTAACTTAAATATCAAAGGGTCCATTAAGCATAACAGAAGACTTGTTTTATAAGTGTCCTTACTAAGTACATCATCCTCAACCCTTTACTCCATTCACAAACTTTAGGAAGAACTTGATCTTTGTGAAGTTTTTTATGAAACTCATTATTGATGCTATATGTGAAGATTTTTTTTGTTTTATTATCTTTCTTACACACTTTTATGTTTTTTATGGATAATAACCAAGAAACTCCTAGACTTTCGAGAGTAACAAACCTTCCCACCATTGGTGCTCCACCAATATTCCAAGATCTCACAACAATTAGCTTAATAGTTTAAAATGTTCATAGAGGGCCTTCATTAGCACTAACTCTTGAATATTATAATGTATATGGACAACTCTATTTTAGGGTAAAGCCAAGATAAAATGATGTGTAAAAAAGTAGGAAATAACATTGTCGCCTCTATAATCTTTATAAGAGTCACTCTCATCATTATGAAAGCATTCTTTAAGTAAACATTCGAGACATAACAAGGGAAATGATGGAGATAAAATAACTTAATAATATCCATCAAAAGAGCCACTACTATTATACTTTATAAAATTAATTATTATCCACTTTCATCTTCTTGTCTAAAGAAATAAATGCATCCAAATTCGAGAGCCTTTTGGATTTAATTCCTAAAGATTATATAATTGTTAGTGTCATGTTTTCAAGAGTCATTTCACTGACAATAGTTTCTCCCTTTGACCATGTCAGTAATGAGGATGATGTGATTACCAATAAACTTAATTTTCCCTTTATTTATATATTAGCTGCTCAAAAACTTTGTTTTCTTTGACTACTTTGGTAGCCTTTTTATCTTTCATACTAGATTGGTAGCCTTTTTTAAAATAAATTTAGTACCATGATGTTAAACATCTTCTATCTTTTATTTTTATGATCGATATGAGCTGTTGTTAGACCTCTTCAACTCCTTATTGTCTGAATTAGTTAATGAGTGTGCGCTCATGATATTGTTTGAGTAGCCAATAGGGTATATCCCTTTTAATGGTTTCTTTTCTGCCTATTTTACTAGCATTTTTTTATAACGAGCAACATCATCAATTAGGATATAGATATCTAAGTACTTGGTTCCCATGAACCTTTTTCTTATTTTCCACTACATTCACTCTATTAGTAATTTTATACATTCTCGGTTAGTTATAGCTATAGTGCACTTGATTTTCAATGTCATAATTTATAGGGCATAACTCACTATAGACTCTCCTATGTTCTAGACTATTTCGGCTAAATTAGCCAATATTACCTCTTGTTTTATCCTATAAAATTTTTCATAAAAATGAGTTTCCATCTCTTATTAACTATGGATTAAGTTAGGTAGAAGTATGGATAACTAGTGAAAAAATGTTTTGGTTAATGATGAACCAACAACCTAAGTTTTCTTAGATTGGTTGTACCATCACCATATTTATCAGTGAACTTGGTGATGTGTTTTTTTTATTGATTGGTTGTCTTCAAGAATTATTTTAGATCTAAAATCTTTATTCCTTTAAGGATTGTGTGTAATGTTTCAACTTATTTAGGGTATAAATGATTGTAAACAAATCTTGTTGTTTATCCAACTTGTAGCCATATATCTCTTAAAGAATAATGTGAATCAATGAGCATCACCAAATGATCCATTAGAGGTATCAATTGGGCATATTACAAGGTCTGAAACTAAGAGGATCTAGGAGAAATTGATTAGGCTTATTCTGGATATTTGGGTTAACAAGTTGTAAATCATTTAAACTAGACATTTTTGTATTGTGTAGGCTATATCTAAAGCTATAAGAGTAGTTTTGTTGTGATTCTAGTTAGGTTGAAAACTAGACATCTCAAACTTTCCATCCATAAATGGTAAGCCTAGTAATTCATTCAGACGAGAAAGATATATATGGTTGAAGTTATGATAGAAGTTGTTGTAAGGGTTTTGTTTTTTGTTTCCTTTTGATTTATGGACTTCTTATTTAGTAAGGATTTTTTCTTTACAAGGAAAACATAGTTGGTAGCGATTAGGATTATTTTGGCAAGGGTTTTTATGTCATCAATTTGTGTTTCCTTTTGTTTTGTGTATTTTCTCATTGACAATGTTTTCTTATCATTCAAGGACACTAGAGGTAATTTTGGGTACCATAATATCATATATTAAGCTTATGGTCATTTGGATGGACTTTGATTTTAGAATAGTATTTATGTGTGAGAGCAAAATTCATACTTTTTAGTTCTTGAAAGAATTGAAATTAACTTATCGAAGAACATTTGTCTTTTTACATCTTCCTTATACTTGTTATTCATGATTCATTAATTGTTAAGTAAGGGTTTGAATTCTAATAGTATTGCTGCCTTGATGGTAATCATTGTCTCATGCTTTTTATCTCAAATCTAATTTTTGACTTTCCAGGATTATGTTCACACTTGCTTGTAGGTTCCTAGATTTTTATATTCAAATGTCTCATGTTAGTTGGGCTAGTTTAGCTTTGTTTATCCCTCTCCTGTATTATTGATCAACATTAAGGAATTGTTGTGCAAAAGGATTGAGGTTTCCTTGTTATAACACAACCTTTGAGGCATAAAAGTGTCCAATAATAGGTTATAAAAGTGATAGAAGTTCTTTGAAGCCACGTAAATAGCATGCGATTGTTTGTATATCTAAGAAATAGTTGTCATATTGGGGGTTATCATGCTCATTTTTGGTTATGTTTGTTATTGTGTTTAACACACTATGAAGTACTTTTATATGAGGCATATTCACTATAAACATCCTACTATAGGTTTTATAGTTGCAAAACTTCATAGCATATGCTCTCCAGAGTGTTTAAACCTATTGATTACAAGACCTATTCTAACACAGTTTATTATGTATTTGAGCCACTTATTAGATATGGTTTGTATGTTTATATTGTTACCTATTTTTTACCCCACAAAAAAAATTTAAAAAATACAAAAAAATACAAAAAAAGAAAATACAAAAATACAAGAATACATTTATTTGAGTCACTCATTAGATATCTTGTTTTTAATCATCACTACAATTTCAGATTTTGGGCTGATCAAGTTGACATCTTTGGATAAATAAATATGAAGCTATATACCTCCATTGAGAAAGGTTGGATTCAAACAAATGATATACACCTTCTCTACTAACTTCAAGTGGTTTTCAATGACATTTACATTAGAGTTCCTCTAGCGAAGTCTCAAAAGTGGTCAATCAAGTCAGCCTAGACTATGACACCTATTTGTTTTTCATGTGTTCACACTTAAAGCTTTTCAAAAGGTTCTTATCAATGGATTTAAAACCACTGTCTAAAGATGAAAAGACCAGAAATAACTTTTGGCCCTTCAAGCCTAGAAAACCACCATTGCAAAACTAGCCTAGTACAAGAGGTTCCAACTGTTAGCTTTTATCCAGAACTCTCTCATTTAGATCGAAGGGCTGAGCTTTGATCAATTTTTGAGGGAGTCCACAGAAAAAACCTTATAAGTACCCCTAGAAATCAAAGGAAAAAGAAGGAAAAACAGAGAGAAAAGGATGAGTAAGTACCCTCTAGAAAAACCATATTATGAAGGTATAAGAGCCTAATACAAAAGCTAAAGCAAGCTTTGAAAAGAATAGAAATGGAAAGGGAAAGAAAGAAGGAAAAGAAAAGGGAAGTAGCAGTATATAGCCAACAAGCTTGAAAGAGGTATAATCCTGTGAAAACCCAATGGTAGAGTCCATATGGCCTGCCCATTCATGCTTTTTTTCAATGTTTGAGGACATTTTTTTAATTTTTTAGCATTATTTTGTGTTTTAGCATTTATATGGATTGATGAATGAAAATGTTGTTTTCTTTGCTTAATAGTGTTTCGAGTTAGTTGTTAATGTTTGTTAAATGTTTAAAATGATGTTTGAATGTTATTCTTGCTGAAATGAGTGTTTTTTAGAATCTACCAAATATGACAGTAGGTATTTGATTCATATTTCTAGGTTGTTAGTTCATGTCCTGGGTTCCTTGACTTGGTTTTTTTTTTTCTCTTAAAGAGTTCATTTTAGATTGAAGTTTGATGTTTTATTGGCTATCAATGGGGCTGCAGTTTTGAAAGTTGAAATCCTAAGTATGTTTTTTAATGATATGATGTTATTGGTCGTTATTTCTGATTTAAACATGTTTGTTATTAACAATTTGGTTTATATTGACCAAAAAATGGGAGTTTAAAGACCTAAAAGGTCAATTTCTAGGTTTGGCAGTAATCCCTATTTTTTGGGCAACCTGGGTTCTTGTTCTTCTTATTCATCTAAATAACATTCTCTTGGGTACTAGATTTAGGATTCTTTTTAAGTTCATTTTGGTCTCTGTATGTTCGCACATCATCATTAGTCTATATTCTCGGTTGTTCTTACACCAATAACACGTTTCTAAGTGTTTTAATCTTAGGATTTTGGTTTCGGGCTGAAACCATCTTTTGATAAAATCATGTTGATTTAATGATAATCAAAGCAAATAGACCATTGATTCTTGATCTATGCTTAATTGCGAACAAAACCTTGCCTTTTATTGCTTGAAATCTGGTCTAGTTTGATGTTCATGTTACTGGGTTTGAATTTGAATGTTTTTCATAGTTCTTCATGTTTTTCGTTTTTCTTGGTGTTTGATCTGTTTCTGCAAGAATTTTTTGTGATTTTTGTGTTTTTTTAGTTTTGATTTTACTTTGCTTTAAATCTATGTTCTGGTTTAATGTGGTTGAACCTTGGTTTTTGGCTCAACCTATGATTGAATCGATGTTTTTGGGTCAACCCAATCGAATCAAAATCAGGTCACTTGGTAAAGGCGTGTTTGGTTTACTAATATTTTTGTGAAAGGGTTTTGAGCCTAAGAGGTTGTTTGGCAAACACACCCTTAGACTTATTTTGAATGCTTTGTTTTTTTAATAAAAATGAGTTTTGCCAAACAAACCCCAAAAAATTCCAAAAAAAGACCAATCTAAAATTATTTACGAGTCTTCCGCATATTTTTCCAATATTTTTATTTTATATTGGACTGTATATTTTCACTGTAACATGCGGGCTTGGTATTAAAATACTTGCTTTCACCAAAATTTCAAAACAAAATAAAAAAAATTCAAAAACAATCTTCTCATTTCAAAAATACAAGTGTACATAACGGCCAAGTCTCTAAAAAATAAAATAAAAATAATATCTTAAAATATAAAATATATGATAAGTTTTAGCATTTTTTATATACAAAATATCTTTACATGTATTTTTGGATTTAATAGTCAGTTTATTAAATCCATGAGAACTTTTCAATAACCCCCTTAAAATTTTAATTCATCACAATTAATAGTCAATAATCTGGAATAAATGCTAGACTTACAAGTAGACTAGTATTTAAATATCAAAACTTAGTTAAAAAATTCTCATAATTATCTTGAATATTCATCATTTGGGAGTATTTTTCACCGAAGTACATGAGTTGTGGAAAACCTTTTCGCTTTCCATGATAGTTAAACCCTATTAGAGCACCTACATGAACTCTTCTCATAGGAATTTATTTGGGCGTACGGGCTCATAATAAATTTGAAAAGTTAGTTTTATTTAGAAGAGTAAGTTTTTTTTAGCTATAGACTAACCATCGGTTAAGAACCCATCAAAACCTTTAAATTATGAAGACTACACAATGCAATTTACCATAGGTAAGGTGTGTTAGGGGTGCTAATGCATTCTCTAGCTACAACCAATATCTTACCCTAGAATTTTTGATAAGACTAGTACACCCACGTCTTCTAGTAACCCTGAACCAAATAACTAGGTGGTGATTCCTTGACCTCTAAGCCGCATGCCCACAAGCTACAATTTAATTGACCACAACGATGTTATTTTATGTCATGATTGTTGTATTCTCTATCTTTATCTCAAAAGCTCTCATATCAATATTAAAGAGATTTATAGGCTAATAATAACATTATTTTTTAAAAGCTACCATGGCTATTACTTTTCACAAATAATTGTGGCAATTATATGACATCATCAGATCTATAAAAATGATACAGTTATGTATATACATATATACACCAATATACCAATATATACTTGGTGTGTGGAATCAATAAAAATATGAGGAACTATATAGGTACATTAAGAGAGTTTCCAAACATAGCTCTATGTTATAGGAGTGAATTAGATGATGAAAACCCATCTCCAGACATGTCTAATAGGATTTTTAGGCTTTTTAATTGTCTTCCTATGTTTTTCTTTAGAGATATAATTGTTAGCTTATGAAATAAATATTGAATCTTCCCACCTAACATGTTAATCTTTTGATCTATTAGGTAATCTCATGATCAATTGTTGACCTAGGATCACCAACCATTAATCTTCTAATTAATATGCTACATGTTAATCTTTTTTACATTTTAAAAAGAAAAAATTACACCATAAGAACTTAATCTCCATTAGAGGTTGGTATCAAACTCATAAAATTAAGGCATGGGCATCTCAAACCTCAAACCCTAAGAAAATTTTATTTTTTTTATTTACAACCACCTGTAGAAAAGGAAAATTGCTTGAAAAGGAAAACAAATAAATTATGAGAATGTAAAGATACTGAAAATATAAAAAAAAACTTGTAAAAGAAAGCAAGTAAATAAACAAAGGGAATATTAGTACTTGAAAGATAAATTGAATAAATTAAAAAAATTAAAATTGCATATGTGGAGTTGGTCATTGGTTACAATGATTGTATGAGCCTTTATATATTGATAGAAAGTCTGAAATATATCTAAACATGTAAGTTCTAATTTTATATAGAAATCGATATTAAATAAAAAGATATTATTAAATTTTAACACAAACTAAACTCTTTTATTGATAGCAAATGAATCCTAAACCAATCTTGTAACTTATTATTAGTTATTCTATTAATAACTCCGACTTTTAATAAAATTAATTTTTTTTTTGGTTCTTCTTGCACGTTAAAACTCATGTTGTAGCTTGAGAAAAACAACCCAGAAATAGAGCAGCTTTCTTGGAAGCAAACAAGCCACCCCAGTAAACATCTGGCATCCCTGGAAATCACAATAGAACTTTGGAGTGCATATTAATGTTATTGCACAAGTAATGACCAAGTTGTAATATTAATATTAAAAGGGTTTTTTGTAATTAAATATAATATAATGGCAATTATGCCTCCGAAAGTTTTAACTATTTTTTTGTTAGATGGAAAATTTTAATATTAATATAAAAAGGGCTTTTAGTAAGTAAATATGATATAATGACAATTTTGTCTTGAAATTTTTTAACTCTTTTTTAGTTTGATAGCAAAGCTGTAATATTAGTTTGATGAAAAATTTATAATATTAATATTAAAAGAGCTTTATAGTCCTTAAATAAAGTATAATGATAAATTTGTAAATAATTCAATTCTTTTTGTTGGTTTTTTTGGAATTGAATTAATTATTTTATATTCTAATGAAAAATTGTTAGGTTGAATAAAAATAAAATAAAATAAAGTTAACAATCACTTCATCAACAACTTAAATAACATTGAGCTAATTCTCGTAAACAAGCATACGTGAGCCAAAAAAATCAATATGAATTAATTTATATTGTACATAATACATGGATTTTATATTATTAATTAACAACTGACTTTTATTAATGTATAAGAGATATATTTTCTAGTCAATATACCCGTGCTAGGTTACATGTAGGATATCATGTTAATTTTAAAATAATAACATTATGGAGCATTTTCAAGTATCATAAAAAAAATTAATTAAGAAATGGAAAGATGATATCTATGTTTAATAAAATGAATTGAAAAATATAAAAAAAAAATATTGATTAAAGACCAAAGTGGGAAGTTGATTTAAAAATATATATATAAAATGAATGCACATATAAATATTTTATTACAACTATCTTTATTTTTATACATTTTCTTTTGTTTATTTTCAATTCCTATATAAAAAAACAAAACCAAAGTGAGAATGGGCATGGAAAGTTAGCCCATTGATTGGCTTTAAAAAAAACAATTAAAGCGTGATTTCATTGTATATTTTTTTAATCGATGTAAGACTTTTAATATAGCTCAAAAACATTTTAAAAACCTCAATAAACATATTTGAAAGCATAAAAACAACAAGGAAGTAATGTATATAATTCAAAACTTGAGAAATGAAATTGAATTATTTTCACTCTTTATGTAAAAACAACTCAATTTTTTCTACTAGTGTAAATTTAGTTCTTGCTCTTTAAATTTTTTGACAAGAAATTTAAATTGTATTTTATGAAATTCATATTTATTTTAGCATTAAAATTACTCTATGTAACACCATGAGGGAATACAAATAAAAACAGGATTTAACACATAAAACCATGAAAATATTATTTGAAATGATGAAATTAAAAAGAAATCAAGTATAAATAAGTAAAAATTTCATAAAACAAGAAGGAAAAACTAGTTATGAATAATTAGGTGAACAAGTTAATGTGAAATGATAAATAGGACAGCTACCATAAATCTCCCTTTTTTTTAATTTATAGTATTAATCTCTAAATTAATCATGCAAATTCATATATTTATCTAAAAGTTTTTGGATAATTTTAAGATTTATTATTGAATTATGAAATTCACTTTAATTCAATTAGCATGTGTTGAAGTGATTTTTTTTTCTCAAGTGTTAATTATAAAGACAAGTGGAAGGTACTAAGCTATTCTATTTATCGTGGGTTTAATTCTCCAATTTTGTGTTTGATATATTAAATACATATTCACACTTTTAACCCACCAATGTGGATATGTTCGACTCGATGTCTAGCTTGAAAACAAGCCACGGATAAGAGTAGTAATTCGTTGAGCATTCCCGACTAAATCAATATATATATATATATATATAATCACAATTCTATAATGAATGCTAATATATAGGATTAAATAAAAATAAAAGAATATTTGTATCAAAGTCTACCTTCATCCCCCTCCTTATGTAATTGGATTTTAAAAGTTGAAAAGTTGAAAAAATAATTCCACTAATAATCATAATTAATTTTAATAATTTTTAATATTTAATTAACCACTATAAATCATGAATTAAACTTGAATATAATAGTCATAAATATGAATTTATGAACTAAAAAAACTATTCAAGGTTTTTTTAAAAAAAAAAATTTAAAAAAAATATTAATATTTATTGGTTGAACTGGACAAAATAATAAGCTATAAAAAACAATTATTTATAAACCAGGCCTAAAATCTAAGTTTTAGCCGGTTCAAAATAATTTTTTGGAGTGCAAAATATTAATTTTACAATAATTCCACATACTCAGACCTGACTTGACGCCCGAGCATGAGTCGAGCTGACACGTATGCGAGATTAAGTCCAAAACCTATTTTGTTTAGGACTTCTCCCTTCTAAAAGCTTAGATTTTCTTTGAGACTAATTTTAACCTTTTATTTTAGAAACACCAAAAAAAAATTATTTTTTTATGTAGTTTTTTTAATGAGTTTTGAGTTTCATCAAAATATAATAATTAAAAAAATTAAAATTAAATTTTCATTCATCTATAATTTATTTAAATCATATTAATATTTTATGTTAAAAAACTTTATAGTAAAAATTAAATTTTAATAAAATTTTAAGGAAAACAGTGAGTCCTATTTTTTTATTTTATTTCAAATGCATCATCAAACATATTTTAATAATTTTAATAAATTTTTTTATTTATTTTTTTTTTTTTTTTTTTTTTTTTTGGATCTACTCAGAAGTCAAAATCGTCACAGACAAGGAGAAAGCAACAGCTGATGGGCACGTTTACGGTGGGCCCTAAAAGAAAGGAATTGTCATGTAAAATGTGGCGTTATCGTGATAGAATGGAAGCAAAAACCATTGAGAGATCCGTGCTGTCACTGTCATGGACACATTTCTCTCTCTCTCAAGGTGGGTCCCACGCTACATACATCCCTCCATGCACTTGCTGCTTATCTGTATTAATTGGACTACAGCAATATAAATTGATAAATAGAGAACAAAACTTTGGGCGTATACCTGCCACAAAATTAAATAAAACTTATTAATTCATAAATAAATCAGTGGTGGGTCCTCCATCTTTTGACCCTGATCCTCAGGCAATTCAATTAGGAGATCATACGCCACGTGCACCAATATGCCCACGTCGGCGGGGCCCATCGAAGGGGAGATTCCAAATGGGTTGCTCAGTGGACGCTATCTTTGATAGTGATGCTCTTGTCAACGGCATCACGACCGTCCAGGGTGGCATTCGTTAAATAAAAATTTTAAAATTAATTAAAAAAATAAAATTATCTTCAATTTGAGAAATAACATATTACATTTACACTTGACATTCTCTCTCTTATCCTCCTTCAAGACTCCAGGGCTGTTTGAAATTATAGTTATGTATATTTTTTGATTAGTTTTTTACTTAGAAATATATTAAAATAATATTTATTTTATTTTTTTAAATTTTTTTTAACATCAACGCATTAAAATTATCTGAAAAAACTAAAAAAAAATAATTTAAAGCAAAGAAAAAAATAAAAATAAAAATTGTTTTTCAAAAACGCTTTTTAAAACGTAAAAATAAACAAGACCTTCTAAGTTCACTTTTTTACTTTTTCTATATTTTCCTTGATTTGTTAAACATTATCATCTAATCCTAATTACAATATTTGTAAAATTTGAATGTGAATTTGATTATGATCAAGAAAAGCGAATTTCTTTAATCAATTCTTGATTCAATCAAACCCACGAACATTACAAATTGGATCCTCCTAACAATTCACAAAAATACCAAGAGATTAAAAGTAAATAAGAAATTGAAAGAACACATAAAAACTTATTGAGGAAGGAGTTTGATATATCCTTTTATCTAACTATTCATGAACTCTTTTTAAGTGATTATTGTGAGAAAAATTAAAAATCTAGTGTGAAAGTAGTGAGTTATATACCATATACTAATTAATGAGGAGGTACATAATTCATGTTAGCAAGTTCTATTTGTGGACAATTGTGATAGATTGAGTTATAGATCATATCATATTAAAACTAGTTTATTTCTGATGGGATACTGCCATTAGATAAGGTTTTTTCTTAAATATAAAATAAGTGGGGTTTTTCTTTATGGTTTATATGCAACTACTTCCTCTTTCTTTCATAGATGAAATTAGGTTTTAACACAACATCTATGGAAATTATTTGAGGTTTAGAATTTGTGGGTTTGGTGAAGAATTGCTAAATTAATTGATTTACTAAATTGATATGCTTAATTATATCTTTGGTGAGAAGAAGAAAAAGAAGAAGAAGAAGAAGAAGAAGATAGCCATAGCAGCTATGATTTTTTTAGTTTAATAGCAAAGTTATAATATTAATATCATAAGGGTTATTTAGTCATTAAATAAAATAAAATAAAATATAATGACAAACTTGTAAATATTTATAATGTTTTTTTACCTTCTTTTTTTTTTGCACGTGAGGTTGAGGATATAAAGTGTTATTTAAAATGTATACCCCAGGATATAAAATGTAAGTTCATAAATTATAGAAAGAAAGTAAAAACATGATCAAACTATAGAAGAGTTTTTGTAATTATCCTATAAATAAAAATGGTTTTATAATTCTTTTTTTACTTCAAGTTACTCTCAAAATAAAAATTCATTATTATTGGAAAAAATTTATGTTTCTTAACCTGTAATTATCAATACTTACAATATAGGATAGATAAGCACAAGAGAAAGAAGGAAAATCGCTTTTCTAGTTCTCTCCTATTTTTCTTTAGTTTTTCGTTTCTCTCTAATACTATAAATATTAATAACTAGAACTTGAACATCATAAAATTTCTTCGAACTATGTTGTATCCATACCAAATTAACATTAAGCAAATTATAGTAATAATAAAAACATAATGACAATTCATTGTGTTGCATTGTTAATTCCTTTAGATTACATTATGGATGGCATTGTTCAATTGTTTTTTCCCAATTATGTCTTTTCAAGTTATATTAGCATGGTTTTATGTGTCAAGAATTGTTTCACTTTGCATGCCCTTGCATATTCAAAGGGTTGAGAAATATTTCGGTATTAGATTAAAGATCAATTTTGTAAAAAAGAATTTGAGATTGAAGTAAAAAAAAACATATTAAAACATTAAGGATCATAAAAAAGCAGAACCAAAATGTTGACAAGGTGCAAAAAACTTCATTTTCATCCCTGAAGTTTTAGTTAATGGATTAATTGATCCATGAAGTTTATGGTTTTTAAATCTCGATTCTATACTCTCTTTTTTTCACAATCTTACTCCTTAATGTTGAGAAATGAGAGAGAAAAAGTCATCAAAAAATAGGAGGAGAGAGAAATGTGTTGGCGGGATAGATTTCGACCATAGAAAAGATCAATCTTAATGTTTGTGATGGACTATAGAAAAGATCAATCTTAATGTTTGTGATGGACTAGGAAAATTTGATGAATATCCATATTAAACATTTTTTTTTTCTTTTGTTGCTTGGACAATAGACAGATGGTGTTGGGAGAATGGACGGTAATTGCTGAGAATGGATGGCAATTGCATGGTTGGAGAACATAACAAACATGTGGATGGTTCAATACAGTTATAACATAATTGGCTAACATGTGTTTTGGCTAAGAAACTGACCATGTTTTGAATAAGAGAAAATGACAATTTCACTGACAATAGAATGACAATGCTTTAAGAGTGGAAGACTCGGTTTTATTCAATTTATCCTAAATTTCAAAAAAATATTTCAAATTTCAATTGTTAAGTTTGTCTTTAAATTGAATAATGTGGTGAAGAGAAACATCCAGGAAATGTTTTAGATTTGTTGTTTCAACTTAAAAGGCTGAGCAACCTTAAATATGCCTATAAACTTTTCTCATTAATTCAATTTGGTCCTTTCTTTTATAATTCAGTCCTCAATCAATAAACTTTAGATTTCCATTATAGTCTATTAATTTCAATTTCTCTCATTCACTTTTTAATTATATCAATTTTTTTCATTAAAACTTAACTCATAAATACATAAGTTCATTACAATCTTGGTATCAAAGACACGAAGCTCCCTCATTCACAATGATTGACAAAACTCAAATGTCTTAGCTATTAGAAATAGTGGCCAACATAAAGCAATAAAAAGATGCACAACAACAACATCAATAATCATAGTAGAGGGTTTGGAAGAGTTAGTAAAACAACTATAAATTATGTATAGCAAGGTGGGCCAACTAGTTAAAATACAACGAAAAAAGCCTTAGGATCCCCCTCGAACATCCCGATCACATCAGTTAACAAGCAAAACAAATATGAAGCTGACCGGTAAGATGATCAACAATAGATTTAGCTCGGGGCAGTCAAATTAGATTTCCCATATTTCAACGAAGAAGACCCAATTGGATAGGTACACAAGGCTGCTTAATTTTGTAGTTACTACAATATACCCCTTCAACACCGATTGTTTATGGTAAGCTTTCATATGGAAGAAAAGGCAGTGGCATGGTTTTAAAAGTTAGAAGAACCATAAATTCTCATCGGTTGGAATACATTTGTTCAGTGCCTCTGAGTTTGGTTTGAGGTTTTAGCCTATAATAACCCTATGAAGGCACTTATTAATCTTTGATAGATTTCTTTAGTTGAAGCATATAAATCCTCGTTTGAATTACTTTTAAACAGGGTTAAGGGACTTTCTAAACCCCATTGCTTAAATTGTTTCATAAGAGAACTCAAGAAAGAGATCAAGTTTGGCGTTATAATGTTAAACCCTTTGAACTTGAAGGCTTTTTCTGGGCTAGTGAGGATACAAGAAGAAAAAATTGTTGTAATAAAAAGAGATAGAGGCCCAGCCCATCACGAGCTTAGGTTATGATCAAATTTTAAATCTAGTCTAAGGCGGATTTTCAATCCACTCTACCATCTTTAAGAAAAAAAGCCAAAAGAGATTATGTTTTAAGTGCAATAAAAAATAGGGCCCAGACTATAAGTATAGAGGTCCAGATTTATTTTTAATAAAAGAGGTTGAAAACAAACAGGGTGATGAAAACTTTAAAACCCTAAAAGATCCTATTTACATAAGAGAACCAGTAGAAATCAGTAAGGAAAAGGCAAAGCTTTCATTGCACACTATCATTAGGAATTCTAATTCAAGGATGGTGAGGGTGGAGACCAAAATAAATAATTATAGTTTCAAGCATATCCAATAGTCATTCAATTAGAAAGGCACAACATGATTTTAGTGATATAGTAGCTTAAAAAATTAAGGCTTATTTTATGTGACTTTTTAGCATTACAATAAAGTTCCAGCATAAAAGAACAAGGGCCTAGATTAAAAGGCTTAGGGGTTCATAAATCATAAATGGATTGTGGTACATGATTCTTAAAAAAAGCTAAAAAGAAAAGTTGGGAGCTTGGTTTTGCATAATATAAATTAGAAGTAGAAGGTTCATTCAGGGCAATAATCCCTAGCTTGGTATAAGACTAAAATAGAAGGAGGGGGGGGGGGGACAATCTTAGGGAACTATTATAATAAGACATTACTAGTCTAGCCAGAGCCTATTTTCCTCACCAATTTTAATGGTGAGAAAAACATATAGATCTTAAAGGATGTATATTGACTATAAGGCCTTTAAAAAAAAAAGAAATCAAATACAAATTTTATATTCTAGGAGTTAAATCACTCTTAGATGAGTATGTTTGTCTTAAGTTTTCTCTAAGCTGAACTTAAGACTTGAGTTCCACCAATTCAGAATAAAACTTGTAAACATTCATAAGACTGTCTTCAAAACACACAAGGGACGCTTTAAGTTTTTAATGATGTATTTTAGGCTTATCAATGCTCCTTCAACCTTCTAGATCTTGATGAATAAGTATTTTGACCTTATCTTATAAAATTTGTTATAGTTGTCTTTGATGACATATTAGTCAATAGTAAATCAGAAGGGATCCCTTAAGCCATCTAAGGATAATATTAGAGACTTTATCCTCCCATAAATTTCATGCTAGATATCCAAATGCAACTGTGCTGGTAGAAAAATTAAGTATTTAGGGTATATAGTATCTAAGAATAGGGTAAGGACGAATCCAAATAGAGTGGAAGCCATGGTGAAATGGTCTAGACCAAATAATCTCAAGTCTCTAAGGGGTATTTTAGGAGGGGTATTTTAGGATTGATAGAGTATTATATAAGGTTTATAAGAGTATATATGATACTAACAGTATGTTTAACTAAGCTTTTTAAAAATAGGGTTTTCAAATGAGATGACTAGATATAGAGGGCCTTTGAGAATCTAAAGATGAAAATTTCTAATACTCAAATATCTTTATATTGTTTATATTATATTTAATGTCTATCAATTTGTTATATTTATCAAGATAACGTATAATAGGATCAAAATATAACACTCTATATAAAATAACTTAGTGATCTCAAGTCTAAATATCACTTATATAACCGTCATGTGAGCCTTTCTATAGAGATAGGTGATATCTCAATATGAAATTCTCATGCGGGTCAATTCAATGTGCATTTTATCTGATAAACACTTACATATTAGTTTTAGATATCTCTCATACCTCAGCTTATGAGACTAGTTGCTTCATTTCATAAAAGAAAGAACATAACATGTATTAGTCTCAACAGCTCTAATAAATGTCCATACAAGTACTAGTCTCAATAGCTCTAATAAATGTCCATTATTAAGAGAGTATTGACTAGAAACATTTAGGAACAATACTTTGATGCAATAGGAATCTCATAACTATAACATCTTTACACTAGATTCATTAATCAAACATTAAATTCGTAAATTAAATATAAATAAATATTAAAGATAAATAATGCATTTATTAATAAAATTAAATATGTTTATATGAATAAAATAGTATCACGTGTAACCAATTGATTGACTACATGGTATATAAATTAATAGCCTTAACTATGAGAACTTTGAATTTCAAAGTTAAATGTTAAATTTAATGTTAACTATTTGAACTCTAAATATTGTTCTTACAAATCCAAACTTATAGCTTTAGATTTGTATTTATGTATTAAAATCTTTTTCATCTTTTATTATGCAGAAAGCAAATTAAAACTTGCGGAGTAATCAAATAATTTGAATGTAAAAAATAACTTATCAACTCAAGATTAAAGAATTTATACTCATTGAATGATCATTCAATTGATTATAAACACATATTGGACTATATATATATATATATATATATATATATATATATATATATATATATATATATATATATATATATATATATATATATATATGCATGGATGTATGTATTGGTATTTTGTGGTTTTTTTTTTAATGAAAATTGCAAGCCTACTATATTATAATAGACACTGCAAGCCTATTTATTATCGCCTATAAATTATCAGCCTATAAACTATTTGTCTACATGTTATATGCATACTGATTATTGCCTACGAGATTACATGTCTATTAATATACAAATTTTGAAGATCCTGAGAACTTGATTCAATTGCATAGCGTAGCAGTTAATGTTGTTGATTTGTTCAATTGTTTTGTATTTCTTTCTTCATCCTTGGTTTATATAGTAAAAGTCATTGATAAGAGCCATTAATTTTCTCCATTACTCCTTACTTTAAGTCATTGAAATTATTCATCTCCATTATCTCATGTGTTTTAGTCAAATAAATTTACAAGTGTAGATGATGTCTTTCTTATAATATGTAAATTTTTTTAGACCCAAATTTATTTTAATATGGAAACACTTATTAAATCCAGCCTAATATTTAATCTTTTTTTATTTTTTAACTTAAATTATTTCGTTGACAACTAATTTATTGCGTAACAAATTGATTACACTTTTGTTTTGTAGCTATGGATGAATCAAGGTACCCCTTTATCTGGATATCATAACGTGTTCGCACTATTTCCTCCATTAAGATGTTTGTGAACAAATTGTTCATCGACTTCTGTATCTTCGACTAAAGTTGACATCAAAGTTCTTCGAAGATAAGCGTGAAGTTCTATCAAGCATATTCTAATAATACATAGATAGATTGTCCACACAGTTGTTGTGAAAGTGGACGACCCTCAATATATATTGATGAGTGATGTTCATTTCTTGTGATGAAAGAGTCGTTGAATATGCTGCTTATTGATGTGATAGGAATTTCTCCATGATACAGAGTCCTCCACGCAACTACTACTCTACCAAAGCTTTTCTATTTCTGCTTCTCAGATGAAGATGCTCAGATTTCTCCAAATTTACCAATTTTTACTGGACAGCTTGCCTTTTTTCCTAGTTCCAATCATGGGCCAATCTGAAATGTCATTTCTTTTCTGACCAAGAGACAGGACACTTCATGAGATAAGGGCAACAAGTAGCTAGAAGAAGCTAGTTAGTTTGACTAGCTTCATCCACACTCACAACCGCTGTAAGATGTTCTTTCGGGGGGCAAAAATTTAAGATTGGCCTGATTGATCGACTGCATAAACTCGTGAGATAAACAAGTTGAAAAAAAGCTTGTTGCAGCAGCTCAAGCATGTATCTTCTAGTAATTATTAAGATTTAATTCGTTTTTCCAAGTCCTTTTGTGTATGTCTTCTACCAAAATTAGAAAATGGGATGGGTGCAAGATTTTCACCCCAATGAGAACCAAGATCATTGCTGGCTTTTCAATAAAGCAAATTCTGTTGCTTAGCATACAATCTTTGTAACAGGGAATCAGAACACAACTCAATATAAACGGGCTTGGGAACGGACAAACTGAGAAAGGGAGACAAGCCATATTCGTTATTCCCTTACCTCTCTCTCGTCTTATTATCTAACTTTATATAAAAATAAAAAACAAAAAAACCCACCAACCTCCCGGATGTTTTTTCACAGAGTATTCTGAGAAAAAAAACCTTTAATACATGTGAACGTAACCACAACAAATTTGATAATGTTAAAGATAGTCGAAGAGTTGCTTAATCAATGAGCTAAACGTAGCAATCAAGGAGCAGTATCCTCAAGACTATTTCGAATACAAGAAATGCATTACCTTCCCAAACAAACTGCAAGGGAAATTCATTTACAATCGGTTCGGAAAAGCTCCATCTAACTCAAACAAAGAGTACCCCAGCAAAAACAAGATTACAGGAGGGGAAAGACCATCATTTCCAACTACAACCAGAACCCAACACCACATTTGGATTGGGATTATTGCTTAATGATTAACAAGCTGTAAACAAGAAGAAAGACACAGAAACCATGTTATATACCAAGTGCAACTTAGTATGACCAGCACCAAAAGGCATGATCTTCAAAACTTGCTGGCGGGTCAGAGTAATCACCATCTTCAAGCTTTGGAAAGACGTACGGAGGCAAAAGACTCTTGCTCAAGTTATCTTCTTCATCTTGTGATAAATCCGATTGGTCGGGCTCGAAGACATGTGAAGAATCACCTGCCTCTAAGAGTGAGGAATGTACCCCATCCGCAAAATGTGGGCTGTCTGAATCAAACATATCACTTTTGGCTGAGCTAATATCTTCCTGCTGGCAGGCCACGGTTGAAGTTTTCGACACTTCACCCTCTGAAGCTGAATCGGCTATTGCCTTTTTGGGTGGCTCTTGAGATAATGCATCTTTATCAGACAATTCTGAGCTTCCTTTCTCTTTCTCTTTAAGGAGCAACTCGTTGGTGAGAAGATTAACCTGAAAACAATTATACCATCGTACAATCTTAGTTCACATCAATGCTAAACGAGTATAGCAGCAAGGTTGTTGAATTCTCTTACAAAAGGACAGTGTTTATTTACCTCAGCTTTTAGTTTCTCCTTCTCCTTGAAGAGGTTGTCGTAGTCAGCCTTAAGGCCATTGTAGCTAGATTGCAGAACCTCATAATCTTTTTCAAGCTGTTTCGTCTTCCATCTTGCCCGGCGGTTTTGAAACCATATGGCAACCTGCCGAGGCTGCAAGCCAAGATCCTTCGCCAGCTGGATTTTCCTTTCGGGTTCAAGCTTGTTCTCAACCTCAAAACTTCTTTCAAGAAACTGAACTTGATCAACAGTAAGTCTCCTCTTCTTTTCAGGTTGATGAAAATATTCATCCAAATCATCGTCGCCGTTGTCTTCGTGTTCATATGGGCGGAAAAACGGTCTAGTTGATCCATTTGCTTGGTGAACATCTGCAAAACTCATCATGGATCTTGAACCTATATTATTGATACACCACAAGTCAAAGGCCATGTTTGAATCAATCACAAGAGCTACATGCAGAAATCAGCAATCATTTTGGTTCAATTGATTTCCATCTTGAATTCTTAAAATTTTTTTTTTATCAAGAATTCAAGAAAAAGCGGAAAAAAAAAACACTATAGCCGAATAAGAAGGCATCCATTGAGCAAACGTTTAATAAAAGATAGAATATTTACTGCAATCATATATAAAAATCTTATAGGAGACAAATTAGAGAAATCTAATTTGATATTTTGAGCATCAACGAGTTAAAATAATAATCATAAAAAAAAAATCCTCCCTATATTCATCAAAAGATAAAAAAAAAAAACAAATAACCAAATTAAAAAGTAAAGAGAGGATGATATAGAGGTAATTGAGGTTCAAAAGACCTGAGTTTTTTATTTATCCATGAAATCATAAGTTTGAAACACCAGGAATTAACAAAATTAAAAAGAAAAAGAAAAGAAACAAGGAACAGTTTTTTTTAATACAGGAAGTAAAGCAAATAGATAATTAGAAAGAATACCAAGAAAAGAAGGAGAAGAGCCAGAAAGGAAAAAAGCTTCAAGAGGTTGAGAAGCAGCACAAGGGCCTCTTTGGCTTTGAACTAAAACAGACAAATTGGGATTAGAACCACCACCACCACCACCACAAGCCGCCATGATTTTTCTAAAAACTTTCCTGCTGATACAGGTTTAATCAAGCTGCCATCGCAGCTATATTATATAAAGTATCTGGTCAAACACTGAAAGAACCAGATTCCAGGACTGAATGATCTCTATTTAACGTTTTTATCTTAATTAATCAGTCTTAAGATTTGTGGCGAAAGAAACTGGTGATGATGATTTCTGTGATGTGGGAAGTGTGGGAGCACCGGGAGCAGCTCACACCCATCACTCAGAAGAAGGAAAGTTTGGTTTCAGAGGGAGAAAGAAAGAGGAGAGGTTTGAATTGTTTTTCCAGTAGGAGAGGTGCTGACGGAGAGGGAAGCAGGAGAAGGGACACAATCAGATGTCTCACTGTTTTTTTCTTTTCTATTCTTTTTGTGAAGATAGAAGAGGGCTGCGAGACAGTGGAGACGGAGTAGAGAAATGGAATCTGAAAGAGAGACTCTTCTTTCTCTGCGGGGTTTGATGGGATTATAATAGCCCAGAGACAGACATTGTGCGCTTTTGTACTGACATGTTTACCCCTCCCATCACTAAATCTTGTTAGCCTTGCACATTTGTTTCCTGGAAATAATTTTATTTTGAAAGGTAATTTATATGAAAAAATTAATTAAAAAATATTTTTTAATGTCTATTTATATCATAAAAAATAAATTATTAATATTTTATTTATTTATTAAAATAATAGACACCAAAACTGACAAATAAAAAAATTAAAAGAGAATGATATTAAAAAAATCAATTTTATAATTTCAAATAAAAAAATAAAAATTAAATAAATAGAGATCAAATCTGATAAATAAAAAAAATTAAAAAATAATGACATTGAAAAAATAACTCAATTTCATAAGTTATTTTAAATAAAATAAATAACAATAAAAAAATAGAAACCAAACATGATAAATAAAAAATTAATTTAAAAAAATAGAAAAAACATAACAATAAAAAAAATAAAAACCAAAGTTGGTGTGAAAATCAAATTCTAAAAAATGAAATTACAAACAAAAAATATTTTAAAAGAAATATATAACAATTAAAAGATTAAGGAACAAATTTAATATAATTAATAAATAATAATATATTTTTAAATATTTTATAATTATAATAAATTATTTTATGTCTAAAATAAAAGAAAATTGAAAAATTAAGCTAAATTATTTTTAAAATAAAAAATATATTTTATCAATTAAAATTTTTAATCGTGAACAAGCACGACATGACAACGAGGGACATGGAAGAGAATTGTGATAGTAGATGACAACGAGGCAGAAGAAGGCAAAGGTAAAACCAAAGGTACAAATAAAAGTCCCTTTCTAATTAGCGGTGGCAAGCTTGACATTTTATACTTCGAATAAAACCAAAAATTACATATTAGCAATTAATACAATAAAACATTTGGGAAACTTGAAGGTGTTCTCTATATGGCACCTCTCATTCTTTCTTCTCATTTCATATTTAAATTTTTTATTTTATTTTTCAATATTTAATTAATTTTAAATTAACCTTTATAATTTATTTTAGTTTATAATATTATATTATTACAATCTCATTCAAACATGCTAACATTTGATTACTTTTAAATTAATCTTCATAATTTATTTTTGTTTGTTTTTTTCATAAGGTTACTGTAGACTCAAACAAATATGTTGATATTTGATTTATACTTGATTTTAAAAATATCTATTTTTATTATCGTATAATTAAGTAAAAATATTAAAAAACAATTATCAAAATCCAATGGGGTCCATGACACGGGTTAAACCACGAGTCCAGATCGATACAATATATTATCATCTCAATAAATAAATAAATGTATATATATATATAAACCAAACAATACATTTTACTAATAGTCTAGGCTGTCTTCGCACCTAACAAGTCGATTGGATAATATCAAAGTAAAATATTTAGGTTTAATTTTAAACTTGAGTTAGACAATAAATTGTGTTTGGAGATTTAAAGATTAACATACTATATTAAGTTTAATAATAATATCAAATAATTTATTGTAGCTTTAATATTTTTTTTACAATAATAAACAAAAAATCAATCCAACTCGTATTGTCCCGTGCAGCTATAAACTAGTCTATAATCTAAATCTCTTGCTTACAAACATATTTTTAAAGAAATGTCTTCTAAACTTAGTAAAACATAACCATATTTATATACTTCCGCATGCAAAATGACCGTTTTTGCTGTAAAGATTTGTTGTTTTATGCGACATCATTTAACATACACATACGTAAATTATTAATTAATATACAACAAAAGACTTTAATTATATAGTTATTAATTGGATAGTGGCCTGCATTACTATACATACGGGCTGGTCTAATTTTTTTCTGTTATTAAAAAAAGAAGAAGATGTTAAGGCGATATAAGTCTTTAAAAAAAAAACAAAATAGAGATCTGAGTAATTAATTTGATTGAATTTAATAAGCTTGTATAATTTTAATGATATAAATAAAAAATATAAAGATAATAAATAAATTAACAAAACAAAAACTCGAACTCATTCGAGTTAGTACGCTAAATCTCTAATTTGATTGTAATATCAGGATAACCTTATTAAAAACAAATTAATTAAAACAATGAAATTCAATTATCAAATAATTCAATGTTGAAAGGCAGAACTAAAATAATAATGAAAAAAAGCAATGAAAAAAAACTTCAAGTTAACCTGAATTAACTCATTAATCCTGACCATGGACATAGAATTGAAATAACCCTGCAGATAGAAAAAAAAACAAAAATGAATACCAATTCACAATAAATCAAACTTTGAAGGATGAGATTGGAAAAAAAAATCAAATTTAAAAAGAACCTAAATGAAGATTGAAGTTAACCCGTGTTAATATCCAAAACTCGTAATCCTTGTCTTCAACTCAGGACTAATACCATAGAAGAAAAACTAAAAAAATAACAATAAAAAAATACTAAGAGATGAAATTAGAAAAAAAATAAAAAAAAATTTAAAACAAAACAAATAGCAATAAAAGTGAGGATTAAATTTAACATAAAAATAAATTAAAATCTAAATCTAAGAGATATAATTAAAAACATGTGGCTAAATTAAAAACATTCATCAAATATGTAGCTAAATTAAAAATTAAAAATTAAAAAAAAAGATCAAATTTGATATAAAAACTAAATAAAATCAAATGATGAGAGGCTAAATTGCAGGAAAAAATTAATAAAAATAAGACAAATAATAATTAAATGAATAATAACCAAATTGGATATAAAAAAAGATATTTTTGTGTTTGCTAAAGAGAAGAGAGAGAAAAGAGTGAGTAGAAGAAAAAAAATTCACCATAACCATATCATCAATTTGTTATAGACATGCACTCATCCACCATGAAAATCTTAGTGTGCCACTCCCAATTCCATTGTAAAAAGAGGTGCATGGTGCTAGAAGAGCCCGCAAGCATTTCTCGAAAGTTGTGGGCTCCTCCCACTTGTTGCGTGTGTATCACACACCAATAATTTTTTTAATTTATTTATTAAAAGACTAGATTGCCAGTTACCCTATTTGATTATAAAAAAAAATTATGATGAAAATACTAATTATTATTTTACTGTGCTTTTAAAATAGAATAATCTAAAAGTACCCTGATTCAAAAATACCCTAGTCAATAGTTAATCAAATTGTTCTTTTAAGGGTACTTGAGATATTATATTATGCAAATAATAGATTAAAAAACCCGTATGTCCTCGTTAAATATAGTAATGACAAATGAGTAACGTGAGAAAAATTATTTTTCTCCTGGAAGCAAGTTTTTTGAGTTTTACTGTGGAGGGCAAAACATTCATTTTATTTGGTGACTTCACAGTAAAATAAGTGTTTTGTAGAGGAACATTGATTTTATTTAGTATTTTTTATGGATAAATGGCTTAATAGATTAAAATTAAAACTTATATATATATATATATATATATATATATATATATATATATATCTTCTCACTTCAAGTGAAATTTATCTCTCTTTCATAATTGTGAAATTATCACTTTTTTTT
>Ga0307517_10001931_pt1 | contig 33885 bp, 50 predicted proteins | sample 23_EM_MG_FD_194515 | JGI IMG/M metagenome (GOLD analysis project Ga0307517, IMG submission 194515) | Populus trichocarpa ectomycorrhiza microbial communities from riparian zone in the Pacific Northwest, United States - 23_EM | ecosystem: Host-associated > Plants > Roots > Unclassified | place... | reverse complement strand
GCTGAAGGTGACTAGAGGCAGTAGAGGGGGAACTCAATGTATTCAAGTGAGTTCCAACTGGGGAACGCCCAGCAGGAATCTGAGGTTTATATACAAGACAAAGAGCAAACAAGGAACAAACGAAAGGAACCTGGTAGAAGGATTACGTAAGGAATCCGCGGAATGCTTAAGTAAGGGAACATTGGTGCTACAGAGTCCGTGTCGAGGAAACAGAAAAGAGTTATCATACCTATGAATCAACCTGAGCGGTTACCCATAAGGGCACCTTCAACACTCCTCGACCTACTCCCGTCTACTGTTACAACACCAACAGAAGATGCCTCATCTTCCACTACAAACACCGATTTTGGTACTTTGCTCTCAGTGCATCGGACATCATTCGACACACTATCTACCATTAATCCTGGATCCACAACTCCTCAGCCACTGGACCCATCTCCTTGTAACTCCTGACCGAACCCTCATCTACTATGACAAAGAAGCAAACCTTTGGCTTAACTTCATAGAGAAAGTCCACAAGAAGATTTGATTCACCATGACTGACGAAGTCATCACCCTGACTTCCTCCTCCTCTTCCTCCGCTTCAACCGTAATGTTCAACATTGAAGACCAAGTCATCACCATCCCTGAGATTGACCAATGACTCAGGCAACACAAGACTCATGCTGGTAGAGAGTACTAAACTCTGGACCTGCAACTCTTCGATATCTGGAAGGATAGACTGATCAATGCTGTGAACTTTGCGATTGATTCAGCTCTTCAGAGTAATCAACTAGCTACTCAATTCCTTCATGCTGCTGATCTCCCTAAAGACCACCCTCTTCACCTCAAACTCCTTTGCACCCTCAACACCACTCTCGACTCCTCTTACATCCAACTCAACTCAACTCCATTCAAGATTTCTTATCAACTTCTCAAAGCCATTGCCACCTCCTTGCTCGTTGCTCTACTCCTAGGAATATGGATACTCATCACACTGATGTTTGTATACCTTTGGGCATTCCTCTTGGCCGACCATCTATACCAGGAACAGATTGCACGTACCTGACCACTTGGGTATCCAAGGACGCCTGCGACGAACAAAGGTCCACCTCAGCCTACTCCAACAACTCCGACAAGGAGAACTGTCCCCCGCAATTATCTGACAAGGTTGAACCGTGTTCGATGCAACCCTCCACCAGGTCCACCTCTTCAGCATCCTCCATTTCATCAGGATGGGATGAGAGCATTCAGAGGGAGGATACAACCTTCCACTTGAAACAGGGTATCTTGTATACCAACTTTGTCAATTGGTATGCAATTTCCAAGAACTCCAATGCCCTCACGTCCACCATCTTCAACGAGAACACTCAACAATCTGCCATCCTATCTGGAATTCTCCAGGGACTCATCTGCGCAATCCCCAAGGAACACGAACATCTCACCCTCCTTCGAGCCCTCGACAACACAGAGCGAGATCTGTCGTATCTGTGTGACGCTTCTCTGCATACTTGGTGGACATGCTCAGCCATCAGTTGGCAGAACATCTAACCTTTTCAGTGGATCATCTCGCATCACTGGTGCCTCAATTGACCTCCTCTGAGAGAATCAGAAATTCGCCACCACCTTTTTCAGTTAAAGACATGATAGTGTGAAGGCCTCTTCAACGAGGCAGTATCCAATGGACTTAATGAGTTTGGTGCCAGGATTGTCTCTAATTCCTCTGAGCCCAATTTTCCCACTGAATGATGCTCCGAATGCGGACGAAACAGCCATCTCTTCATCAACTGCTACAAGTTCGCTTGTCTGTCATGTCTTAATTGCAAACCAGGACATACCCCTTAACAATGCCCCATCTGACACTATGGGATCATCTGCTAGTTTCAGAACTGTCAAAATCGCCATCATGCCCTTGACTGCCCCAACAACAAGTGCAGACGATGCAAGCAGACCTGGCAAGAATGTTCCAACTGGTGCGCCCCTTCCACAAGTAAATGGACGAGTGGAGCACACAGGATGGACTCTACAGATGTATGGCTTACCAACTTTACAACAAAGAAGACAGATGCCTCACACTCCACCACTGGACAATAGAGCGTAATGATTGAAGAAAGGAACAAGCCATGGAAAGAGGCTGAAGACAATGCAATTGTCTTCACTTGGGCGAACAAGATTGACGGAGAAGTTCCAGGCTGGAACAAGGTAGAAGAAGAAACCACCAATGACAACAACATCGCTGAATGGGCCATGCAGATCATCGACACCAGGATCAACACTGGCGAAGTAATTCAGATGAGGAATCTCCCTCCTTGCCTCCAGAAATCGTGCAGACTCTTCTTGCCAATCGCCTCACTGGCTCGCTCTCTGACTCTATCCCTCCATTCCCTCAATTAGAGTCAACTGCCCTGAGTACTGCATTAAATGAGCTCTGTGTCACCACCACTACTATCACTGCCCTTGAAAATGAGAAAATGCGCTCATTTTTGAAGGCAGTTGCTCCTTGCCAACACCACCACCACCACCCTCGAAAACGAGCCATGCCTGCTCGTTCTCATGGGTGTTGCTCCTTACAAACACCATCACCAACACTGTTACCTCCACCCTCAAAAACAGGCAATGTGTGCTTGCTTTCGAGGGTGGTTGTTCCTTGCCAACACCAGGACCACCACCACTGGTCCACCGCCCTCTGTCACCACCATGGTCCTCCACCGTCGAAAATGAGTGTGTCTACTTGTTTTCGAGGGTGATTACTCTCTGCCACTACTACCACTCCCCCCCTGCCTCAAAAACGAGCATCCCCACTCGTTTTCGAAAGTATTTTAATTTTTTTATGGTATATAAATTTTTAATGTAATATAATAGTATTAATGTATATATATTATCTGCAAAACCCGCCAACCTGCCGAAAACCCATACCCTTGTGCGGGTATGGGTTTTCCTGGGGTACAGGTGTGGGTAGGCCGTGGGATACCCCAGTGTTACCCATTACAATCTCTAGCTGCAGAATCGCCTTACCTGCTAGCTCACAATTTCCCTGTAACTGATTCACCTGACTCCTGAGAGGACCCGAGTGCACTTTGGTTTTTAATTTATGTAACCACGAAGTCATGTCAACAGTCACGCGGATTTTCCTTATAAGGAAATGTCAGGAGCTTTTCACGCGTGATCATGAGACCAGGTCAAATCAGAATTTCCAATTATCAGGGGGTTATTCAAGATGAACACCCCCAAGTTTGACCCCGTTGAAGACATCGCCAGTCTCATTTCCCTTAATGAAGCCAGTGTCGTCCATAATCTTCGTCTCAGATATGGTTCTGGTGCAATTTATGTATGTATTGTTCAACTTCACAGTACACACCGAACTCATTCTTCAACATGTAGACGTATTCAGGTCTCTTCTTGGTTGCAATAAATCCTTATCGGAGTCTACCGTTATATTCTGATTCTATTATCCAACAATACCGAGGGAAACGTCGTGACGAAAACCCACCTCATATATTTGCTGTTGCAGAACGTGCTTGGATTAACATGGGTGAGGAGAGGGAAAATCAAAGCATCCTGATCACGTAGGTTGACATTTTAATGCAATCATTTCTGACTTGACTCTGCATAGTGGCGAATCCGGTGCGGGCAAGACGGAGAGCACGAAGAAAGTCATTCAATACCTTGCAGCTATTGCAACTGATGTGCACTACCGGATAATCCTTTCCCCGGAAAATAATCAAACGAGTAGAGGACGTCTCGGTTTATTAGAGCGTCAGATTCTGCAAGCCAACCCTATTCTCGAGGCTTTTGGAAATGCCCAGACCCAACGAAATAACAATTCAAGTCGTTTCGGAAAGTTCGTTCGTATCATGTTTTCTCCAGACGGGAGTATTGCAGGAGCCAGTATCGACTGGTATCTTTTGGAGAAAAGTCGAGTGGTTTACCGTAATGAATCGGAAAGAAGCTTTCACGTCTTCTATCAACTGTTGTCAGGAGGGAGCGACGATCTCAAAGGTGAATCCCACAACATCCCTAAACGAATAGCAAGCTCAAATAAGCTTCTGTTTCTAGATGAATTACTTCTCAAAGGTGGATTAGCAGATTATGGTTTCTTGAACAAAAGCCGTCGGGAAATTGATGGTGTTAACGACAAAGAGGAGTGGTATACTCTGCATGTAAAGGGTTTTCTACGAACTGCATCCATTGCCTTACTTCTTGACTCAGAGCGCTCTCGAAACAGTCGGCTTCGATTCTGACGAGCAATTTGACTTATTTCGGATAGTAGCTGCTATCCTACATATAGGCAACATTACTATAACATCATCGCGTTCCGATGACGCTATCATGTCCAATCCCTCACAGGCGGAACGCGTTTGTCATCTGCTCGGCATCCCCATAGCTGAATTTACGCGTGCTGTCCTTCGACCTCGGGCGCTTGCTGGACGCGAATGGGTTACGCAAGCACGTACTCGTCAACAAGCTTTGGATGAACTCTGCGCATTGTGCAAGACACTATATGAGAAGTCATTTGGTGCGCTGGTCCAACGTATTAATCGTGCTCTGGACAGACCAACCTCCAGGTCAAGCTTCATAGGAGTCCTCGATATCGCTGGGTTCGAAATATTCGAAGTAAACGGTTACGAGCAATTACTCATTAACTATACAAACGAAAAACTCCAACAATTCTTCAATCATCACATGTTCGTTCTTGAACAAGAAGAATATGCTCGAGAAAGCATCCATTGGGACTACGTTAACTTTGGACTGGACCTGCAACCCACCATTGACCTGATCGAAGCCAGCGGGAATGTCATAGGCATCCTCAGTTGTTTGGACGAGGAATGCATCATGCCCAAGGCAGACGACAGGACCTTCACCACTAAGTTGAACGCCATTTGGGCGTCGAACGCATCAGACGATGAAACCTGTCATCCTGGCAAGGCGAATTACGAACCTTCACGCTTCGAACAAGGCTTTGTCATTCAACATTATGCCGCGAAGGTTGAATACCGCACGGATGGCTGGTTGGAGAAGAACAAGGATCCCTTGAATGATGACCTCACCCGGGTGTTATCCGCTTCTACGGAGCGATACGTGGCAAGGTTGTTTGTGGACAAATTAGACGCAATACCTTACACTGGACACGTATTTACTGGAAGAAAGCGAACGATCAAGAAAGGCCTTTTTCGTACTGTGGCCCAACGACATAAGGAGCAGCTCGCCAGCTTGATGACGCAGCTAAAATCTACGCAGCCACATTTCGTCCGTTGCATCGTGCCAAACACACTGAAGGAACCAGGAAGAATGGACATTCCGTTGGTTCTGGATCAACTGAGGTGCAATGGCGTTCTTGAGGGTATCCGCATAGCACGACTAGGATACCCGAACAGGCTGCCGTTCGTTGAATTTCGACAACGATATGAAATTCTTACTCCTGGAATTCTACCACAAGGCTATATGGATGGACGGGAGGCCTGTCGCCGCATGGTCCACACATTGGAATTGGATGAGTCGATATTCAAGTTAGGCACATCCAAGATCTTTTTCAAAGCTGGAGTGCTGGCCGAGCTTGGAGAAAAGAGAGATGCCTTATTGTTTGATATCTTCTCTCGTATCCAGGCCTCAGCCAGGATGTGGGCCGCCCAACGTCAAATGAAAAAGATTCTGCATCGCGCGGTTGCTGTCCGAGTCATCCAGAGAAATGCTCGTGTTTACGGAGATCTCAGAGAATGGCCATGGTGGCAGTTGTACACCAAAGTTCGCCCTTTACTAGCCGCAACCAGGAACGACGAGGAGTTGAGAAAGAAAGAGATTGAGCTTGCCCTTGTCATAGAGACCTCGAGATCTCGGTTGCAAGAACAAGAAGGTCAGCTTGCTGAGGCACTGCAAGCGAAAGAGGTAAGTTTTCGATACTTAATATATTTCCGTGTAGGTCCAACTCTTTCTAGAGTCTCGAACGGCAGCTGTTGGCAGCTCTGGACGAATATCGTGCCTTCGAAAATATTGCATCCGAGTACCAGCAAGACCGGGATGCTCGACTACGCGACTTGGAGTCTGTCGGTGCCCAATTAGAGACAGAGACAGCCAAACGAACTCAACTTGAGAAGATAGTTGTCGATCAGAAAGCTGAGCTCTTGAAATTAAAAGAGCATAACAGTCAGCTCAGCAAGGATCTGACAAGTCAGCTTGCTGAGGCACTGCAAGCGAAAGAGGTGAGTTTTCGATGCTCAATATATTTCTGTGTAGGTATCAACTCTTTTTCTAGAGCCTTGAACGGCAACTGTTGGCAGCTCTGGACGAATATCGTGCCTTCGAGAAAGTTGCATCCGAGTACCAGCAAGACAGGGATGCCCGACTACGCGACTTGCAATCTGTCGGTGCCCAACTAGAAGCAGAGACGGCAAAACGAACTCAGCTTGAGAAGGCAGTTGTCGATCAGAAAGCTGAGCTCTTGAAATTAAAAGAGCATAACAGTCAGCTCAGCAAGGATCTGACGGGTCAGCTTGCTGAGGCACTGCAAGCGAAAGAGGTGAGTTTTCGATGCTCAATATATTTCTGTATAAGTCCAACTCTTTTTCTAGAGTCTCGAACGGCAGCTGTTGGCAGCTCTGGACGAATTTCGTGCCTTCGAAAATATTGCATCCGAGTACCAGCAAGACCGGGATGCTCGACTACGCGACTTGCAATCTGTCGGTGCCCAATTAGAGGCAGAGACGGCAAAACGAACTCAACTTGAGAAGGCAGTTGTCAATCAGAAATCTGAGCTCTTTAAATTTAAAGAGCATAACAGTCAGCTCAGCAAGGATCTGATGAAGGCATTGAAAGATTTAAAGGATAGGGAGTGGGATGTCAAACAACTCGAATCCAAGCAAGACAAGACCATCGTTGAACATGTTCATGTACTCGAGGAGGCGAAACGTGTCACTGATAAAGAGCTGGTTCGAGCACAAGCCGAATTGGAGAAGAGGGACGCAATCATCCGCTCGCTACAGACAACGAAGCAACGTAGATACGAACCTCAGGTTCTTTACGACAATGAAGTCTCCAAGAGTGCGGATTGGCCGAAAGAGAAAGAACGCTTGGAGACCAAGATCGCGGACTTGGAGAGGGAGTGCGAGGCATCGAGTGTGGCCCAAAGTGAACAACAATCACAGATCGTTTCTCTACACTCTCAGATTCGCGAGCTTCGGGGTGTGCTGGATGAAGCAGAAGTGGAAAGAACTTTGCTGCAGAAAGCTAGACGGGCACTGCAGTCTGAGTTAGATTCCATTACTTACTCCTGACTGGACTGTAGTTTTTAGGCTCATTTGTGTATGTATAAACCTGTTTTTTCTTTTCAGACCATGCAGTCGGAGGCTATCTGATTCAGATTGAAATATTTCCTCTATAATCATAATTATTAACTATAAAGTATATGCTATGTAAATGTACAAGTTGCTGATCACTCCTCAAAACTCTCATATAAATTGCACAGTGAGAGAGTCGGCCCATGGTGAAATGAGGCCCTGCAGATTGATGTACTTGACCACTTTTGTGCCATTCATGTCCTCCTTGAAGCTTGAAAACAAATCAGGATTATAACAAACCGGTTTTGTAGAAATATCTTGCCCACCTGATGAGCATTCCTGAATTGCCAGCTCCTCGCTCGAGGCCGTTCAGGCTGAAGATGGCGCCTAACGTAGCAGGCACGGTGAGTTTGAAGAATTCAGAAGTCAATAACCTAGTTATAGGGTTAGATGAGAAAAGCAACTCGCGCCAATAGACGTGGGGCTTTACCCCTTTGCTCCGAAATCAGTGACAATAGGCTTTCCAGCAGTCCGTACAGCTTCACCAGCATGGCCAAAAGAAGACACCTAACACTGAATTAAGAATTGTCGAAGTAAGAAGGAAGAGTGCCCACCTCTGAGTTGGCATCTGCTATGCTCGCAAAAACGTGACTGCCCGATTTCAATTCGACAGAGTCTAAAATATCGTCTCTGGCGGCTGTTCTGTACACTCCAGGAACCTACGAACAAGTGATTAGCATTCTTGCTCATCTTATGAGATGACTGAGAAATCCCACGGGTGGACGCAGCCTCAAGGCCTCGTTTACATATGCCATAACCTTTGCGGCAGCATTCGGGTCAGCCGAGGCAACCAACTTGACGATCTCTTCCCTGGTCGCCTTCCGATCGTTGTCGAGATAGAAATCGACCACTTGTGCAACATACTGAGAGTACAATGCCGCGGTCGGCACAACAGCAGTGAACACTTGAGTGGCAAACTCGCGATATGAATCTTGGCTTGTGCCAATAACATGCCATAATTTCTCCAGAAAAACATGGCCATAGGAGTCCCTCATTCCCGAATGGTCGAGGAGATCAAGGGGAAAATTCTAGAACATGAATTATTTCAATTTGGTTACGTCGAGGAAAAGACTGACATACCTTATTGACGTGAGCCTCGATGACTTTAATAATTCTCTCGGCGGCAGTTTGGGCGGATTCTCTCATCTTCCAGTCATCGGTCGCGTCAAAATTCAAATACACATAACTGTCGCTCAGTTTAGCTCCAGCAAAAGAGTTACGTCGCACTTTGCACATACCGTGAAATGTTCGCGAAATCCTCCCAAGTAGATTCCTCACCCCAAGCCCCTCTCGGGTTATCCTCCGATTTCAGGGGAAGACCCAGCTGGAAAACGCATCGTTTAGGGAAGTGAACCCCAAGGTTTCTGTCCACTCACAATATGACAAATCCAGTGAATCGGAAGGAGATTGATGACATCTTTTACAATGTCAACGTTTTTGCCCTGCCCATGCACAAGGCTGAATGACTTCGCGTTGATGAGACCACGAGTTTTCTCGGCGAAATATGTTGCAGTTTCCGAGGTGGGCTTGGTGAATATGGCTTTATGTAGACTGCTGGATCCAGTTGTCAATTTTATCTTGGCAGCCTCAACGGATGAACTCAGAAGTTCTTCTTCTCTGAGATTCCTGTCAAATTCCTTTACCCCTTTGTTGAGCATCACCTTCTTGGGTACCTTCAATTTAATTCAATGTCAGTCATATGCAGATCGGGAAATGACATTCACCATCAATGTGGGCTGGACGATCGTGAATTTCTGGCTATCATACGATGATAGATAAGGAGAGGAGTCAGACAATATTCTTTCAACACTGTTGTAGTCGCCGATTGAATAGGTTGGGCGAGGTGGCACGGGTCGTGACCAGATATACTCCGCCGCATTCGAAGGGTCATTTTCCATCATGTGTGGTTCCATCGACTTAGGAGTAAGGAAAGGGAAGTGGGCGTAGGCGGAACGTCTCGGATAATACTGAGGGAGACTCCGGAAAAGCAGCTTCGTCAACATCCCACCGTAGGAGCCATCCCCTTCGTCGTGTTGACAATCTTGATATCCCCAGGAGGTCAGATTATACGCTACACAATATCCAGGTTATGTATGAGTAGCAGAAAGAAAGAAACGTACGGTTAAATTCCGTGGTCATATACCTGTCACCTCTCGTCAGAGCAACTGCGTCTGCAAGAATAGCTCTGGAGATGGTGTAGCCAGGACATAATCCTGCACCAAACCTAGGAGACTTCGTTTCCTCGGCTTGCAAGCCGACCTGGTAGTGATGTCAGTTCAGGTATCAGAGGAGTTACAAAACCAGCTTACATAGAGCTCAAGGTTATCAATATCCCTGTAAAGTGATGCAGCTGCGGTCTGCGCAATTCAGTTGGCAACCTGCGTCCTTTACTTGTCATAAGACTTACATATATATCTTGGTTAGGATTCCAATCTTTGAAACTCTTGTACGCTGAAGAGAATGATCAGCCGAAAAATGTCATGGAGATGTAAATCACGTGCGTTTAAGTCCCAAAAATTTTCTAAATTCGTTTAACTGGGTGTCAGGTTAATTAACGTTCTGAAAGGCCAAAACACATAACACACTGAACATGCTCTCCAGGTCCTCGACTGTTCGATGCCAAGTATTTCTATAACACGAAGACTTTCTGGGATCCCTCTTGCTTTGAATGCAGCGGCTGGTGCTTCTGTAGCACTTTGAAGAATATTGGCAAGATCTTCGTCTTTAAACCGGTTGCTCTTGTCCCGTTTGAGCCTACAGCATGTCAGTCTGGAATGTAATACCGCACGCTGAATATCCTCACCCTCCAAATTCCCATTGGGTAGGCGGCGATGTATTGGATAACCGACGCGAAGCTGCTTCATTAAATTCTTCGATTGTAACCTGCGAGGAAAGATGAGAGGAGATCCTAACTCGTAGAATCAACTTACTTTACTAATATCCTTGCCTGGAAAGGCGTGCGAAAAGGATCTGGTCGTCCACTCAGTATCGGGCTGAGAAAGAGCCGCATGCCACCTGTAAAGGAGATTGAACTCGATGGAAACAACATTTCCTTGGCCTGTGGGGCTCAATTCATGACTAGACTCTCTCATAGTCTAAATTTTGTGTGAGATAATTCCGAGAAGGTCAATAAATGAGACGAACCATGAGTGGGTCAAGCCGCCAAGAGGATTGATGTTTAACGAGACCGAGAATGGCTCCAACGTAATCTCGAGAGAGAAGAATCAATAAGAGAAACGGGAATCCAAACGGGTAACGCATACCACCAAGAATAATTTTCATGAAGTACCCGCAATTGACAAGTCGAGAACGGTGAAACAGTTCATCATCCTGAGCTGACTTCTCCTCGTCATTTGGAACGGCTTTGAAATTACCATTCTCATTTATGTCAAGCAGGCGTTGAGCGATGAACTGTGTATGCGGTATTAGTACCCAACAGAGAAAGAAAAGCTGCATACAAGCGTACGTTATGGTTCCTGCTGAAGAGTACCAGCAAGGCACAGGTGGCAGGAGGCATCATCAGTAGTCTGCCATCTGCGAAGACGTCATCATAAAGCCTTCCAGATCCATCTTTCCTCCTGACCGAATCCTGCTGCTTCTGATTGCTTCCATACAGGATACTAAGGTCCAAGTAGCTGCTGGTCTTGTTCTTGGTCCAATCTTTATGATCCGTGTAGAAGATACTGTGGATGACCAGGTCCGCAAAAGCGAAGAAAAGGGATGATATCCCCCCGGGGTGCTCCTCGAATTTGTCTCGCCTGAGAAGAGAATCGAACACAAGGCCGGGATCGGGAAGAGCACGCTTTGGAGAAATGTTGGCAGTTGTCACAGAGCGTGCATAAGGGGCACCAGCTTGACCTAAGGTGGGGATTAGGGGATTGTTGAATGATCCATCTGCAGTCCTGTATGCGTATTTGATGGGACCTTGAGGTACAATCTCATTGGTAATCTGCAGTGGATAAGGAGCTAAGTAATTGCTCGGCGGATGGGGGAGGTCATTGTACACTATCAGAAAGTCAGCATTGATCGACATGGCGCAGGATTTAGGCATACGACTGTTCAGAAGCAATCTCTGGGCAGTTCTGGATATCTCCTCATCCTTCAGAATTGCCATAAATTCGACAAGTTCCTCGAGCTAGATAATGCGTCGGTGTGGCCCTCGGTGCACTTTTATGGTATGCTCACCAACAACTTTCTGTCATCCATGCCTACTGTATTTCGGTTTTTCAAGGCGTCAACCAGGGCGAGCTACAGCAAGTGTGAGGACGTATATGGTGGGACCCCACATTACTTACGCCATCTAAGGATGCAAAACCCTTGAACAACGTCTCGGCTTTGGTGAGGTACTTCTCAGTAACGCCAGTTTCAGGAGGTTGGGCACCATACGTTTTGAGGGGCGCACGGGTCGCCAAGTAGAAGTCGGCGGTGTGGGACAACTTGTGGAGAAAACTAAGCGGCATGTTGGCGGACGGTCTTGAGGTTCTTGTCATATATATAGCTGATTGGATGATGATCGGTGTATCTCCGTCGCCGATTCATCACCATTCTTATGAGAGCGGAAATCGGGCGGCCGCATCTTCCGCATATCACGGCTCCTGGCAGGTTATCCGCAACTCGCCTCGGATACCGTTGTCTGCGGCCGACCCTCTATTGCCTCAAGATTGAAGGTGCAGAAAATTACTGCTGACATTGCCTACAGGAATAGAAAGGGACATGGACAAGCTAAAGTATCGCGGTTTACATACTGGATATGCTCCAGAGGTCACATAACAATGCAACAAGAGTTTTGCTAAAGATTAATGGAAGTCATCAAGGCCAGCTTCCCCTGGGAAATACCCGCACATACCTTCTTTGCTGTCTTGTAGAACATCTTGCTTTGCGCGGAAAGTGTATTAGACCGTTCAACAAGGTCTTCCAGTTTTTCACCACGTTGTAGGACAGCGTCGATGGTTTTATGCTGGCAACGTCGTTCTCAGTGTCTCGCCGATTCAAATCAAGGATGACATACGAGAACAATCTTTGTCTCATCAAGTTCCTGTTGGACTTTCATAATAGTATCTTCCTGCCGTGGGTCTTGGTATTTCGTGAAGTACGTATTAATTTCAGGGAAGGGTATCGATTGTGGGTTACTGAAAGACGACTCAGGAACTTTGTCCGTGAAGTCATCAAGTAATTTCGTCAACAGGGAGAAAGCAGGTCTGACAGGATATTCTTTATCAGTAATGACGATGGCTAATGAGACGTGATTAAGTATCCGAGGGATGTCAATTTAACTGAGGACTTGCCAGTCAAATGCTCGGGAACACTTCGTTTATAAACATGGAAGGCATAGTCCGCCGTATCCTGAATGCTTTGTCTCCCCCCTAGTGGCGTTCGCTCCGCCAGAGTCATTGAGGTGAAAGTCATGAATTCGGTGATGGAGCCCCTTTGGTAAAATGGAAATGTCGAGAAGTCACCGGTACTTTTAAGGACAGATGCCCCAGACGAAGGTGCTAAGATGATGGAGAGGAAGTAAACCTTCATAATAACGATGAGAGGAGACGATTCTGATGAGAGTGAGAACACGACGCAGTGTGATTACTCAAGTCACGTCACAGCGTTCTTACTTTGTAAATAACTCATTGTTCTTTCTACAAAATAACTGCCAGTGTACAACTAAATGATCATAGATTGAACGTCGACAGCCAAACCACTGCAGGTTAGGCGGGGAATTCAGTGAGACGACTAAGAAGCTTCAATTTGTTGATCACACGGCAGGCTACGGCAGCACTGCCTCTTGTATATATAAAGCTCCGCAGGATAGTAAACACTTCATCGTGGCTGCGCCCGACCCACTGAGAAACTAAGGAACTGGCTTCCTCACCTCCTGCAATCCCTATTAAATCCACTTCTGTTTGTTGATCAAACATGCCGGCTCGTACTCGAACATTTCTTTGCTGCTTGCCAGTCAGGCTTGGTGTCTTCGTATGTTTATGTACAACGTGTGTTATCAGGACCCACCTTCACATTTGCTCTCGTAGCTGCTGTCACTGATTTCCATGGCTGTTGGGGCATTTGTAGCCGCCATGGGTTGGATTCGAATATCCCAACTCAGTAAGCTGCCTTCAAGTATCTCTAAACCGGATCAAGGGCTCACATTTTTTCTTAGGCCAACATCCATTGACCAAGAGCGACCGAATTGCTCTATGGATTCACACTGTCATGTTTTCTATCCTGGGGTTCTTGGCCGTGCTTGGTTTTATTGGCTGTTTGGCCAAGAGTCGTAGGATGGTAGCAGGTTTCGCCATTGCGCTAGCCATCCACCTTGGATTCAGTGTGGCCTCGGGGATCTTCAGCATCTACCTCGTTTTCAGACAACCACCCGAGGAAGCGATAGAAGCTTGTACGAATGGTTCCACAGACCCAAACGTGGTCGCTTCCTGTAAGAACGGCACAGGCGTCATGAAGGGCATTATGATCGCAATCTATGTCTTGACATGGCTTATTCAACTCTGTGAGTCTGAATATCCGTTCCTGGAACCCCCCTTATCCTCTTCGCAGATGCCTATTTCATTGTCGAATGGTACGTCGATCAGCTAGACGACGAAGAAACGGAGAGGCATGCGGACGTCCCTCCAAACATGAGACAGCCTAGTATTAACAACTACGGTCCCACATATGCCTTCACATCACCGGGCAATGCACATGTTGGAGTGACGGCCGGACAGGATCCAAGTAATCGCGTTTGACACGTTCCTAATTGTGGTGTTAAATATATGGAATCTGCCTGGTGCAGAAAGTTGAGTTGCAGTATGTACTTTGGACAGGAATATATTATATTCCCTCCAGAACTGAAGCCGATAACTAAATGACTTGGTAGTACTATTAGATAACCTGATAAGGTGAGCCGACTGAACATCACGCCGAGTCACACAATAGCTGTTGTCACATCGCAAGTTTGGCATGTCACTTGGCAAATTCCTCTTCGCCCTCTTCGCGGCCTGGTCCACAATTCACATATCGTACTGCTTAAGCCAACGTCGACGCAGTGCCCTTCTTCCGGTCCACAGTGCAGTTTCATTCTTCGGCGCGACGCACGTAACCCTGAGCGGGCTTCACCTTCGAATCTCAACAACGAAATGGAACGCCCGTCATGACAAAGTCATCACATTCTTTGCAAGACGACGAAATCGGAGGGTTTCTGCGCTTCTGATAACCTTGTACAATTTTGGTGTTCTTTTCGGAGCGCTCGGCATGATACTTGTAGTTCTATTCTGCTTAGCCGGCGTTTGGACTGCAACTGCAGAAAGACTGGTCGCTGGTCATAGCGGAATGCCCACCCCTAATCTTTTCAAAAGGCTGGTCCAAGATACACAACCTTCCGGTTTGCGTTCACCAGGTCAATTTCCCATCATCACACCAGTTGTAAGTGAACATCAATGACCAACCACGACAAACTAACCATTGCTCCAGATACCAGGTGTCACTGTCCCTCTAAGCCATTTGCCAATAATTTTAGTCGCTGTCTTCATAGCCCAATTAATTCACGAAGTAGGTCATGCGGCTGCCGCAGCTGTGTAAGAAAACCCAATTTTTCTACAAGTTCCCCACAGTAATGCACGAACGTTAGAGAAGCCCTCCCTATGACATCCGCGGGTGCCTCCTTCACTGTCTGTATTCCAGCTGCTTTTGTCACATTTTCTTCATCGGGAACGAACAATTTGAGACGAGAAGCCCGCGCACGCGTTATTGCCGGTGGACCATTCCATAATCTTGCTTTCTGGTGCTTATTATCACTACTCATCCGCATCGGAATTGTAAACCTGTCTATTCTCACCACCGGGTACCAGAACGTCTCAGCTATCGGAAAGGTAATTGTGGATGTCAAGACTGTAGGTCCCCTGCTGATATTTTTTGAAGACCATTATATTCATTTCACAAAGGATTCGCCTTTATTCCTTCATCTTAAACCTGGTTCGATTGTAACGAAGTTAGATGACACCTCCCTTTCGCTATCGTCTACAAGTGGGGAAGATGAGTGGAGCAAATACCTCACGTTGGTTGAGAGGGCCCCGTCTCCCTTCGGATGGTGTGTCCACAGAAATTCCTTCGGTATTACATCGTTTTTGAGCTGAAACTTGGATTATCACACTCACACCGTTACAGTATCCTCGGACCCTTGTTGCGATGCCTTACCTCCGAAAAACTCGTCTCTGACATGTTTCAAAGCCCACAATGGCACATCTGAACACATCCGAGGTTGTATTGATCCTGTGGCAGTCTTTACGGTCACAAGTGACAGGTGTAAGGCTACTGCAGAGTGCACGACAGGGTCAATGTGTGTCAGTCCACACCAGGATTCACAGTTACTGCGCCTCAGCGTACGTCCACAAGCGTTGGATGGGCACGAGACTCTTGTGTTGTGGAGTGGTCCGCCGAGAGAAATATTTGAAGAAGGTCCATTTCTTTTTATCTGATTCTCTGCGCTCAATCGCTGACTATCAGTGATTAGTTCATGTTAGCAATTGGCTTCCTCGCGCTCATTTCTTACCTTTGCAAGCTCCCCTTGTGATACAAAATTTCTGGGAGTAAGAATTGCATTATATACCTCTGAACCACGCTCAAGCTTTGCACAGGTACCTATCTATGGCAACACTATCGCTTTATCTGTTCAATCTATTGCCTTTACCATACCTTGATGGAACAAAGCTCGGTAAGGAGTTGATTGGCATGGCATTGGAAGACAAAGGGGATGCGTTCGTATATGATATCGAAAATAGGTTACAGACCCCAAACTAGGAAAATGATTGCAAGACAATATCTACTTCTTCGTGTTGTTGTTAACCTCTTCAATTGTCAACCCTGTAGATAGATTGTGGGCATTAAACACTCTAAAAGGAACCAGAATAGCTAACGTACCTGGGGGTAAGCTCTGCTTCAACTTCTCAGCCTTCTCAGGGTCATCTATTGAGAGCGTGTAGAGGTACCGCGAACATCGAACTTTAAACTTGGTTTTTGTCTTTCCATTGGGTAGTTTCGATTGAATCTTTTTGATGCGAGCCTCTACGAGATGTTCGTCAGTCCCGCTATTAGCTACTACAAAATCGTTACTCACTTGTTGCATCCTTTCTCTGTGTAATCTTGATAAATTGCTTGATGTCCCGGATTTCCTTGGGCTGTAGAATCATATGCATGTTTAATTTTGCTTCATTACGAACTGTGCAGTGCCCACCATCTTGTGAGTTCTGAACACTGTGTGGCCCAGGTGTAAACAAGGCAGAAACTTTATTATTTAAGTCTTGTATAGTTCCCGGTGAATACCGAAGCGGCAAGGATCGTGACACGGGTCACAAAATGCACGTGCATCGGACACTGAGAGTGACAGTGCTGAGTCTGACACGTCTAATCCAGATTCCACCAAATTGAAGTTATAATTTATCGCCATAGACTTGGCGCGTTTGTAACCAGCAATGTAGGTCCAACCCCCTTTAAATATTGCCACATTATAGAGAATATCTTTTTAGGGCTTCAGTCTCTGTGGTATCTCCAGAGATAGCCAAAGCAAGCCTTCGGGTTTCTATTCCATGGCAGAGACACATCTACGGCTACCCGTTTTTGTCGTTATATCCACTCCTTGCATATGCATACTTCTTCAAATATAATCAATGGCTGGTAAGCGAGGAGTGGACATTTCTGGCTTGCGTTGCACTTGGAGTCGGTCATGCTTTGAGTTTCCTGATGACGAGATGGAATACTGGTGCTCGTGCGTGGATAACAACACGGCAGGTGTGTAATTTTAACGAACTTTTATCTTGGATTCTAATGTCGTGCTTAGGCGGCGTCCTTGGACGATGCCGACTGTATTCGCATTGTGCCTCAACTGCATAAAGGTCAAGGAGACATCGTCCGTCTGGATAAAAAAGACCCCTCCCGAACTGACACTTGGACATTCACCTACCAAAGGGACCCATATTCCATAACCTCTACCTCCCCTGTTACTTTTGGTCGCCTGCCTTACCCCTGCACCAGCGAACCCCCAATTGCGACCTTTCTCAATCCCAAAGGACTTTCAAATGTAGACATTCCGGCGCTCGAGAATCTATACGGAAATAACGAGTTCAACATTCCCATTCCTTCCTTCAGCGAGTTGTTCTCGGAACATGCGACTGCACCTTTCTTTGTATTCCAGATTTTTTGTGTCGCGCTGTGGTGTTTGGATGAATACTGGTATTACAGTCTCTTCACCCTGTTTATGCTCGTGGTCTTTGAGTGCACTGTGGTTTGGCAGGTAAAGTCCTGGGCATTACCATCGGAGATGCATATTGATATTTGATGCCTTTTAGCGGGTCCGGACGCTGACAGAATTCAGAACCATGTCCGTGGTCCCTTATCCCATCCAATGTTATCGCGATTCGAAGTGGATTGAAATCCAAACGGATAAACTCTTGCCAGGCGATATCGTTTCTGTTGGTACGTAGAGTGTTCATCTTCGTCAGATTGTTCCTCAACGAAAATTCCAGCGCGGGTCGGCGAAGAGACAACTGTGCCTGGCGATATTTTGTTGGTCAATGGGACTTGCATTGTGAACGAAGCTATGTTGTCAGGAGAGTCGACGCCGCTTCTCAAGGAATCCATTCAACTGCTTGAACCGATCGAGAAACTTGATGCAGATGGCCAACATAAGAATGCGGTCTTATTTAGTGGCACCAAGATTCTTCAGGCCTCTAAGTCATGTATGCTTCCGTTTTATGTCCTTCATCTACCCTTTAGCTTAATTTACACGTCGCAGCCGAAATTCCATCCCCAATTGCCACTCCTGATGGAGGATGTCTGGGCATCGTTCTTCGGACTGGCTTTGGAACTGCTCAGGGTCAATTAGTCAGGACCATGATCTTCTCAACAGAAAGGGTCTCTGCAAACAATCTCGAGTCTTTCCTGTTCCTTGGTTTCTTGCTTATCTTTGCTATAGCTGCCAGTTGGTATGTCTGGACAAAGGGTTAGTCATTCATGATGTTTGCTGTCCCTCGCTCACATCGTGCAGGAATTGAAAGGAATCTCAAAAAATCGAAATTGCTGCTTGACTGCATCCTGGTCATTACCAGCGTTGTACCGCCTGAATTACCAATGGAATTATCCCTTGCAGTAAACGGTTCTTTACTTGCACTGTCTAAGTTTGGTGCGTAAGTTACACTAAAATATATAACATATCTAATCTGTGATGTAGCAATCTTCTGTACCGAGCCTTTCCGAATTCCCTTTGCAGGACGAGTCGATGTTTGTTGTTTCGACAAGACTGGGACAATCACTGCTGAGAATCTCGTTCTGGAAGGTGTTACTGGTCTATCGTGAGTTGCTACCTCTTGTTTCCTCTCTCTCACCTCTGATACCCTACAGTGACAAGGATTCCAAAAAGCTTATTAATGTCAAGGAAGCATCACGGGACACAGTTCTTTGCCTTGCAGCAGCTCATGCCTTGGTTGGATTGGACGATGGCACTATTGTCGGCGATCCCATGGAGAAAACGACCCTGAGTGCTCTGGAGTGGAATCTGGGTAAAGGCGACATCCTCACCCCAAGTCCAAGCTCTTCTCATAAACTCAACCTCACCATCCGCCGTCGTTTCCAGTTTTCCTCTGCACTTAAACGCATGTCTACTGTTTCCAGTCTCCCTGGAGGCAAGCTTATTGCAGCCGTCAAAGGGGCTCCCGAAACCATCAAGACGATGTTAAAATTCGTTCCTGCCTATTACGATGAAACTTACAAAGAATTTACTCGGAAAGGCTCTCGCGTTCTTGCTTTAGGAATGAAGGAGATGGAAGTGCTTTCAATAAACAAGGTACCGACATATGCTCTCACACTAATTTAAACTAATTTTTGATTAGATCAACAAACTTCACCGAGCAGACGTCGAAAGCGGATTGAAGTTTGTTGGATTCCTTGTCTTCCACTGTCCGCTCAAGGCGGATGCGGTCGAAAGCTTGAAAATGCTGGCCGATTCATCGCATCGTGTAAGAGACATGCTGCAAACTACAATATTCTTGCTGACCCTTTCTTAGTGTGTGATGATCACAGGAGATAACCCTCTCACAGCAGTTCATGTCGCTCGTGAAGTCGAAATTGTGGACCGTGACGTACTTATCCTTGACTTGGCCGAGAATCCCAAGCACGATCGAGATCTCGTTTGGCGCACTATCGACGAGCGCAAGATCATCCCCATGGACCCATACGAAGCCTTGGATAAGTCTCTTTTCGACGAATATGATATTTGTGTTACTGGTTCTGCCTTGAAACACTTTGTCGACCAACCGTCGTGGAATGACTTGGTGCAAAATACCTGGGTATATGCCCGAGTGTCTCCTTCTCAGAAAGAGTATATTTTGACGTCTCTGAAAACACTTGGGTATGTCACGCTTATGGCAGGGGACGGAACGAACGATGTCGGTGCTCTGAAGCAAGCTCATGTCGGTGTGGCTCTGTTGGATGGAACCCCAGAGGATCTGGAAAAGATAGCAGAACGCCTAAAGCTGGAGCGCATGAAGAAGGTTTATGAAAGCCAACTCAGCATTTCGGCACGTTTCAACCAGCCCCCGCCTCCAGTCCCTCCTGCCATTGCACATTTGATGCCACAGGTCGTTGAGGCACAAAAAAAAGCTGCAGAAAGTCAAGCCAAGGCCCGAAAAGCAAATCCAATGGAAAAAGTGCTGTTTATATTGCGTTGCAGTTAGTGAAGTTTGTTGATGACCTATTTACAGTTCGATTTGGTTTCTATCACGGAGAAGATGGCTGATATGGAAGGAGACGAAGAAGTCCCAAAGATCAAGCTCGGTGACGCATCTTGTGCTGCTCCGTTCACTTCCAAGTTGTCTCACGTTGCAGCGAGTGAGTATCATAACCTCATTACTTCAACAGCTTCTCATCAATCTTTCGAAGTTACACACATCATTCGTCAGGGTCGTTGCACGCTCGTGGCAACTATCCAAATGTATAAGATTCTGGCATTGAATTGCTTGATCACAGCCTATAGTCTTAGTGTTCAGTATCTCGACGGGATAAAATTTGGGGATTATCAAGTAACCATCACTGGTGTTTTGATGTCGATGTGTTTCTTGTGCATTTCCAGGGCTAAGGTCAATCCTTCTTTCACTGGCACTGGCACTTTTAACATCGTTGCAGCCTGTTGAGAAACTCTCCCGTGAACGTCCTCTTGGGAACATATTCAACTTCTACGTCCTCCTGTCAATTCTGTTGCAATTTGCACTGCACATCGTTTCGTTGATTTACATCACAAATCTCTCCTACGAATATGAACCGTATGTTGACAATCCCTTTTTTCAAACTAATCTGACACCACCTCAAGGAGGACTGGCCCGATCGACCTGGAGGCCAAGTTCGAACCAAACCTCCTGAATACTGCCATCTACCTGTTGGGCCTGTCTCAGCAAGTTTCGACATTCACGATCAATTTCCAAGTAAGTCTTTCCGCACAGTTCTGATTAGACTTGTAACATGGATTGCACAGGGTCGACCCTTCCGTGAGGGTATAAGTGAGAATAAGACACTCTTATATGGGCTTCTAGGAGCCAGCACAGTGGCCTTCAGTGGGGCAACAGATTTCATTCCCGAACTCAATCGTTGGCTCCAAATTGTAGAACTGAAAGACTCGGTTTGTTCTCTCCCGTTTGAATGCTAGTAGTGCTCGTTGCTGAACCACGTGTCTCCAGTTTAAACTGCGTCTGACGGTAACAATGATTATTGACTTCGCCGGGTGTTGGCTCATCGAAGTCGTTTGCAAACATCTCTTCGCTGACCTGGAACCGAAAGACATGATCACCCGTGGTAGAGAACGTCGTGAACAGAGACGAAGGCTCCAGGAACTTGAGAGGAAGAGCAAGCTCGATTAGAAACAGTAAATAAACCATGATAGATTAACGTGTTTTATATAATTATTCGTTACGAAATGGCCAAATTCACAGAAAAGTAGTTGACATCATATATAGACATGCGAGGCGGTAAAGCAAGTCTCAGATATTTACCAGGAAAGCTGGAGGCATCTTTGTTATCCTTTTTTGTACTTATCTAAGTGAGTTGATACAAATCATGTAAGGTTGTTGTATTTTTTTTGCTTTGTAAAATTGCCTTGCAACTCACTTATAGCGATAACCCTTCGCCCGTCCCTGAAAGTCAGTTTGACCTCGTGGGGTATCATCGATGTAGGCCACAAACGGCCTACCATACATTACCTCGTGAACTTCATCCTCCGTTGGGACATGGTAGTGAGAACATGGGTGGCTTACAAAGTCGGGGCTAAAAAAATGTTGGAAAAGATAACAAACTTGCAAGGATCACGGAGAACTGCCAGTATTATCGACCTGGTACTTCACATAAAGTCGTTCGGGATTCCTGATTCCTGATTTGCGCATCAGATGTCAAGTGTTCTGAATCACGTGTGCGCATTGTGGCTTTGTGTTTACAGTCACCCTTGACGTCCACCACGACGGCGAACGCTTTCCTGTAGGCCCCCTTTTCGCTTGGGTGCGGTCTAAGACAACCTACGATTTGTCATCTGTGGACGTTCTTCTCCTTCTCTTTCTTTCCTTCTGTTACACCTCTACGCACAAACTCAATACGGTCTTCGCAAAAGGAGGCTGCGACGCGTTGACTTATACGGTCCCTCAACTGTGAATCCGTCACTGTAATCAACTGGACGATGTCTTCCGCAACATCATCGATAAACGCCCCAGTTGCTGGACCAAGTACCCAAAATGTGCCATCTGAACACAGCGATGAGAAGAACAGGTAAGTCTGCGTGAAGCCCAACATATAAGTGATACTAACTTATACACAGTGTGGTTATTAAGGTTGGGATGGTGGGAGATTCTCAGATTGGGAAAACGAGCTTGATGGTGAAATATGTCGAGGGGAGCTTCGACGAGGATTATATCCAGACGCTGGGCATGTCTTTGTTTTATACGTATCTTTGGTGTTTATTGACTTATTAAAGGCGTCAATTTCATGGAAAAAACCATTACTGTCCGAAGGACTACAATCACATTCTCTATCTGGGACTTGGGCGGACAGAGGGAATTTGTGAACATGTTGCCTTTGGTCTGCAATGATGCTGTGGCCATTTTGTTCATGTTTGATTTGACGCGTAAATCCACTTTAAACTCAGTGAAGGAGTGGTATCGCCAGGCTCGTGGTTTCAACAAGGTGTGCTTTTTCTTGCCTCAAATGTTAAACTCGAAGATTGATCCCTTTTAGACCGCCATCCCATTCTTGATCGGCACAAAGTTTGACCAGTTTTCAACATTTCCTCGTGACGAACAAGAAGAAATCACGAAACAGGTTAGTGGCTCTCCTTTACAATCATTTAGGGCGCTTATACTGCCCAGGCGAAGCGATTCGCTCGCGCTATGCATGCTTCTGTTATATTCTGTTCAACTTCAGCTTCAATAAACGTACAAAAAATCTTCAAGATTGTCTTAGCCAAGGCCTTCGACCTCAAATGTGTCATTCCTGAAATCGAAGGAGTTGGCGAGCCTATTCTGGTCTATGTGGATGTGTAAAGCCCCAGTATCTTTCCATCAACGAATTGTTGGATTCTAAACTGACCGGAAATTTATCGTGAGTTCTCTAAACTTTGCATTGAGCCCTCATTGAAACTGGTCATCAACAGGATTTCTGAAATGTGGAGGGTGTATAAGTTCCCTTGAAGAGATCTCACCGACAAAAATTGCCTTCCTTTTAATGCTCGCCATATCTCTTAATGCCCTTTTCTCTTTACTATCATCGTTCGTGCTATCGTACAATCATTGTGCTACTTACACCATATCTTCCTGTCAATCGCTTAAACAACCCTTTATCTTTTTTCGTTGATTCCGGAAAGTAACCGTCGAACTTGGGGACGTTCTCTTTCAGTTTGGTAGCCCCTCCACCCCTCCACCCCAATAATTCCACTCTTTTAAAATTCATTTTCTGTTTCATTCGGGGTCTCTCCACTTTTTTCACACTATTTCAACTCAAGGTAACGTGCCATTGAGTGCACATCCAAGGTTATCTGATCCTCGGCGTCTGTATAAGCCCAAGGAGGGAACAACGCCATAACTCATGGTTTATATTATATACCCTTAGTCCCTTTTTTCCCCTGAAACCCAGATAGTTTACAATGTTTTACTTTATTCAAGTATGGGCGAGGAAAAGGTGCACCTTTGTTCATGGCACATTCTACAGAATGTACGAAATTCGTGGCCTTGTTGAAATATAAGAGTCAATTTGAATGTGTGAATCACTGTGATCCATTTTTACCACTCTGATTCCTCCTTCATGGACCTATTCTCCTTCCTCGACGAAAATGATGCCGACACAAATCCCGAGCCTCACTTGACATCTAACGTCCCTCAAAAAAGAAAGCAATCAAGCGGGCCTAAAAATATTGATTTGGTTGACCAAGATTCACAACTTGCTCGGAGAGGTTCCGAGCCCTCCAAGAAACCTCGACTGTCGTCGCCCAATCCAATAGTCCTTGATGATTTTGAAACAGAAGCCAAGCGGGAAATAGAGGCCAGTGCAGGGCTGACAGGAACCGCTGAAGCTGGCACTAGGCTGGAACTGAGGCACCAGGTTCCGTGCATACTCTGACCATTGTAACCCAGCCGTATCTGAAATTTTTGTTTCCTAGGTTCGACATCAAGTGGCCGTTCCACCTGGATATAACTATACTCCCATTTCCAAGCATGTACCACCTACAAAGCCCGATCGGGAATATAAATTCGAGCTGGATCCTTTCCAAAAGGTATCCGTATTCGCAATACAGAGAAACGAAAGCGTTCTCGTTTCTGCCCATACGAGTGCAGGAAAAACAGTTGTAGCAGAATATGCTATAGCACAATGTCTCAATCGGAAACAGAGAGTGATTTATACGAGTCCCATTAAGGTGCAGTGCTTTGTTTGAGGTCTGATTTCATGTTGCTTACCTTCGGGTCTTTAGGCGCTAAGCAACCAGAAATACCGTGAAATGCTAGCAGAATTTGGCGACGTTGGACTAATGACAGGAGATGTTACAATAAACCCCTCCGCGTCTTGTTTGGTTATGACCACGGAGGTGAGGGATATGAACCTGAGAGTGTACGCTTGATCTTACCATAAATTGTCAGATTCTGCGCTCTATGCTTTATCGAGGATCCGAAGTCATGCGTGAGGTAGCTTGGGTCATTTTCGATGAAATTCACTACATGCGCGATGCCGAACGAGGTGTTGTCTGGGAAGAAACGATCATCCTGCTCCCCCATACCGTTCGATATGTCTTCCTGTCTGCTACGATTCCGAACGCCATGCAATTCGCTGAATGGATATGCAAATCACATGAGCAACCTTGCCACGTCGTTTACACAGACTTTCGTCCGACGCCCTTGCAACATTATCTCTTCCCTGCTGGTGGAGAGGGTATCTATCTGGTCGTAAATGAAAGAGGGGAATTCAGGGAAGACACCTTCAATAAGGCGATGAGCAAGATTCAGGACAGTATGGGTGAAGATCCTGCAGATCCGAAAAGTGGCAAGGGAAAGAAAGGGAAGACAAGAAAAGGCAGTAATGACAAGAGAGGTGAGTGACGTCGCGCTGTATTGGGTGCTTTTTTAATACGGCATTCAGGGTCGTCAGATTTATCCAAAATCATCAAGATGATCATGATGAAGAACTACAATCCGGTTATTATATTCTCCTTTAGTAAGCGAGAATGTGAAGGCCTGGCCATCTCCCTCTCGAAGTTCGAGTTGAATTCTACGGAAGAACAAGAACTTGTTGTCAATATCTTCAATAATGCCATCGACAACCTTTCGGAAGATGATAAGCAACTGCCACAAATATCTAATCTCTTACCTCTTTTACGGCGCGGAATCGGAATCCACCATGGTGGCCTCCTTCCTATCTTGAAGGAGGTGATCGAAATTCTTTTCCAGGAAGGTCTCATAAAAGTTCTCTTTGCAACAGAAACCTTCTCCATAGGTCTCAATATGCCTGCCAAGACTGTTGTTTTTACAGCCACCAGAAAATTTGACGGTCGAGAATTTCGCAATATTTCCTCTGGTGAATACATTCAGATGTCAGGACGAGCTGGTCGTCGTGGACTGGATGACCGAGGTGTTGTAATAATGATGTGCGACGAGAAGCTAGAACCACTAGCTGCGAAAGAAATGGTGAAAGGCGAAGCGGACAGGTTGGATTCAGCATTTCATCTTGGGTATAACATGATTCTCAATCTCATGAAAGTCGAGGGGATCAGCCCAGAGTATATGCTCGAGCGCTGTTTCTTCCAATTTCAAAGCAGTGCGGGAATCCCTAAGCTGGAAATTGGTATGGTACTGCCCTTTTTCCGATATCACTCTCTTACCCAGATTTTTGTCAGAACTCAGGCAAGAAGAAGAGGTTCGGGATTCAACTGTGATTCCAGATGAGGCTCTTGTCTCTCAGTATTATGAGTATCGTCATCAACTGGATCAGTTGGTAGCAGACTTCCGCGAAGTGATTACGCATCCGACATATTCATTGCCATTTCTTCAGCCTGGTCGGCTTGTCAGGGTCAAATACGAAAAACTTGATTTTGGATGGGGCGTTATCGTCAACTATCAGAAACGCCTTCCGATAAGGGTAACGTTCCAAATCGCTGCAATAATAAGACCCACCTCTGAGTGTTTTTTTATTTTAGAATAAAGCAGGCGCGAAATCGGAGGACCTTCCCCCGCACGAGCAATACATCATAGACGTTCTCCTCAATGTGATACAAAGTGCTGCTTTACCCAAAGATAGGGCTTCTGTTACTCCTACACCTGCAGGAGTACAACCCTGCCCCCCAGGGCACACGGGCATTCCCGTTGTCGTCCCTGTTCTGTTGTCAACAATTGACGGTATCAGTCATCTTCGTTTATTCATGCCGAAGGACATCCGTCAAGATCTATCGAGGGAATCCCTTTGGAAGAACGTCTTAGAAGTACAGCGGAGGTTCAAAGATGGAGTTGCTCTGCTTGACCCCATTGAAAACATGGGTATCAAGGATGACAAATTTAAAGAACTTGTACAGGTATGACACAAATCTTCTTTTAGAAATCCATGAATTCATAACCGCACGCCAGAAAATCGATGCATTGGAGCGAAAGATGTTTGCGAGCTCGTTGCACAAAGACCCCCGTCTCCCAGAACTATATACCCTCTATTCGAAGAAAATGGAATGCCAAGAACGAATTCGTAGCCTGAAAAAGCGCATTCAAGCCACCCATGATGTCCTCAAGCTTGAAGAACTCAAATGCCGCAAACGAGTTCTCCGCCGGTTAGGATTCACCTCATCAGCTGACATAGTGGACGTTAAAGGAAGGTTAGCTTGCGAAATCAGCACAGGCGACGAGCTCCTGCTTACGGAATTAATTTTCAACGGAGTGTTTAACCCATTGGCGCCTGAACACTGCGCAGCTATTCTGAGCTGCTTCGTATTTACTGAGAAGAGCATCCACCCCACAAAATTGAAAGAGGAGCTGGCGGCTCCCTTACGTGTCATGCAGGAGATTGCAAGGAGGATAGCTAAAGTCTCAAACGAATGCAAGCTAAGCGTAGACGAAGACGAATATGTGCAGTCTTTCAAAGTGGAACTTATGGATGCGGTTGTTCAATGGAGTCGCGGGGCGTCCTTTTCAGATATCTGCAAGGTCATCCCGATTTTTTTTTCACTCTTCCCTTTCTCACAATTTGCTCCTAGCTAACGGATCAGTTCGAAGGGAGTCTTATCCGTGTGTTCAGACGTCTGGGAGAACTACTCAGGCAGATGGCCCAGGCATCCAAAGTTATTGGGAACACGGAACTGAAGGAGAAGTTCGAAAAGGCTTCAGAAATGTTGGAACGGCCCAACTCAGTTATTTTTTGTTCATCTTTGTATCTATAATAATGGACTGTCAGTTACAACGGCTCTAAGCTTTCCCCCTTGATTTTCCGTAATACATTATTGTACCTGCATAACCTTGATTCCCGTGGTCCGTTCAAGATATCACAGATGGGGTGTTGAGAGAAAGTAATTTACACCTCCCTTTTTCCGCAGAGGGTGCCGAATATGTATGTGTCATTTTTGGGATATACATTTGTATTGCGTCTATCCTGGTACGGTGGTCTAAATGACTGTAGAACCCAATTGTTTCTTGCGAGAGTTTATTTAGCATTGTATGACGTATTGTGCCATGCCTGCCACAAAACGAATACAAAAACCACACGTTCGGTTCACTCGTGCTATGTGTTGAAGTGCAGCTACGGGTCTAGTTCTCCTTCGTCTTCTTGATTATCTTTATTCCCGTTAGTTTTGAAACTTTCTTCGTGGAAGTAGAGAGCGAGGCCGGCGGCATAGCCATCGAATGGAGTGAAGTTGTAGACGTCTTCGGAACAACGCTAATGCTCGCGATGGGAAGTTTCGAATCTTTCGATGATGTAGCAAGTGGTAGAGAAGGAAGCGCAGACTTTGGCTTCGATGAACGGGAAGAGCCTGGTTCTGCAGGGCTAACTGGGGGTGGCTTGCACGGCAGAGAAGGATGTGACAACTTGGAAGAACCCTCCTGGTGAAGGTCGGCACGACTCAGCTCAAGCAATTTGGCTTCTGCCAGTGCAATCTGCTCCCGTGTGCTTCTACAAAGGAAATGAAAATAGTAATAGAAATTTACTTATAGAAGAGAAAGTACCTGGAGTGTTGACTGCCCTTCAACATGCTGAGGGTTGTAACTTGCGAAGCATCCTTTGCAGATCTCCGATTCTTGAGGACTGGGTTCAATTTTTCCTGGTGGGCGAAGTCCACCTTAATAATCCTCTTCAATAGAATAGCACCGTCCATCTTCACTTGCGCTCTGGCGGCGTCCTGTTCCATGAACAAATTAGCAAAATCCTAAGAGAGACGTTCCATGCTGTATCCATCAACCGCCCCATGTAACTTTGAATGAAAAGGTATGGCATTCTTGGTCACTATTGCAGACGGATGGTCGAATGGCAAGGTGACACAAGCATCAAGATGCATGAAAAACAAGAGAGGCGAGTAAGCAATATGTTCCTCATCGCAAAAAACCAGCCGATGGGCCAGGTGTGGACAAAGGGTAGTTCTACTCACCTCACTGTTATTGAACATGACGAAGGCATACCCCTTGGGCTTGCCTCCAGGACCCGTGTTGTACGGAAGTTGAATGTCAGTTATCTGACCAAACTTCTTAAAGACCTTATGAAGGTCGACCCTAGTCAAAAGGTTGGTTAGAGATATCTTATAGAGTAAAAGAGGCCCTAACATAGAGACATCGGGAGGAAGATTTCCAACGTAGATTTTGTCGCAATGCAAAGGTCGCTCAGTGGCTTGCACTAGCAGAGTCCTTTCTACACTATGCTCATCGGCAGCTGTAGGGTAGTGTAGGTGGTCGTTGACAGGATTTCTTGCTGCAGAAAACAATTCTGGGGTATCAAGCTGGTTGCTTTCCATGCAGCACAAAGGTGTTGATGAGAGAGGCTGTGATCTATTTTTATCTGTCTAACCAGATATCCGGGGGTATCCGAGTGTCAATTAGTATTACTTTAAATAAAATAGTACAGCTGGAGCAAGATTTGCTTTGACGTCCTGCTATATAATTTGACAACATCATGCAGAACTTTATTTTCAAACCTGGAGTACAACGACGACGTATTAAGATTCATAAAATTCCTCCAAATTCACGAGGCAACTTTTACACCCCCCCATGCAACCTTTTGACTCGCGCCCCTGGCTGGCCGGCTTTGGTTAGTTGCATCTGCTGTGGCCAAGGGCAACGATGCAGAGTGAGATGGCCTCGTTGGCTGTGGTAGAGGCATGTTCTTCAAGTCATCCAGAACCTTCTGTGACCGCTCCGTATTCTTGATGAACCACCCTGCATATCGTCTGCCAATGGTGGATTCTGCGATGTGTACCATGTCCTGTGGCGGCGTTAATTGTAAGACTTTCACTGGGTCAACAAAATAATACCTCGTCGATATTGAAGTTCAAATCGCTCGTTGTGATTGTTTGACCCTCCAGTAGACCCACGCCTTCACCCCCAACGACACGACTGATACTCTTACTTGCTTGTTTTAACACCATCATCTCCTGCACAAGCTCTTCCTCATCCGCATCCAAGAAGTTAGCAAGTTTTTTGGTCCCCAGACTCGTGTAGAGCTTCAAAAAACTGCGCAGTGTGGGAACCGGCTGATGCGCAGTGACATCAGCCAGGAAAAGGTCAAGATGGCGACGAGTGCAATCTTTTTGAGAATTGGCATGGGAGAATTCGGGGTCGGCGCTGGCTGCAATAAATCTGTCAATGGCATCCGCATCCTCGTATGGCGGTCCATTGGCGGAAACAAATTTCGGACAGGCATACAAGAAGAGCTCTTCGAATGCGGCGAGAGCGTCAAGGCTATTGAGCAATGAGTTTCACATCAGTATACCAACTGGAGTGACTTACCCTCCACGGGTCATTTTTGCGTATTGCTCGCCAAAGCGCTCCTTTGCGATGTTAGCGATGTTGTCGTCAAGTCTACTGGGAGACAGGGCATGACAAACTGCAAACAATGCGTACATCCTGTCCGCTGTCTTGTTGATCTGGTCGTATTGATAGCTTCTCGTATGATATTGTCGCATTCGCATAATAAAGTTGAGAATCGTCACGAAGGAGCGGATGGCATCAGGATAACGTCTGAGCATCAGATAGCAGAAGCCGACGTAATAGTAGGAGGTGACATGACAAGCTGTTACCCTTGTGAAAGGTGACTACTGGGCATGAGTGTCGTGAAATAAGGAAATTAGTAAATATCACACCTTTTGGTTGAGTTCAACATATTGCATGACTTTCAAGGCAAGTGTAAAGTCCCCAAGGTGCACGTGAACGCGAAGTAACCCAATAATGCTGAAATAACCAAGCATGCGATACAGAGGACGTTGACCGAATTCACCAACAATCTCACTTAAAGAAGGGAATCAAATTGCGAAAAGTATTGAATACGAACGGACGTACCCAATCTCTTCTGGAGATTTTCCCTCCCTCTGCGCCACAAGGTATTCATTGATCTTAGATTTCTGCATCAAAGAGTATAACACATTTAAAACACTGTACGAGCTCCAAACCTGCAAAAATATCAGAGAAACCTTGACTGAGTGAAGAGAAACATACTGGGCCGCCTTCCGATAGCATCAATAGCTCATCTTGTGTTTTTGAAGATATTTTCGATCGCCATGTGCAGAAGACTTGGTATTGGTATATAAATTCATCAATTATATCCCACAACCATTGTTCTGGCAACTCCAAAACAACGGGTCCATCTGAGTCTACGGGGGAATATTCCAGAAAAGTGTTTCAAAGGCAGATGATTTTACTGACTGAGGAGGTAGTTGAACAGTTCGCAGCTGTTCTCGTAGGAATGGAACCGATCGTCAATGTTGGGCTGCAAACGGGAATAAACATGGCGATAGTACAGTTCTCGATAGAGAATTAAAAATATTGGGTCTGCAAGAGGGTTTCGGGTTTCGTATTGAAGATTCTAATATCTACGTACCATCATTGACCAGTGGTGCTATTAATTCTGCTTCAGGCCATTCTGTTCTCGAATAGAATTTTTCTGTGTACTTGTTCCAACCGCTTTCATATGCAACGGTTATTTCCACAAGGTTGTTGTCCAGTACGGCTTGATGAAAATGCACGATAAACTAAGACGAATGAGATTGAATTCATATTGTAGCTGTGGGTATTTCTGACACTTTTGACAACATCTGGAATCTGAGAAAACGCAGCTTGTTGTGCCATATGCTGCTGCATTGAAACCAGGGTTGATTCGTCAATTTGCGGCTGAAGAATATGTGCTGTAATAATGAGCAAGGAAATGACGAGGACCGATTTGAAAATTTTACCATCGTCGTACACAGTGGGCCCGTAGCTTCCAACGGCCATCGAGATATCAACTTCTTCTTCCAAATCCTCTTCTGCATTCCATAGTGCGAGTCGTTGCTCAGACATCCTGTTTTGTGAGGCAAGTGGGTTTGGAGTTAGGATCAGAGAGTCACACGTCACACATACTTTTTCCTGGTTGATGCAACCGTGTTCAAAGCGTGTTGTCTGCACTTGTGCTACATAAATATGCATCTCAACATTATTCTCAATCTCAAAGCGGTTACTTAGATGCCCAACAACACTGTCCGTCGATTTTTTTTTTTGTGTAGATTACTGTATGTAATAAAAATCTGAGTTTTTTTTTTCCAGCATACGAACCAAATACGAACAAGTGATCGGATACGGTCCCCGGATGAGGTCACCTATACGGCAACATTGCAATATAAACGAAGAGCCTACAGAATGTGCGTTCCCCAACTTGAGTTGAAATATGGATTCGGGAAAACTTTTTCAGGTCGTTTCGGCTTCACAAAATAAGATATCACTCCGACCAGAAAACAAATCTACCACCCTCGGAAGACTGTCTTTCTTAGCTGTAGAGAGGTCTTCTGGCCAATAAGAGCAAAATCGCTGCATTCGATATCTGGTGTAACCTCGAGAAAAATCTTCACCACGTTGTTTGGCATTTTCTCTTCCCAGACGGTCGAGAACCCACCAAGCACCCTCGGGCTCATCATCATCATAATCAGGCTCTTTATCGCCGCGCCAGATATTTTCAGACTGTGTCCCCCAAAAGACTTTCAATCGCAACTGAACGGGGACGTTTTCATCAGCTGAGTATGCCATGAAGGAACGGGATGTCTCCGCGAATTTTTCAGCATCCACGAGTATTGTGTATGGCCCCACGCGTAAATGCTTCCACCATAATTTGAAGAACGTTCGCGAGAGAAATTGATACTTTGGATAATGCAGCTGGTCTGTAAACATCATGATTTTCATCGCTATTTCTGCGGGCACGTTTCCCAAATTCGAACTGCCAGCTCCAGGAGACGTCGATTGTTCTTCAACAACGTGCCATCGCGGATAAGGGAGATAGTGCCAAAGAAGGTGGAGAGCGTTCATAAAACCCTTCTCATCGGAACCGTATGCCGCAAATAAAGGAATGGGGTCACTGTGGGACACGGTACCTCCAGATATTTCAACGACAGCGACGTGGCGGATGGACCACAAGAGGGCAGTACACCTTTCTCGATTTTTGGCTTTGGCCCTTGCGGCTACTGCCTGAACATACACCCGGAAGCGTTCGTCGTCGTCAAGTTGAGTAGCCAGCAGAATGAGACAACCGCGATACCAAAACCAGGGGCTCCTGTCTTCAGGTACCTCCTCGGGGTCCCCAATATCCAAGGTAGGGGAGTGCCGATTGAGTACGATGGCCTGATTATTCGGAACGATTGCCTCGAGAAATGGCATGGCCAGATCTTGGATATCTCGTTCAGTCAACATGGACAATAAACTATATGTCTCTGCGATCGTCGCATGGACTAGGGTGATCATGAGTCGTTGGTGATGGGGAGACAAAGGCTTCGACCATACGGAAGGGGATATGGTAGATGTAATAGGAACGTAGTCATCCACAGTGGGTATCGGATCCCCACCGAGGAACAACTTGTCGACGCGCTTGAATTGGCCGACCAAGTCTGGTGGCGTTCCAAGACCAAGGCACCTGTTGCCTCGGGCATCTGTATCGATGTACTTGATCCACTCATTATCATCAGATCTGTGTGCGATTCCGCGAAGGCTGAAGTGTGCCTTGGAATCAACAATAAAGAGGAGATTGTCAAGATCAAATGTGTAGGTCCATTCGATGAAAAGATCGTTTTCAGGCGGTGTCGTTGATTTTTTATAGCCATCATAGATATCAGACGCCTCAGTTTCACAGATCTTTCGCTTGGATTCGAGCCATTCTATACTTGAGGGTGAGCACTTGTGACGGATGGCCCTTATGGACGACTAACTTTCGAATTTTTCCTTCAATGTTGGTATGGATCTAATCAAGTCTTGGCCCAACCCGTCGGGGTAGCTGTCGAAATGATTGTACTTGATGTAGTAATATCCTAAGCAACCATGAATGACAGTCAAAATGACGGTGTATGGGACGTACCATTGTATAGGATCGCGATTAAACCTCTGGTGCCCATTGTGGCGAAATGAACTTCCTTGAAGGTGTGCGTGACTTGAGTGACAGTCAAGTCACTCCGAGAAAAATTTAGTATTCAGTGAAACCGTCATATCCTCAGTCTAAAACAAGAATCTTATCATATTGTGTTTAATCGATGACTATCAATCAACGCATAATTCAATGATAAATCAATAATAAGTTTGAAACCTTACCCAATGGTTATAATTGCTGTGTTCCGAAATTGTAGGCCTCGATGCTCGAATAATGTTCTGAATAGCCTGATCTGTCTCTATGATGCTGCTAATGCTTTTTTAAGAAAAAAAAAAAAACAGGCAAAATATGCAGCCTTATCTTTGTCAACTTGGAACTAAAATTCTTCAAGAAAAACATATGAAGGCATTCTGCCATAAAGCCCTAGCTGCTGACATTGTCCTCATAGAGCCCTGAACAAAGGTATCCAGTAGAATCAGATAAATGTCAATTTACATATAGAAATACCAATGTTTTCTCTTACATAAAT
>Ga0307517_10001930_pt1 | contig 33887 bp, 36 predicted proteins | sample 23_EM_MG_FD_194515 | JGI IMG/M metagenome (GOLD analysis project Ga0307517, IMG submission 194515) | Populus trichocarpa ectomycorrhiza microbial communities from riparian zone in the Pacific Northwest, United States - 23_EM | ecosystem: Host-associated > Plants > Roots > Unclassified | place... | reverse complement strand
CCAAGATCCAGGATCCGCGCATCCGGCCTCAGGCGGCGCCGAAGGCGCCGAGGACCGGCCGCAGGCCGTCCGGCCGCCGGTCGACCGGAAGAGGGTCGACGAAGTGCACCGCGCAGCCCAGGGCCGCCGCGCCCGCGTCGGCGTGCCGGTCGTCGCCCACCATCGCCACCGTCTCCGGCGCCAGGCCGAGCCCTTCGCAGGCGATCCGGAAGAGCCGGGGATCCGGCTTCTGGACGCCGTGCTCATAGCTCAGGACGAAGACGTCCACGAAGCGGTCCAGGCCGTGCTCACGGAAGACCGGCCGCAGGTCCCAGGCGATGTTGCTCACCACCGCCACCGGTATGCCGCGCTGGTGCAGCTCCCCGAGCACCTCGGCGGTGTCCGGATAAGGAGCCCAGGCGGCCGGTTCCATGTGCCGGTCGTACAGCGCGTCGTACAGGTCCTCCCACGGCAGGTCCGTCTCCCGTTCCAGCCGCGCCTCCCGCGCCAGCCCGGTGTACGCCGCCCGGTGGTGCTCCGCGCTCAGGTCCCGCTCCCGCCACAGCGGCTCCAGGGCCGGCGGTACGGACTCGGGCGACGCCCCGCCGGGCTGGCCTCCCGCCCGGCTCAGCCGCTGCGCGTACGCCGCCGAACGCTCCTCCGGCAGCGCGATCGCGGCCTTGGCGAGGACCGCCCGCAGCCAGCTCTCGGGCGGCTCGCTGCGCAGAAGCGTCCCGGAGAAGTCGAACATGCAGCCCTGGAGGCCGAGCCCCGTCGTCATCATCGTCATGTACGCCATCCTGCCTGCCACGGCGCGCACAGCGCGGCCGACCCCGCCAGGACCACCCCGCCCAGCAGCCAGCCGCCCACCACGTCCGACGCCCAGTGCACGCCCAGATAGACCCGGGTGAAGCCCACCCCGACGACCGACACCACGGCCACCGCCCAGGCCGCGGCCCGCCAGGCCCGCCCGGCCGTCGTGCGGTGCAGGAACAGCCACAGCAGGGCCCCGCACACGATCGCCGCCGTCATCGCGTGCCCCGACGGGAACGCCGCGTAGCCCGCGCTGTCCACCGGGTCCGGCCAGTGCGGCCGCGCCCGGCCGACCGCCGCCTTCATGCCCTGCGACGCCAGATTGCCCACCACGCCGCACACCGCCAGCCACAGCGCGGCGCGCCACGCCCGGCGCCGGAGCATCCACAGTGTCGCCACCAGCAGCAGCCCGCGCATGGTCAGCGGATCCCAGACCCAGTCGGTGAGCACCCGGTTGGCGTGCGTCAGCGCCGGATGGCCGACGGCGACGGTGTGCAGGCCGCGCGCGATCCGCCGGTCCAGGGACATCAGGGGTCCCCACCGGACGGCCACCAGGGCGAGCAGCACGGCGAAGAGCACGGTGAGCAGCGCCAGCCACCGCAGCCAGGCGCCGCGTGGGGAGGCGGCCGGGGTTTCGGTCAGTGGCGCGTCGTGCATGGGCCGATCATGCCAGGGCGGTCAGACCCGGTCCGAAGGCCACGAGCAGGGGGATCGCCGGCACCAGCAGGGACAGCGCGGTGAGGCGGACCCGGCGTACGCGGCTGAGCCGTGGTGCCGGGTCGAGCAGCCGGTTGACGCGGCCGGAGACATGGCCGGAGTCGTCATCGAGCGGGGTGGCGCAGGGGCCGAACACGCCGCGGTCCTCGTTGAGTTCGACCAGGGCGAGAGCGGTCGTCAGCCGCCCGAAGCGACGCGAGGCGATGTCGTCGGCGGCCAGCTCGATCAGCCGGTGCACCTGGTCGCGGAACCCGGCGAAGACCGGCACCTGCGGGAAACCCGCGGCCAGCGCTCCCGCGCAGTGCAGCAGGACGTCGTGCCGGGCCCTGGCGTGCCCCAGCTCATGGGCGAGCACGGCGTCGAGCTGACGGCCCTTCAGCCGCCGCAGCGCGCCTGTGGTGATGACCAGCCTCGGCCGGGGCCCGGCCAGCCACCACGCGTCGGGCCGGTCGCCCTCCAGGACGACCAGCCGCTCGTCCGGCGCCAGTTCCAGGCCCTCGCCGGGCAGCCGAGGCGCCCGTACCAGCAGGTCGGTACGGCGCTTGCGCTGCCGGGCCCGGGCGGCCCGCACCTCGCGGGTGAGCATCGCCGCGGTCCAGGCGCCGCCGCACGCGAGCAGGACGGCCAGCGCCCCGGCCCACGGCCCGGCGCCGGGAAGACCGTACGCGTCCGCCACGCCCCTGGGAGCGAAGGCGAAGAGGTTCCCGCGCACGGCCGCCCACGCGGCGGCGGCGCTGAGCGCCATGGCCAGGACACAGCACAGCAGGACGGCGGCGACCACGCACTGCCAGACCCACAGGGCCAGCACGGGCTCACGGTCCGGCCAGTCGGCGCGCGCCAGCAGTCGCGGCGCCGTCGCCGCGGCCACCGCGCCCAGCACGAGCAGCACGAACGGGACCGTCATGCCGCACACACTAGGAGCAAGCGACTACTCCCGGGTACGCAGTCCCGCTCAATAGTGACGCACGCCTCACAGATGTCGCGCCGGCCGTCGCGGTCACAGGGTCAGCAGCATGGCGCACATCCCCAGCGCCATCGACACCCGGCACGCCGCCGCCAGCTCCGGCGCCCGCAGCACCGTCGTCGCGGGACCCGCAGCCACCGGCACCGCCGCCAGCCGCACCCCGGCGGCCAGCACGTACGCGGTGAAGTACAGCAGCAGCATCCCCGTCAGCAGCGGCACCCCGCCCATGGTGTGCGCATGCGCGTGCCCGCCGGGCACCATCGCCACCGCCATGTACGCCATCGCCCCCGCGCCCACCGCGTGATGCGCGTGATGCCCCGGCCCCCGGCGCTGCCCCCGCGCCATCAGCAGCGCCCGCACCGCCATCGCCCCGAAGAGCACCGCGAACAGCGGCGGTCCCCACGGCGCCGGGTCCAGCACGGACACCGGCACCGCCATCGCCGCCATCCCGAGCCCCATCACCGCCTCGTCCCGCCCCGCCGGACGCGCCGTCAGGCAGTACAGCCCGGTGCCGGCGCCCAGCGCGACGAGCAGCCACCCCACGACCACGGGTCCGTGCATGACCGGCCTCCCCCAAGGGTCCCTGAGCTGCCGTACGGACCATGCCCCCGCCCGGCGGCGCACACCCGAGCGCACAGACGTATCCGGGGCGCGCGGGCGGGATCACGGCCGGTATCTCATCGGATGGTCCTCGGGCACCTCCACCACACAGATCCCTACGCCGTCCGGATCCTCGATCCACATCTCGACGAGCCCCCAGGGCTCCCGCCGGGGCTCGCGCACCACCGCCACCCCGCGCCCGAGCAGCCGCCGATGGAAGGCCTCCACGTCGTCCACCTGCAGCCACAGCCGCAGTCCCGGCCCCGGCGGCTGCCCGCCGTGCCCCGACACCTCCAGAAAGCCGCCGCCCAGGAAGAAGACCGTCCCGCGCTCCTGCCACTCCCCGAACTCCCGGTAGATCGCCAGGCCGATGTCGTCCCGGTAGAAAGCCCGCGACCGCTCCAGATCGGCCGGCCGCAGCAGGATCCGGCTGCTCAGTACGTTGACCATGGGTCCGACCGTACCGGCGGGTGCTCCTGAAACCCCGTACCGGTTAGCCTCGGACCGACCCGCAACCGTGACCGAAGGACACCGCCCACATGGCCACCGCCGAGCGCGCCGCGCAGCCCACCTTCCGGACCGCCACCGAGGCCGACGTACCCGCCCTGGTCGCGCTCGTCGAGTCGGCCTACCGGGGCGAGGCCAGCCGGGCCGGGTGGACCACCGAGGCGGATCTCCTGGAGGGGCAGCGCACGGACCCCGAAGGAGTGGCGGCCGTCGTCGGCGGATCCGCCGGCAGGATGGTGGTGGCCGAATCCGGCGGGGCGCTGGTCGCCTGCTGCCAGCTGGAGAACCGCGACGGGCACGCCTACTTCGGCATGTTCGCCGTCACCCCGGTCCTGCAAGGGGCCGGTCTCGGCAAGGCCGTCCTCGCCGAGGCCGAGCGCTTCGCGCACCAGGAGTGGGGCGCGGACGAGATGCACATGACGGTGATCTCCGCCCGCGAGGACCTCATCGCCTGGTACGTACGCCGCGGCTACGCCCGCACCGGCGAGATGAGCCCCTTCCCCTACGGCGACGAGCGGTTCGGCCGGCCCACCCGCGACGACCTCCAGTTCGAACTGCTCGTCAAGAAGCTGGGCCAGTCCGACACGCCCTAGAGCCGTCCCGCCTCCACGATCCGGCGCAGGAACTGCTGCGTGCGCTCCTGCGCCGGCGCGCCGAACACCTGCTTCGCGGTGCCGCGCTCCAGCACCACGCCGCCGTCCAGGAAGCACACCTGGTCCGCCACCTCGCGCGCGAAGCCCATCTCATGGGTGGCGATGACCATCGTCATCCCCTGCTCCTTGAGGTCCCGCACCACATTGAGCACCTCGCCCACCAGCTCCGGGTCGAGCGCCGCCGTGATCTCGTCGAGCAGCAGCAGGCGCGGCTGCCCGGCCAGCGCCCGTACGATCGCCACCCGCTGCTGCTGGCCGCCGCTGAGGCGGTCCGGGTACTCGCCCGCCTTCTCCGCCAGCCCCAGCCGGGTCAGCAGCTCGCGCGCCCGCTCCTCGGCCTCCTTGCGCGGCGTGCCGTGCACCCGGCGCGGGGCGAGCGTGATGTTGTCGAGCACGGTCATGTGCGGGAAGAGGTTGTACGCCTGGAAGACCACGCCGATCCGCCGCCGCACCGCGTCCTGGTCCGCCCGGGGGTGGGTGATCTCGTCCCCGTCGAGGAAGATCGCGCCGTCGTCGATCTCCTCCAGCAGGTTGGCGCAGCGCAGCAGCGTCGACTTGCCCGAGCCGGACGCGCCGATCAGCACGGTCACGGTGTGCTGCGGGACGGCGAGATCGACGTCCCGCAGGACCACCGACTCGCCGAAGGTCTTGCGCACCGATTCGAGCCTGAGGACCTCGGTCATACGGTGCCTCCCTGCGACTGGCGGCGGTTCATCCGCGCGGTGATCCAGTCGGTGAACCGGGTCATGGGGATCGTCAGCGCGACGAAGATCAGGCCCGCGACGACATAGGGCGTGTAGTTGAAGCTCTTGCTGGCGAGGATCTGCGCCGCGTACACCGCGTCGACCACGCCCGCGATCGACACCAGCCCGGTGTCCTTCTGCAGCGACACCAGGTCGTTCAGCAGCGGCGGCACCACGCGCCGTACGGCCTGCGGCAGTACCACGTACCGCATCGCCTGCACGCCGCTCAGGCCGAGCGAGCGGGCGGCGGCCCGCTGGCTGGGGTGGACGCTCTCGATGCCGGCCCGGAAGACCTCGCCGACGTAGGCGGAGTAGGTCAGCACCAGCGCGGTCCCGCCGAGTATCACCGGATCGGTGGTCACGCCCTGGAGCCGCAGCGCGGGCACGCCGTAGATCACGGCGAGCAGGCAGATGATCAGCGGCAGGCCCCGGAAGAAGTCCACGTAGGCGGTGGCCAGGGCGCGCAGCGGGAAGTAGACCGGACCGCGCAGGGTGCGCGCGATCGCGAGGAGCAGCCCGAGGAGCAGGGCGATGGCCCCGCAGATCACCATGAGCCGGATGTTGAGCCACAGGCCCTCAAGGACCTGCGGCAGGGCCTGGCGCGCGTAGTGGGCGCTGAAGAACGTCTCGCGGGTGCGCGGCCAGCCGGGGGAGCCGGTGATGACGAAGTAGAGCACCGCGGCCGTGACCAGGGTGCTCACCGCGGCGATGGCCGCCGCCCGGCGGGAGCGGGCGCGCTTGTGGCGCTCGCGCTCGACCCGCCGGGCCGACGGCTTGTACATGTCCTCCAGGGTCACTTCAGCACCGGGGCGTCGACCGCGTCGGACAGCCACGTCTTCTCGATGGAGGCCAGCGTGCCGTCCGCCCGCAGCGCGTCGACCGCCTTGCTGACGCAGGAGGTGAGCTTGCTGCCCTTGTCCAGGACGAGGCCGAACTGCTCCTGCCCGCCGCCGGTGTTCTCGAACTGGCCGACGATCTTGGCGTCGGTCAGTTCGGCGGAGGTGATGTAGAAGGCGGTCGGCAGGTCGTAGACGATCGCGTCGACCTGACCGTTCTTCAGCGCGGCGGTGGCGAGGTCGTTCTTCTGGTAGACCGCCACGTCCTGCGTCGGCTTGATGACGTCGTTGATGTAGTCCAGGCTCGTCGTTCCCACCTGGGCGCCCAGCTTCACCTTCTTCAGGTCGGCGATGCTGGTGGCCTTCGCGGCCGTGGAGCCCTTGAGCGCGATGACCGCCTGCCGCACGGTGTAGTAGCCCGAGGAGAAGTCCACGGCCTTCTTGCGGTCGGCGTTGATGGAGACCTGGTTGATGTCGAAGTCGAAGCTCTTGGTGCCCGCCGCGAAGGCGTTGTTGAAGGCCACCTTCTGCCAGACCACATCGCTCTTGTCGAAGCCCAGCTGCTTGGCGACGGCGTACGCGACAGCCGACTCGAAGCCCTTGCCGTTCGACGGGTTGTCGTCGGAGAACCACGGGTCGTACGCCGGGTTGTCCGTACCGACCGTCAGCTTGCCGCCGGTCTTGGTGGCCAGCGACGACGTGGAGCACGAGGCGGACGCGGACGCGGACCCGCTGGCCGAGGACGTGCTGGTGTCGTCCTGCGGGGCGCACGCGGCGGCCGTGAGGACGAGAACGGAGGCCGCGGCAGCGGCGGCGAAGGCAGTGCGCATGGCGCGAGATTGACATCGCCTGTGGGTAAATGTCCAGGTCATCGGCCTGTGATTCCACATGCCGGACATCTGTGTCGGGCGTGTTGCGCCCGTCTTTCAGCCGTCGGCCGCCACCGCGTGCCGGATCTCCGGCAGGTCGGTGACCGCGCCGTCGAGTCCGAGCGCGCGGACCAGAGCGAGGTCAGCGGGGGTGTTGACGGTCCACGCGATGACCGGGATGCCCGCCCCGTGGCATTCCTGCACCAGCGCCCGGCTGATCCGGCGCAGCTCCAGGCTCACCAGGCAGGCGCCCACCGCCTGGGCGCGCGGGACGAGGTCCGGGCCCAGCGGGCCCTCGGCGACCAGCACGGTCCGCGCGTCCGGCAGCAGCGCGCGCACCTCGCGCAGCGCCTCGTCGTGGAAGGACAGCACGTCCACCCGGTCCAGCGCGTCGCGCTCGCGCAGCACCTCGGCCAGGACGCGGGCGGCGGCGATGTCCTTGATCTCGGCCTGGATCGGCTTGTCCACCGCGTCCAGGACCTCCTCGAAGACCGGCACCCGCTCGCCGAGACCGGCGTCCAGGCCGCGCAGCTCGTCGAGGGTGAGGTCGGCGACGGCGCCGCTGCCGTCGGTGGTCCGGTCGACCTTGTCGTCGTGCATGACGATCAGCGCGCCGTCCTTGCTCAGGTGCAGGTCGAGCTCGATCTGGTCCAGTCCCTCGCGCTGCGCGCGGGTGAAGGAGCGAAGCGTGTTCTCGGGCTCGACACCCATGACACCGCGATGACCGACTGTGAGAAACCTCAAGGTGCCGCTGCCTCCTGTGCGACCTGATCAACGCCGTAAGCCTAGTGCGGCAAGGCGACGGACAGCCCAACGGCACGTTAAACGTAGATCCCCCACTTGAACGGGAGAAGCAGCCGAAGATACGGTGGTCTCGCAATAATTTCTTCTGTTGAGGAGGGGAAGTGACGGAAATCCTGTCGTCGCCGATTGTCAGCCACCCCGCGTGGGCTGTCCTGAAGCAGGCCGTGGAGGCCATCCGCCCCTGGCAGGGCAAGGACGGCTCGATCGATCTCACCGACGAGGCCGCCCCCTCCCTCAGTGACGTCGAAGCCGTCCTGGCCCGGGTGACCGGCGCGGTGGAGGACCTGGCCCCGCTGCTCCCGCACGACGCGGACTACCACCAGGCGCTGGTCAAGGATCTGCGCAAATGGGCCGACGGCGGCTTCGGGGTGCCGGACTTCCTGGACTCGCTGCTGGCCTTCCAGCCCGCGGCCGACCGCCGCGACGGGCTGCAGCACCTCGTGCTGTTCCCGATGTACACCCAGAACGGCAACCCCGACCGCAACCTCGAAGCGGTCGCGCTGAGCGTCGTGTGGCCGGACTGGCTGGCCGAGCTGGAGCGGACCCGGTACGACAACCCGCTCTTCGTCCCGATCACCTTCCAGGACTTCACCCCGGGCTACGACACCAACTCCGCCGTCCTGTTCCCCGAGACCGTCGCCGTCCGCGAGGCCCCCGAGCGCTTCACCTGGGGCGGCATCTTCTGCGACCGCGAGGCCGCCCGCTTCCGCCGGGTCACCGAGGCGGCCGTGGACACCCTCGGCCTCGCCCTCCCCGAGGACGCCGCGGCCCTGCTGGCCGACCAGGAGCTCACCCAGCAGACCTTCGTGCTGTGGGACATGATCCACGACCGCACCCACAGCCACGGCGACCTGCCCTTCGACCCCTTCATGATCAAGCAGCGCCAGCCGTTCTGGATGTACGGCCTGGAGGAGCTGCGCTGCGACCTCACCACCTTCAAGGAGGCCGTGCGCCTGGAGTCCGAGGGCCACGGCATGGGCCGCAACGTCCAGTACGCGATCCTCTTCGACCGGCTCTTCAGGTTTCCCCTGACCGGCGACCGGGTCCGCAACTACGACGGCCTCGGCGGCCAGCTGCTCTTCGCCTACCTGCACAAGCACGACGCCGTACGCTGGACGGACAACAAGCTGCACATCGACTGGCAGCGCGCCCCGCAGGTGACCAACCAGCTCTGCGCCGAGATCGAGACCCTGTACCGGGACGGAATCGACCGCCCCAAGCTGGTGCACTGGTTCGCCGCCTACGGCCTCGTCGCGAGCTATCTCTCCCCGCACCCCGGCTCCGTATGGGCCAAGGGCCCCGGCGCCCTGGACCTGACCCAGCCGCCGCGCAAGCTCGTGGACGACGTGATGCCGGACGAGTTCCCGCTGAGCATGTTCTACGAGGCCCTGGCCAAGAAGCTGCGTGATGTGATCGCCTCGACCAAGGGCATCACCGCCGGCACCGAGACCCGGGCGGCGGCGTGAAGGAGAGGGCGGAGAAGATGACGACCGAGACCGAACCGGGCGGCCCCCGCCCGCTCGACGGCGCCGTGATCGCCGTGGCCGGAGCCGGCGGCCCCGCCGGACGCGCCACCCTGCAGCGGCTCGCCAAGGCCGGCGCCCACGTCGTGGCCGGCGACGCCAGCCCCGACCGCCTCGCCGAGGCCGTGGACCTGGCCCGCTACGACGCCGGCGGCGCCGCCATCACCGGCGACATCGTCGACCTGCTCGACCTGGACGCCTCCCGCGACTGGGCGGCCCGCATCGAGAAGGACCTCGGCCGCGTCGACGGCATGGTCCACCTCGTCGGCGGCTGGCGCGGCTCCGCCTCCTTCCCGGAGACCGACCTCGCGGACTGGGACTTCCTGGAGAAGCTCCTCATCCGCACCGTCCAGCACACCTCGCTGGCCTTCCACGACCCGCTGCTGCGCAGCCCCTACGGGCGGTACGTCCTCATCAGCGCGTCCGGCGCCTCCCAGCCCACCGCCGGAAACGCCGCGTACGCCGCCGCCAAGGCCGCCGCCGAGGCCTGGACGCTGGCCATGGGCGACTCCTTCCGCAAGCTCGGCGATCCCGAGCACCCGACCGCCGCGGCCGCCGTCCTGGTCATCAAGGCGCTGGTGCACGAGCAGATGCGCAAGGAACGCCCCAACGCCAAGTTCGCCGGATTCACCGACGTGGCCGACCTGGCCGAAGCCATCGCCGACGTGTGGACGCGTCCGGCCCCAGCAGTGAACGGAAAGCGCCTGTGGCTCACCCCGCACCCGTAGGCCCGGCGGGCGACGCCCCGACCGACGCCGTACGCCACCACGACCCGGACGTACGCGGCTTCGCCAGCGACAACTACGCGGGCGTCCACCCCGAGGTCCTGGCAGCGCTCGCCCTGGCCAACGGCGGCCACCAGGTCGCCTACGGCGAGGACGAGTACACCGCACACCTCCAGGAGGTCTTCCGCCGCCACTTCGGCCCCCGGGCCGAGGCCTTCCCGGTCTTCAACGGCACCGGGGCCAATGTCGTGGCCCTGCAGTCGCTCGCCCAGCGCTGGGGTGCGGTGATCTGCGCCGCCTCCGCCCACATCAACGTCGACGAGGGCGGCGCGCCCGAGCGGGTCGGCGGCCTCAAGCTGCTGACCGTCCCCACCCCGGACGGCAAGCTCACCCCCGAGCTGATCGACCGCGAGGCCTGGGGCTTCGACGACGAGCACCGCGCCCAGCCGCAGGTCGTCTCCATCACCCAGACCACCGAACTCGGCACCTGCTACACCCCCGACGAGATCCGCGCCCTGTGCGACCACGCCCACCAGCTGGGCCTGGCCGTCCATCTCGACGGCTCCCGGATCGCCAACGCCGCCGCTACCCTCGGTGTGCCGCTGGCCGCCTTCACCACCGACGCGGGCGTCGACATCCTGTCCTTCGGCGGCACCAAGAACGGCCTGCTGTTCGGTGAGTGCGTCGTCGTGCTCAGCCCCGAGCGGGTGCGGGCCATGAAGCACCTGCGCAAGCTGTCCATGCAGCTCGCCTCCAAGATGCGCTTCGTCTCGGTGCAGTTCGAGGCGCTGCTCGCCGGCGACCTGTGGCTGCGCAGCGCCTCGCACGCCAACGCCATGGCCCGGCGGCTGGAGGCGGCCGTACGGACGGTCGAGGGCGTCACGGTCGTCCGTCCCGTCCAGGCCAACGCCGTCTTCGCGATCCTGCCGCGCGAGGTGAGCGAGCGGCTGCAGAAGCGCTACCGCTTCTACTTCTGGGACGAGGCCAGCGGTGAGGTCCGCTGGATGTGCTCCTTCGACACCACGGAGGCCGACATCGACGGCTTCGCGGCGGCGATCGCCGAGGAGATGTCCTCACGCTGAGGACGCGGCGGTGCGTGGAGCCGTGAGTGGAGCCGGGCCAGGGGTGCGGGCGCCCACCAGTTGGCCCGGCCCGCGACCGTCATGAAGGCCGGCACCAGGATGCCGCGCACCAGCGTGGCGTCCACCAGGACCGCCACCGCGAGCCCGGTGCCCAGCAGCTTGAGCACCGTGATCCCCGAGGTGGCCAGGGCGCCCGTCACCACGGCCACGGCCAGCGCGGCCGTGGTGACCAGCGGCCCGGTGCGGGCCACGCCCTCGACGACGGCCAGGCGGTTGTCGCCGGTCAGGGCGTAGCGCTCCTTGACGCGGGAGAGCAGGAAGATCTCGTAGTCGATCGCCAGGCCGAACGCGATCGCGAACATCAGCAGCGGCATCGACATGTCCAGCGTCCCGGTCACCGCGAAGTCGCCCACCACGCGCCGCAGATGGCCGTCCTGGAACACATGCACCATCAGCCCGAAGCTCGCGGTCAGGCTGAGCGCCCCGACCACCAGCGCCTTGAACGGCAGCAGCACACTGCCGGTCAGCAGGAACAGCATCGCCCACGTGGCCAGGACCAGGATGCCCGCCGCGAGCGGCAGCCGGTCGCGCACCGCCTTCGCGGTGTCCACCAGCAGCGCCGCGCGGCCGGTCACCAGGTGCCCGCCCGGCGCGGGCAGCGCCCGCAGCCGCGCGACCAGCTTCCGCGCGGCGGCGGACTGCGGGTCCGCCGGCCCGGTGACGCTGAGCAGCGCGCCGGGAGCGGCGGCTCCCACGGCGGGCGGAGCCACGGCGTCATGCGCAGGGAGGATCCGAGCGGCGGCGACCGAGTCCAGCCGCCGCACCCGGCCCTCGTACGCCTCCAGCGCGGCCCGGTCGAGTACCGGATGGGCGTCCGGGAGCACGACGGTCAGTACGCGCTCCGCGGGCGTGGCGAAGTGCGCGCGGATGTCGGCCGACGTGCGCAGCGCCGCGTTCCGCACGGGCAGGACCCGCTCGTCCGACAGCCCGAACCGCACATGCGCGAAAGGCGTCGCGAGCATCACCAGCGCGACCGCGCACCCGGCGCCGTAGAACAGCGGCTTGCGGGTCACCGCGTCGGCCGCCCGCTGCCACACCGGCTCCGGGGCGGGCCCGTGCCATACGGTGCGCTTGCCGCGGGCCGCCCTGCCGGGCGCCGCGGTCCGGGGGGCCCGGCGCGGAGTCCTGACCACCGCTCCCAGCCGTGCCGGGCGGGCCAGCCGCCGCCCCGCCAACGTCAGCAGCGGCGGCATGAGCACGGTCGCGGCGGCGGCCGAGAGCAGCGCCACCGCGATGCCCGCGCAGGCCATGGACCGCAGGAAGGGCAGCGGCAGCACCAGCAGCGCCGACATCGACAGCGCCACCGTGCACGCCGACACGGCGACCGTGCGCCCCGCCGTGCGCGCGGTGCGGGCGACGGCCTCCTCGACGCTGGAGCCGGTGCGCAGTTCCTCGCGGAACCGCGTCACCAGGAACAGGCCGTAGTCGACGGCGAGCCCGAAGCCCAGCGCGCTGGTGAGGTTCATCGCGAACACCGAGACCGGCATGGCGTACGTCAGCAGCCGCAGCAGCGCGAGGGTCCCGACGACGGAGACGGCCCCGATCACCACCGGGAACAGGGCGGCCAGCGGCGAGCGCAGGGCGAGCATGAGAATGAGCAGGGTGACGGGCGCGGCGAACAGCTCGGCCGTCACCAGGTCGTGTTCGCTGATCCGGCCGGCCTCGACGCTCACCCAGGCGGGCCCGGTCGCGGACACGGCGAGTGCGCCGTGGCGTCCGGTGAGGCGCGGGACCAGGGACTTCGCGGTGCGCGCCGCGTCCCGGTCCGCACCGGCCAGGTCGGCCGTGATCAGGGCCTCGGCGCCGTCCTTCGAGCGCAGGGCGGAGTCTTTCGCCGTCCAGTAGGAGCGCACCGCCCCGACGCCGTCGGCGGCCGCCAGCCGGGCGGCGAGCCATAGGCCCTGCTCACGAGCCGCCGCCGAGTCGACGCCGCCGTGCGCGGCCCGGACGAGGAGGACCAGATCGGGATTGCCGGCGCCGAAGCGCTGCTCCAGCAGCCGGTTGGCGCGCGCGGACTCGGTGCCGGCGGCGGTGTAGCCGCCGTTGGTGAGCCGGCCGGAGCCGCCCGTGCCGACCGCCCCGAGGAGGGCGGTCAGCACGGCGGCGAACAGCAGCACGAGCCGGGGGTCGCGCTTGAGGCGGCTCATCGGCGTACGCCGGTCACGCGGCGCGGAAGAACAGCACCGCGTTCTGGCCGCCGAAGCCGAAGGAGTTGGTCAGCGCTCCCCCCATCCGGTGCGCGCGGGGCTTCTTGGTGACCACGTCCAGGTCCATGCCGTCGTCCAGGCGGTCGAGGTTGGCGGTGGGCGGGATGAGCTGCCGCTCCAGGGACAGCACGGTGACCGCCGCGTCGATGGCCCCGGCCGCTCCCAGGGTGTGCCCGATGGCTCCCTTGAGGGAGGTCACGGGCGGCGGCGTACGGCCGAACACCGAGGAGAGCATGGCGGCCTCGCTGCGGTCGTTGAGCGGTGTCGAGGTGCCGTGCGCGTTGACATGGTCCACCTCGGACAGGTCGGCGCCCGCGTCGGCCAGCGCCGCCAGGGTGGCGCGCCGGGCACCGTCGCCGGTGGGGTCCGGGCGGGTGTGGTGGTAGCCGTCGCTGGAGGCGCCGTAACCGGACAGGTAGCCGCGGATCCGGGCGCCGCGGGCCCGGGCGTACTCGGGCCGCTCCAGGACGACGATGCCGGCGCCCTCGCTCAGCACGAAGCCGTCGCGGTCGGCGTCGAAAGGCCGCGACGCGCCTGCCGGGTCCTGTCCGCGCATCGACAGCGCGCGCATGCGGTAGAAGGCCGCCGATCCCATTTCCACCCGGGCGCAGTCGGTGCCGCCGGTGATGGCGATGTCGCAGGCCCCGGCCCGCAGCAGGTCGCGCGCGGTGCCGATGGCGGTGGCGCCCGACGCGCAGGCCGTGGAGGTGGTCAGGCAGGGCCCGACGGCCTGGAGGTCGGCGGAGACCTCGCCGGCCACCATGTTGGGCAGCGAGCGCGGCAGGGTGGCGGGGGAGATGGACTCCACGCGGCCGCCCGCGAGGTTTCCGTACTCGACGGGCCAGCGGTCGCCGCCGTTGCTGGCGACGCCGAGGACGACGGCCACCCGGGGCCCGTCCCACGTGGCGGTGTCCAGCCGCGCGTCGGCGACCGCCTCGCGGGCGGCGACCATGGCGAGCTGGATGAACTTGTCGATCCGCCAGGTCAGCCGGCGGCCGAGCAGCGCCCCGCCGTCGAATCCGGGGACGGCGCAGGAGAAGTCGACCGGCAGTCCGGCCAGCACCGGGTCCGTGGCGGCGAGACCGACGCCCGCGCACAGCCCGTCCCAGGACGGTTCCAGGCCGATTCCGGCGGGGGTGACCAGACCGATTCCGGTGACCGCCGCGTCGAAGGCGCGCTGCCTCACAGGGCGGCCTCCACGAGCGCCGCGCGGGCGCCCGCACAGCCGGCCGCGCGCTCCAGATACGCCGCCGCCTCTCCGAGGGTGAAGTCCCTGCGCTCCTCGGGCAGGGACACGCCCAGGGTGTCCTCGAGCATCGTGGCGAGTTCGACCTGTGCGAGGGAGTCGAATTCCATGTCCTCGAAGGTCGCGTCCGGGCCGATCAGTTCCTGCGGGACGCCGAAGTGTTCGGTGAGCTGACGGACCATCACGTCGTAGACGGATTCCATCGTTCTCCTTCGCTCGGGAGGCGTTGTGGGGACGGTGATCCCCGGACCGAAGTCCCCGGCAAGGATGGCGCGGTCATCGGATGAATCCCCTCGACACGCGGCCGCGCGACAATCACATCACCCGCATACCGTAAGTGGCCTCTAAATGCCCGAGGGGCGCCCGAATGAATTCCCGGACGCCCCTCGGGCATTTACGGTGGCACAGCGCCCCCTGTTTCCGGGGGCGCCGGGTCACTTGTTGATGCAGGTGTTGCCGACGGCGCCGTTGAGCAGCGCGACGACGCCGATGCTGTTGCCGCAGACATTGATCGGGATGTGGATCGGGACCTGGACGACGTTGCCGCTCAGGACACCCGGGGAGCCGACGGCCACGGCCTCGGCCGAGGCGCCGTGGCCGTGACGGTCGTTGTCGTGGGCGAGGGCGCCGCCGGCGGTGCCCAGGACAGCGACACCGGCGATGGCGGTGATGGCCGCTGCCTTCGCAATGCGGTACATGGCGTTCTCCTTCGAAGATCGCGAGAGGGACCTGTTCAACGACCGGGGTCACCGGCGGAAATGCGGGGACACCCGTTCGGCCGCACACCCTCTGGGGCGGCTGCGGCAGCACCCGCGGTCCCTCAGTGACGGGCGAAGACGATGGACTCGTACGGGGAGGAGGCGCCCGTCTCGTAGAGCAGCCCGACCAGCCCCCCTTCCAGCTCCACCAGATCGGAGTAGCCGGCCGGGCGCCGGGAGACCGTCCATACCGGGCGCCATGTGGAGCCGCCGTCCTCGCTGGCCCGCACCGTCATCAGGGCCCGCCGGGCCGGGTCGGCGGGGCCCGAGTAGAGCAGCGAGCCGCCGCTGACCTGCAGCACGCTGCCCTGGACGACCGGGCCCTCGATGTCCTCCTGGGGCTGGAAGGTGCCGCGGACCGTGCGTCCCCCGTCGAAGCTGTACGCGTCCGCGCGGGTCGCCTCGGAGAAGCCGCCCTCGTCCCGGGCGTTGATGTAGACCCGGCCGTCCGGGAGTTCGGCCATGGAGTTCTCGTTGAGGTTGATCCAGTCGCCCGGGATCTGCTGGACGTAGCCGATGTGCCAGGTCGTGCCGCCGTTGTCGCTGTACAGCGAGTGGGCGCCGTACAGCTGTTCGCCACCCACGGCGGCGGTGTGGTTGGCCGGGACCAGCAGCCGTCCGGCGTAGCGGCCGTGCCGCAGGGCGATGGCGTGCCCGGGTCCGGTGGCGTACCAGCGCCAGTTGGCGGGCTTGACCGCGGACGTGATCTCGTGCGGCCGCGACCAGGAGGCGCCGCCGTTGCCGCTGGTGGCGACGTAGACCTGCCGGGTGTCGCCGGCGCCGCGGCAGAGCAGCAGGACGACGCGGCCGGTGCGCGGGTCGGCCACCGGGGTGGGGTTGCCGAAGGTCTTCCCGCGTCCGGCGGCGACGACCTGGAGCCGTCCCCAGGTGCAGCCGCCGTCGGAGGACCGTTTCAGCACGGTGTCGATGTCGCCGTCGTCGGCGGCGGATCTCCTGCGCCCTTCGGCGAAGGCGAGCACCGTGCGCTTTCCGATGCGCAGGGCGGCCGGAATACGGAAGGTGTGATAGCCCTGCGTCCCGGAACGGAAGGGAACCGAGCTGGAACAGCCGGGGTCGGGAACGGCCGCCGCCGCTGCCGCCCGGGCCGGGACGTCCCAGCCGGCCGGGCCGGCGAGCAGTATCGCCAGCCCGGCGATGGCCGCTGTCCGCTTGGCATTGAGGGGACCGTGTCTCATGCGGTTGTTTCTCTCATCCGTCCGGCGGGGGAGAGGGGTGACACTCCGTCAATCCGGGCATTCAGTATGTAAATATGACAAATCTCATCCAAACGGCTCAAATGTCCTTGACAAAAGGGGCCGCTGTCAATTCGCTGGGTGTTCAGCCGAACCGGACCCGGGGAACTGCCATGACAGGACCGACATCACGCCGCACCGTTCTGGCCGCCGCGATCGCCGCCGGGGTGACCGCCGCCGCCCCGCCCGCCCTCGCCGCGGCACGCCCCACTGGGAACAGCCCCGCTGACGACAGCTCAGCGGCCACCGACGAAGCCACCGAGGAGGCCCCCGTGGACTACCGCTCCTGGACCGGCTACCCGGACTGGCTCACCGGCGAGGCCCAGGGCACCCGAGTAGTGGCGGACCCCCGCCCCGGCATCGAGATCGGCCGGGCCACCGGCACCACGGACTACACCGACCCCCACACCCGGGCGACCGCCACCTGGGAGACCGCCACCTGGACCTCACCCCCGCACACGCCGCCGCACCCGGCGAGCGAACTGGTGGCGTCCTGGAACGCCGACACCCCCGCCGGGACCTGGATCCAGACCGAGGTGGGCGGCACCTACACCGACGGAACCGCCACCCCCTGGTACGTACTCGGCCGCTGGGCGGCCGGCGACGGCGACATCAGGCGCACCTCGGTGGACGACCAGAGCGACGGCAGGAGCAGCGTCTGGACCGACACCTTCTCCATCGACGACACCGCCACCGGCCTGCGGCTCGCCTCATACCGGCTGCGCCTGACCCTCCACCGCAGACCCGGCACCCAGCTGACCCCCACCGTCTGGCGGATCGGCGCGATGGCCTCCGACATCCCCGACCGCTTCACCGTGCCCGCCTCCGTCCCCGGCGAGGGCCGCGGCTGCGAGCTGCCGGTGCCGCGCTACTCCCAGGAGATCCACAAGGGCCAGTACCCCGAGTACGACAACGGCGGCGAGGCCTGGTGCAGCCCCACCTCCTCCGAGATGGTCATCGAATACTGGGGCCGCCGGCCCACCGCGCAGCAGCTCGCCTGGGTCGACCCCTCCTACGCCGCCCCCCAGGTCGACCACGCCGCCCGCCACACCTACGACTACCAGTACCAGGGCTGCGGGAACTGGAGCTTCAACGCCGCCTACGCGGCCACGTACCGCGACCTGAACGCCGTCATCACCCGGCTGCACAGCCTCAACGACGTCGAACGGCTGATCCGCGCCGGCATCCCGGTGATAACGTCCCAGTCCTTCCTCGCCGACGAGCTCGACGGCGCCGGCTACGGCACCTCCGGCCATCTGATGTGCGTCGTCGGCTTCACCGAGGACGGCGATGTCATCGCCAACGACCCGGCGAGCGCCGACGACGCGGCCGTCCGGCATGTGTACAAGCGGTCGCAGTTCGAGACCATCTGGCTCAGGAGCAAGCGCTACAACGCCGACGGCCAGATCCGCGGCGGCACCGGCGGCGTCTGCTACCTGTACTGGCCGCTGCGGCCGTCCCCGGCGCAGACGCGGGTGCTCGGCGAACTCGGCATCCGCTGAGGCCCTGGAGGCCCTATACCTGTCATGCCAAGGGCCGATGGCGTTTCGGCCCGTGATGCCTTGTCCGGCAAATGACGGCGAAATTACGCTGCAAGCCCGCCGAACCTCGGTGGTTGACGGACGAAGGGCACGGCATGGGACGGCTGACCGGGAAAATCGCCTTCATCAGCGGTACAGGGGCGGGAATCGGCAGAGCCGCCGCACAGGTATTCGCCGCGGAGGGCGCCACCGTATTCGGCTGCGACATCAATCCCGGGGCCGACGCCGAGACGGTGGCGCTGGTGGAGAAGGCCGGCGGAGTCATGCGGTCCCTCGCGCCGGTCGACCTGTCCACCCCCGAGGGCGCCAAGGAGTGGATCGAGGCGGGTGTGGAGGCGTTCGGCGGCATCGACATCCTCTACAACAACGCCTCCGCCCTGCGCAACGGCCCGTTCGCGACCATGCCCGCCGAGGACTGGTACTTCACGATCAAGAACGAGCTGGACATCCCCTACTTCTGTACGCAGGCCGCCTGGCCGCACCTGATCACCCGCGGCGGTGGCGCCGTTCTCAACGTCGCGTCCGTCGCCGCCGTCCGCGGGGCCCCCTTCATGCCGATGGTGCCGCACGGCGCCGCCAAGGGCGGCGTCCTCGCGATGAGCATGCACATGTGCGCCGCGGGCGCCGAGCACGGCATCCGCGTCAACACCGTCGCCCCCGGCATGATCCACACCTCGGCCACCGCGCCCTTCCTGGACGACCCCGACGGGCCAAGGGCGGCCCTGGAGGCCCGGATCCCGGTGGGCCGGATCGGCCGGGGAGAGGACATCGCGCGGGTGGCGGCCTTCCTCTGCTCGGACGAGGCGGCCTTCGTCAACGGCGCGAACCTCATGGTCGACGGCGGCGACAGCGCGATGGCGGGCTGAGCGGATGACCGGCGCACACCACGCCCGCTTCGACCACGTCGGCGTCAACGTACGCGACCTGGCGGCCGCCACCGCCTGGTACAGCGAGGCCTTCGGGCTGCGTACGTACTTCGAGTTCACGCTGGCGGGCCCGGGGCTGTCGGCCGTGGTCCTGGAGAACATCGAGCACGGCTGGCGCATCGAGCTGCTGGCCCGCACCGGCTCGACGGCCGGACTGCGCGCCGCCAACCCGCTGGAGGCTGCACTCACCGAGGGATACGGGCACTTCGCGATCAACGTCCCCGAGCTGGACCCGGTCTACGAGGCGCTGCTCGCGCACGGGGCGGGCGAGGTGATGAAACCGGGCCCGTCGCCGCAGCCGGGCTACCGCTTCGCCTGGGTGAGCGACCCGGAGGGCAATCTGATCGAGCTCATCGAGAACACCGGCGCCTGAGACGCCTGACAGCGGCAGGGGCCCGGTCCGCGCGGACCGGGCCCCTTTGCTTATTGGGCGTCCAGCGCGTTCGTGATGTGCTTGACGCCGCCGTGCGCCGAATAGCCGCCGTCCACGGTGATCTCGGCGCCGTTGACGTAACCCGACTCGTCGGAGAGCAGATAGACCACCAGCGGCGCGACCTCGTCCGGGGTGCCGGCCCGGCCCTGCGGGGTCATCTCCAGGTGCGCCCGCTGGAACACCGGATTGGCGGTGGCCATCAGCGGGGTCTCGATGAAGCCGGGGTGGATGAGGTTCACCCGGATGCCCTTGCTACCCAGCTCCAGCGCGGCCACCTTCGACAGGCCGCGCAGGGCCCACTTGCTGGCGGTGTACGCGACCGCGTGGTGGGCGGTGAGACCGGCCACGGAGCCGATGTTGACCACGGAGCCGCCCTCCGGCGCCGTCATCAGGGGGACCAGGGCCTGCATGCCGAGCATCGGGCCGGTGGTGTTGACGGCGAAGGCACGATTCCAGTCGTCGAGGCCCACCGAGCCGAGCCGGGCCCGCATCGGGATGCCCGCGTTGTTGACCAGGCCGTGCAGCGGGGCGTGGTACTCGGCGAGCCAGGCGGCCAGGTCCTGCCACTGGTCCTCGCGGGCGACGTCGAGGTGGCGGAAGTGTACGTCCAGGCCCTCGGCCCGGAGCCCCTGCGCGAGCTTGTCCCCGGCCTCGTCGAGCAGATCGGTCGCGATGACCGTGGCGCCCTCGCGGGCCGCGGCCTCCACCTCCGCGGCTCCCTGGCCCTGCGCGGCTCCGGTGATGACGACGGTCCTGCCCTGCAGGCGATTTCGGCTCACTGTGACCTCCGGCGTTCGGCGTTTTCGCAGCTCACGCTACGTAGCCGCAGGGCTCGGGGGAAACGCGCGGTACGTATGCCTGCTATCAGCCGGCCGCGGCGGAGCGCGCGAAGGGCAGCACGACCGGGGAGTCGTCGCTGGTCGCGGCAGGGGTGGCGTTCGCGCCGTCGTCCAGCGCCGCGCCGACCTGGCGGATCGTCTCGCGCAGCCAGCGGTGACCTGGGTCGGTGTGCCGGTTGTGGTGCCAGTACAGCGCCTCGATGAGCGGTACGTCGGGGAACGGGGTCGGCACGGCGAGACAGCCGACGAACGGCTCGTAGCGGGTGGCGAGGCGCTCGGGCACCAGGGCGACCAGGTCGGTGCCGGCGACCAGGAACGGCAGGACGCTGAAGCCGGGCGTGCTGACCTGCACCTGCGGGGTGATGCCCAGGGTCTCCAGCTGCCGGTCGGCCGGGGTGGGGCTCTTGCCGAACCCGGCCACGGCGTGCGGCATCTCGGCGAGGTCGCGCAGGGTGAGCCGGCGGCCGTCGCGCACCCGGGGGTTGTTGCGGTCGACGATGCACACGAAGCGGTCGTGCATGACCGTCTCGCTGATGCCGGGCAGGCCGTAGCCCAGCGGCACCACCATCACGTCGTGGCAGCGCAAGTGGGTCTCGTTCTCCGGCTCGCCGGACACCAGCGGGTGGAAGTCGATCCGCACCCCCGGCGCCTCCTCGGCCAGCACGCGCAGGAGCGGCTCGACGAACACCGTCATCGCGTAGTCCGACATCACCACGGAGAACCGCTGACGGCTCTGGGCGGGATCGAACTGCCGGGTCAGGGAGAGGGCTTCCTCGGCCTTGCGCAGGGTGTCCTGGACCACCGGGAGGAGGCGCTCGGCGAGCGGGGTGAGCTCGTAGTTGCGGCCCACGCGCACGAGCAGCTCGTCGTTGAAGTGCCGGCGCAGCCGGGCCAGGGAGCCGCTCATCGCGGACTGGCTGGTGGACAGCCGTACGCCCGCGTGCGTCACATTCCGGTCCTCGAGCAGGGCCTCCAGGGCAACCAGCAGATTGAGGTCGATGGCTCCGAGACCCATGGGATGCTCTCCGCTCCTATTCGGCCCGCTTCATTGCGATGAAACGTGAGCGTAATGAGGGATTACGGGATGGAGAAGAGCGATCGGGAAAATCTCAGAATCACGGCGAAGAAATGATGCCAGGCATCGCGGCGGCCAATCGTGCGCCGCCGCGATGCCCGCCGCGATTTCAGGGCTCAGGGGCGCGGGGTGCGCCCCCGCTTGCGGGCGCGGGGCAGGGGGTGGGGGCCGCTGCCGGGGACGATGCGGTTGCTGATCGTGCCGATGCCCTCGACGGACAGCGTGACCTGGTCGCCGGGCTTCAGTGGCGGGGGAGTGCGCTCGCCGTTGCGGCCCCAGTGCTCGGCCAGGGCGCCCCAGCCGCAGGTGCCCGAGCCCAGCAGGTCGCCGGGGCGGACCCAGGTGCCCCGGGAGGCGTAGGCGACCATCTCGTCGAAGGTCCAGGAGGCGTTGGCGAGGGTGTCGCGGCCGATGAGGGTGCCGTTGAGGGTCACCGTCATCTCCAGGTCGAGGTAGCCGTCGGCGTCCCGGCGGTGCTCCAGCTCGTCGGCGGTGACCAGCCAGGGGCCGAGGGTGTTGGCGAAGTCCTTGCCCTTGGAGAAGCCCAGGCCCAGCTCGCGCTCGGGCTTTTGCAGGTCGCGGGCCGACCAGTCGTTGAAGACCGTGTAGCCGATGATGTGCTCGCGGGCCTGCTCCGGCGTGAGGTCCCGGCCGGAGCGGCCGATCACCGCGGCGACCTCGATCTCGAAGTCCAGCACCTGGCAGTTCTCCGGCACCGCGACATCGTCGTACGCGCCGTGGCAGGCGTGCGGATTGGTGAAGTAGAAGGCCGGCGCCCGGTACCAGACCTCCGGGACGTGCTCCAGGCCGTCCAGGCTCTTGCTGACGCCCTCGATGTGCGCCTCGAAGCCCACGAAGTCGCGGATGCTCGGCGGGGTCGGCAGCGGCGGCAGCAGCCGTACGTCCGCCACGGGGACGGTGTCGCCGCCTCGCGCCAGGGCTCGCACGCCCTCCTCGCGGAGCGCGTCGCCGCCCTCCTGGATCAGCGACAGCAGGGTGACGCCGGCGGGCAGCGGGTGGATGCGGTCTTCCAGGACCACGCCGGCCCGCTCGGCGCCCTGGAACTCGTACGTGGCGAAACGCATGCTCTATCGCTCCCAGTGATTGGTGTTCGTGGGCGGCTCGTCCGCCGTGAGATACCCGGCGAACAGGCCCTTCGGGTCGCGCTCGGCCCGGATCGCGCGCAGACGGGCCCACTGCTCGTCGCCCATGAAGCGCAGCTGGCGGTTGGTGAAGTCGGAGTCGCCCAGATACTGCCCGGCGGTCACCGGCTGGAGGTCGGCCATGGCCTCGTCGAGCCAGGCGCGGTACTCGGCGTCCTTGGACTCGTCGCCGTAGACCACGTACGTGGCCGAGTAGATCTCGCTCTGCATCGAGAAGGCCATGTCGGGCAGCTCGCGCAGCGGCGCCATGCTGAACCAGATGGTGAAGGTCTGCGGCGTCGGATGGTCGGTGAAGGCCTTGCGCATCGCGGGGACCACGTCCTGCGCGGTGCCGGTCAGCCAGGCGTTGTCGACCAGGTAGCGGTGGCCCTCGGGGTTGGCCGTGCGCTGGTTGTGCAGCTGCTCGGCCAGGGTGGTGGGCTGCGCCTCTACGCGGAACAGTGCCCGGTCGGCGTAAGGGTTCGCGTGCAGCGGGGCCAGTGCCTGGGCGGCCTGCTCGGGGGTGTCGGTCATCGAGACGCCGGTGACCAGGAGGACCGCCTCGCGCTCGCCCGGCGGGGTCTGGGTGACGGCGACGATCTCCACCAGGTCCGAGACCGTGTGGTGGATGCCGTGCAGCCACGTCATGACCTCGTCGAACAGGTCCAGCGGGTACGCGTGCACGGTGTGCGCCAGGTGCTTCGGCAGCGGCCGGGTGCGCAGGTGGAAGCGGGTGACGACACCGAAGAAGCCGGGGCCGGCGCCGCGCGCGGCCCAGAACAGGTCGCTGTTGGTGTCGGCGTCGGCGCGGACCAGCTCGCCGTCGGCGGTCACGACGTCGATGGCGGTGATGTTCTCCGCCGCCCAGCCCCAGCCCCGGGCGTTCCAGCCCTGGCCGCCCTGGAGCAGGAAGCCGCCGATGCCGACCGAGGGGCAGTGGCCGCCGTTGAAGAACCGCCCGAACCGCCCCAGGTACGGGTTGAGCTCGTCGCCGCCCTTGACCGACGGGGTCGCGGTGACGATCTCGGTCTCCGGGTCGTAGGAGAGCTCATGCAGGCCGCCGAGGTCGATCAGCAGCGCCTCGTCGCGCACGCTCCACGCCGCCCAGCTGTGGCCGCCGGAGCGCACCGCGACCTGCCAGCCGCGCTCGGCCGCCAGCCGCACGCCCTCGACGACATCCTGCTCGCAGACCGCCTCCAGGACGGCGGCCGGACGGCGGCCGGGGCGGCGGGCGTTGAACACCCGGCCGATGCGGGCCTGCTCGTATCCGTCCTCGCCGGGCAGGTGCAGACGGCCTGTGAATCGAAAGTTCATGGCACTCATTTGATGGCAATCGGGTTGACGGGGGCGTGATCGCCGCCTGACACCGGCAGCGGGGCCGCGACCAGCAGGAACTCGTACACGCCGTCGGCAGCGCAGTCCTCGGCCAGCTCCTCCAGGTCGAACTTCGCGCCGAGCGGCAGCCCGAGGCCGGGGAGGGCGATCTCGCGGAGCGGGGCGGTCGCGGCGGTCGCGGCGGACGCGATCTCGTGCGGGCGGACCTCGAAGCCCGCGGTGTCGGTGGCCGCGGCGGCGATATCGGTGCCGTGCAGCCAGCCCAGCGTGCTGATCGACAGGCCGGGCGCGGGCCCGGAGGCGTATCCCGTCCAGTCGCCCAGACGGCGGCAGCGGGCCAGCTGCCCGGTGCGGACCAGCACGATGTCGCCACGGCGCACGGTGGAGGTCGCCCCCTGCGCCTCAACGGCCATGCGCAGATGCTCCTCGCGGATGGGGAAGCCGTCCGCCAGCTCCCCGCCCGGACCGGCGACGGCGCGCGCCACGTCCAGCAGCACCCCGCGGCCGCTGAACGCCTCCGGCCGGTGCCGGTCCAGGTGCCAGCGGGCGCCGACGCCCGCCAGCGAGACCGGTCTGCCGCGGCGGACCAGGCTCGCGGCGTGGGCGCGCTTGCCGTTGTCGAGGAAGTTGAGCGTGCCGAGCGCGTCGTCCGCGCCCCACCGCCCCTGGTTGCGGAACGTGGAGCGGGCCCGGGCCAGCTCCTCCTCCGCCGTGGCCGCCGTGTCCATCGGCTCAGCCCTTCCGCTCTGTCCCGCAGTACGGGATCCCCAGCAGCCGGGCGGCGTTCCCGCCGGCGATCGCGTCCCGCTCGGCGGGGGCGAACCCGGCGGCGTCCAGCCGCTTCAGCGGGTCGTCGACCCCCATGTCGAAGGGGTGGTCCGTGCCCAGCACCACCCGGTCGCCGCCGACCTGGTCGACCAGATACCGCAGGCCCTGCGGGGTGTAGACCAGGGAGTCGAACCACATGCGCCGCAGATAGCTGCTGGGTGTCTCCCGGCAGCCGCGCGCGTCCTGCCGGGCCTGCCAGGCGTGGTCGGAGCGGCCGATGTACGTCGGCAGATAGCCGCCCCCGTGCGCCACGACCAGCTTCAGGCCGGGGAAGCGGTCCAGCACCCCGGTGAAGATCAGGTGGGACAGCGCCACCGTCGTCTCCACCGGCTGCCCGACCGTGTTGCCCAGGTACTGCGTGGCCAGCCGCTCGCCCAGCGAGCAGCCCCACGGGTGGATGAAGACCAGCACCCCCAGCTCCTGCGCACACGCCCACACCGGGTCGTGGCGGCTGTCGGCCAGCTCGCGGCCGTCCACCGTCGTGGAGACGCTGATGCCGCGCAGCCCGTACTCGGCCACCGCCCGGGACAGCTCCGCGACCGCCAGATGCGGGTGCTGCAGCGGCACCGTGCCCAGGCCCACCAGCCGGTCCGGGGCCTGCGCGCAGTGGTCGGCCACCGCCTCGTTCGTGGCGCGGGACAGCCGGGCGGCCAGCGCCCGGTCCGCCCAGTAGTGGTGCATCGGCATCGGCCCGACGACCTGGACGTCCACGCCCATCGCGTCCATCGCCGCGAGCCGGACGGCCACATCGGTGAGCTGCGGGCCGAGCCGGCCCAGCTGGGCCCGGTTGGCGGCCAGGCTCTCCGGGGAGTGCGCGTGCTGCTCGGCGGCCAGCTCCGCGGCGAAGCCGGGGGTGCCGGCCACCAGGGCGTCGGCGGCGGGGGCCGCCAGGTGGCCGTGGAAGTCAACGACCGGGCTGGCGACGACCGGAGCGGTTCTCACGCCTCCGCCTGGAGGTAGGCGAGGGTCTCCTGCATGATGCCGCCCGGGTCGGCGCCCGGCGTATCCGGGTGGATCTCCCACTCGGCGAGCTTGAGCGAGTTCTCCAGGACCTTGCGCACGCGCGGCATCCGGCGGGCCATGAAATCCTTGAGCGCGATCTCCAACGGGCCCTGGCCGGTGACCAGTTCGGCCAGCACGACCGCGTCCTCGGCGCACATCGCGGCGCCCTGGGCGATCAGCGGGGGACAGGCGTGCGCCGCGTCGCCGATGATCATCACCCGGCCGCGGTTCCACGGGCTCTCCACCAGGACGGCCTCGATCCAGCGGTAGTCCACGGCCGTGTCGTCCGGCAGGGACTCAAGGATCCGGCCCCAGGTGCCGCCGTAGCCCTGGCCGCGCTCGCGCAGCAGCGACAGCGGGGCGCGGGAGCCGACCAGGGAGGCGTCGAGGTTCTCGTCCAGCAGGTAGGCGTAGCACTTGGTGTCGGAGATCGGGCTGTAGCCGGCCTTGTAGCGAGGCCCGCCGTAGTAGACCTCGGCGCAGTCCATCTCGGCAGGCCGGTCCGCGACCACCCGGAAGATGCTCATGCCGACCGGCTCCGGCACCGTCTCGATGCCGATCAGCGAGCGGATCTGCGACTTCAGCCCGTCGGCGCCCACCACCAGGTCGTAGCGGCCGGCCGTGCCGTCGGTGAAGGTGACGTCCACATGGTCCGGGGACTGCTCGAAGGACGCCACGCTCAGCCCCAGCCGCACCTGCACCCCGGCCGCGTACACCGCGTCGCACAGCGCGTCCTGCAGGTCCGAGCGCATCGCGCCGGTCGTGGACGGCAGGTCCTCGCCGCCGGTACGGGGCGTGGCCAGCTCGACGATCAGCGAGCCGTCGGCCTGCCGCAGCCGCATGTTGTTGAACGGCACGGCCTTCTCCAGCACCCGGTCGAGCACACCGACGCTGCGCAGCGCCTTGAGGGCGTTGCCCTGCACGGTGATCCCGTGGCCGACGCCGAACCACTGCGGCGAAATCTCGACGAGATCGACGGTGACGCCGCGCTGGGCGAGGGCGAGTGACAGCACGCTACCGGTGATGCCGCCGCCGACGACGAGCACCTTCGAGACAGCCATGGGTCGATCCTTAGCAAGTAGAAGTACGGGGAGATCAGCCGGTGAAACGCTCACCGAGGACGCCGAAGTGCTCGACGTCCGGCGGCGAGGCGAAGAACGGCCCGATCAGTTCCCGCCACCGCGCGAAGGCGGCCGACCCGCGAAAGCCCACGTTGTGCGCCTCGACGGACTCCCAGCCGACCAGCAGCAGGTAGACGGCCGGACGTTCCACGCCGCGCAGCAGCTCGACCCATTGGAAGCCCCCGGCCTGGGAGATCACCTTGCGGGCCTGCGCGAAGGCCGCCTCGAACTCCTCCTCGCGGCCGGCCTCGATGGCCAGCTCGGCGTGCTCGACGATCACGTGTGCTCCTCGGTTCTGGTCGGTGCCTGGCCCGACCTTGCTTGGCGCGTTGATGCACAGTCAACGGATCCAGTCATCGCCAAGGAACACGTCATGCATCCCGCAGCGCGATGGGCCGCCGGACCCCGCTCCCGCAAGGCCCCCGCACCGCTATCGCGCACCCGATGCCAGGCATCGCGGATGGGTATTTCCGCTGCCCCACCGCGCGTGCCTAGCGTGGCGGCAAGCCGCTGCAAAGGAGCCCGCTCGTGTCCGATCCCCACCCGCTGCCCGTCCACGCGGGACCGTTCGCCCTCGGCACCTTCTCGACTGCCACGGTGGACGGCGGCCGGCCCTTCGCCGGGCTCGTCACCGGCCACCGGGTGCGCGAGCTGTCCGACACGGCGCCGCACGTAAGGGCCCTGGTCGAGGACTGGGACGCCTCGCTGGCCCGGCTCGCCGCGCTCGCGCAGGACCCGGGCGGCGCCTGGCACGACCTGGGGAGCCTGCGGATCCACGCGCCCCTGGAGCCCGGCCAGATCCTGCAGAGCGGCGCCAACTACCGGCGCCACGTGGTCGACCTGGTCGCCGCCGAGCGCGAGAGCGTGCACGGCGCCACCCCGCAGGAGGCCCGGGCCGACGCCGAGAAGATGATGGACGAGCGGGCTCGCAACGGCGTCCCGTACATCTTCCTCGGCAGCCCGCGCGCCATCACCGGCCCGTACGACGACGTGATCCTCCCGGCGCTCGGCGAGCAGCACGACTGGGAGCTCGAACTCGCCCTGGTCATCGGCCGCGAGGGCCGGCACATCCGCCGCGAGGACGCCATGGCGTACGTCGCCGGCTACACGATCTCCAACGACCTCACCACCCGCGACCGCCTCTACCGGCCCGACCTCAAGGCCATCGGCACCGACTGGTTCACCGCCAAGAACGCCGACACCTTCCTGCCGACCGGCCCCTTCCTGGTGCCCGCCGCCTTCCTGCCCGACCCCGGCGACCTGCGGATCACGCTGCGGCACAACGGCACCGTCCGGCAGGACGAGTCCACCAAGGACATGATCTTCGACATCCCCAGGCTCATCGAGTACGCCTCCGCCACCACCACCCTGCGCCCCGGCGACCTGCTGCTCACCGGCTCCCCGGCCGGCAACGGCGCCCACTGGGGGACCTTCCTGAAGCCGGGCGACGTCATGGAGGCGCAGATCACCGGCCTCGGCGCCCAGCGCAACACCTGCGTCCCCGACGCGTCCGACCCCCACGCCCGCTGAGGAGCAGCACCGTGACCTTCCAGCCGATCACCCATCTGCGCCATGTCGACCTGGCGGTGCCGGACTTCGACACGCAGCGGGCCTTCTACGGCACCACCTGGGGCCTCACCGAGGTAGCCAACGACAGCGGCATAGCGTTCTTCGCCGCCGAGGGCAGCCCCGAGCAGTACGTCGTCCGCATCCGCAAGGACGAGCGCAAGCGCATGGACCTGGTCGCCTTCGGCGCCGGCAGCGCCGCCGACGTGGACCGGCTCGCCGCCCGCCTCAACGCGGCCGAGGACGTACAGGTGATCTCCGAGCCCGGCACGCTGGACACCCCCGGCGGCGGCTACGGCTTCCGCTTCTTCGACACCGACGGCCGGGTCGTCGAGGTCTCCAGCGACGTCGAGACCCGAAAGCACCGCAGGATCGAGGAGCGCGAGGCCATCCCGGTCCGCCTCTCGCACTGCGTGGTCAACTCGCGGAACCCCGAAGCGCTGAAGGCCTTCTACGAGAAACACCTCGGCTTCCGCCTGTCCGACACGCTCTACAGCGACCACATGGGCGAGCTGATGTACTTCATGCGCTGCAGCCCCGTCCACCACAGCTTCGCCATCGCCCGCGGCCCCCATGTCTCCCTGCACCACGCCTCGTTCGAGATGCGCGGCGTCGAGGAGTACATGCGCGGCACCGGACGCGCGCTGCGCGCCGGCACCCGGCTGACCTGGGGCCCCGGGCGGCACACCGCCGGTGACAACACCTTCTCGTACTTCCACGACCCGCACGGCAACACCGTGGAGTACACCACCGAGCTGGCCGTCCTGGACGAGGACACCTGGCATCCCGGTCTCCACGACGTGGACGACCCGCTGACCCAGGACCAGTGGGGCACGGCCGACCCGATGAGCGAGCTGATCGCCAAGGAGCAGTTCAACGACCCGGACGTGCTGTTCAGCGCGCCGCCGGTCTGAGCGGGGGAGCCCGATGACCTTCGAGCCGCGCCGGGTCGTCACCGGCCACACCGGGGACGGCGTCTCCGTCTTCCTCTCGGACGGGCCGCCACCGGTCGTCCGCACCGCGCCCGACGGGGCCCTCTTCTACGAGATGTGGTCCACCGCCGCCATGCCGGCCCCGGTCGCCGCCGACGAGCCCGACCCGACGCGGGTGTCGCTCAGCGTCCCGCCCGAGCCCAACGGCACCAAGATCCGGATCAACGAGTTCCCGCCCGGCGTCGTGTCGCCCACGCACCGTACGCAGTCCGTGGACTACGGCATCGTCCTCGAAGGCGAGGTCGTCCTCGTCCTCGACGACTCCGAGACCGTGCTGCGCGCGGGCGACGTGGTGGTGCAGCGGGGCACCGACCACCGCTGGGAGAACCGCTCGGGCGCGGTCGCCCGGATGGTGTTCGTCCTGGTGGACGGCGAGTTCACCGAGAGCCTGGTGAAGACCCTGGGCAGGGACGTGCTCGGCTCCCTGCTCCACGACCCCATGAACCCCATGAATCCCTGACCAATCTCCTCTCTCAAGGGAAGGCCCCCGCTGTGCGCACGACTTTGAAGAACGCCGTTCCGAAGGAACAGGTCACCGCCGACCTCGCCGCCGTCCGGGAGACGGTCTCGGGCGTCATCGCCGACATCCGCGAGCGCGGCGACGCGGCCGTGCGCGAGTACTCCGAGAAGTTCGACAAGTGGAGCCCGGAGTCCTTCCGGCTCTCCGCGGACCGGATCGAGGAGATCATCGCCTCGCTCCCGCAGCAGGTCATCGACGACATCCACGCCGTGCAGAGCAACGTCCGCACCTTCGCCGAGGCGCAGCTCGCCTCGATGGGCGAGTTCGAGATCGAGACCCTGCCCGGAGTGCGGCTCGGCCAGAAGCACGTCCCGGTCCAGGCGGCCGGCGCCTACATCCCCGGCGGCCGCTACCCGCTGACCGCCTCCGCCCACATGACGATCATCACGGCCAAGGTCGCCGGCGTCCCGCACGTCGTCGCCTGCACCCCGCCGATCCGGGGCGAGATCCCCGCCGCGACGGTCGCCGCCGCGCACTTCGCGGGCGCGGACGAGATCTGGCTGCTCGGCGGCGTCCAGGCGGTCGCCGCGATGGCCGTGGGCACCGAGACCATGACGGCGGTCAACCTCATCGCCGGGCCCGGCAACGCGTACGTCGCCGAGGCCAAGCGCCAGCTCTTCGGGCAGATCGGCATCGACCTGTTCGCCGGGCCCACCGAGATCCTGGTCCTCGCCGACGAACAGGCAGACCCCTTCACCTGCGCCGTCGACCTGCTCTCCCAGGCCGAGCACGGCCCGGACTCACCGGCGGTCCTCATCACCACCTCCGAGGAGGTCGGCCGCCGGACCATCGAGCACATCGAGGCGATCCTGCCCGACATGCCGACCAACGACTTCGCCGGCCCGTCCTGGCGCGACCACGGCCAGGTCATCGTCGTCGACACGATGGACGAACTCTGGTCGCTCGCCGACGAGTTCGCCTCCGAGCACGTCCAGGTCCTGACCGCCGAGCCGCGCCTGGCCCTGGAGCGGATGACCCAGTACGGGGCGCTGTTCCTGGGCGAGGGCACCTGCGTCTCGTACGGGGACAAGGTCATCGGCACGAATCATGTGCTGCCCACGCGGGGCGCCGCCCGCTACACCGGCGGGCTGTGGGTCGGCAAGTACCTCAAGACGGTGACGTACCAGGAGGTCACGAACCCGGACTCCAGCGCGGAGCTCGGCCGGCTGTGCGGGCGTGCCGCACGGGTCGAGCTCTTCGAGGGCCACGCCCGCTCCGGGGACCTGCGGGCTGCCAAGTACGGCGGCGATCCGCTGTCCTGGGCCACGCAGGGCTCCGGCTACGAGGGGAGCTGCGCGTGAGCCACGTCGTCGCGGGCCGCACCGCGCTGGTCACCGGGGGAGGCGGCCCCCTCGGCCGGGCCTTCTCCGTCGCACTCGCCGGCGCCGGTGCCCGCGTCGTCCTGGTCGGCCGCAACCCCGACGCCCTCGCGGCGGGGGCGGCGGCCGTCGAGGAGGCCGGCGGCAAGGCGCGGGTCGCCCGCTGCGACGTGGCCGACCCCGCCTCGGTCGCGGCGCTCGCCGCCGAACTGGCCGACGAGGACATCTCGGTCCTGGTCAACAACGCGGGCGTCGCCGGGCCCGTCAAGCAGCTCGTCGACATCGAACCGGCCGAGTGGGACGAGGTCTTCGCGGCCAACGTCCGGGGCGTCTACCTGGTCTGCCGGGCCTTCCTGCCCGCCATGATCGCCGCCGGGCGGGGCGATGTCGTCAACGTCGCCTCGGTCAGCGGCAAGCGGCCACTGCTGAACCGGACCCCCTACACGGCGTCCAAAATGGCCCTGATCGGCTTGACCCGCACCCTCGCGGGCGAGGTCGGCCCGCTCGGGGTGTCCGTCAACACCCTTTCCCCCGGGCCCGTACGCGGCCCCCGTATGGACCGCAACTTCCGTCTGGAGGCCGAACTCACCGGCTCCACGCCGCAGGAGGCCGAGCGCGCCTTCGCGTCGCGCTCCGCGCTGGGCCGGCTGGTGGAGGAGCCCGAGGTCGCCCAGGCGCTGCTGGCGATGCTCGCCATGCCGGGCCTGTGCGGCGCCGACATCGATCTGTCGGCCGGTATGATCGCCCCCGCCTGACGGGCTGCGGGGAGGCCTACCCCTCGGCGACCCGCCGCTCGAACACGTCCGCCAGCAGCCCCAGCGCCTCGACGACCCGCTCGCGGTCCTCCCCGAGCCCCGCCAGCAGTTCGGCCTCCACCGCCAACTGCCGTGGGAACATCGCGTCGACCGCCTCCGCGCCCGACCCGGTGATCGTCACCAGCGCCGCCCGCCGGTCCGCCGGATTCGGGCGGCGTTCGATGAAGCCCCGCTTCTCCAGCTTGGCCAGGGTCTTGCTGACCGCGGCCCGTGAGCAGCGCAGTTGGCCGGCGATCCCGCGGGCGATGAGCGGCTCCTCGGAGTGCCGGAGCCGCACCAGGACGTCCAGCTCGGGCGAGGTGAGCGGAGCGGCCTCGTAGAGGGGCTCAAGGGCGGCCGCGTAGAGCGCCTGGATGCGCTTGAGCGGGCCGATGACCTCCATGGGGGTGGTGTCGAGATCGGGACGGGCGGCGGCCCACCACTCGGCGGGGGAGGCGTGGGAGAGGCGGGACATGCGGTTCATCGCTCCGAGATTGTTAACCAGTAGACTATTAGTTACTCTTCTGCCCATGGTAGCCGCTCAGACCCTTCCAGGCCCGCCCGCACGAGTCGCCGCGCTGATCGCCGTACTCGGCGCGCTCACCGCGGTCGCCCCGCTGGCCACCGACATGTACGTACCCGGATTCCCGGAAATGGGCAGCTCGCTGCGCGCGACCGACTCCGCCGTGCAGCTCTCGATGACGGCCTTCCTGGCCGGTCTGGTCCTCGGCCAGATGCTCATCGGGCCGCTCAGCGACGGACTGGGCCGGCGCCGTCTCCTGCTCGGCGGCACCTCGGCCTTCGCCGCGCTGACCCTGGTCTGCGCGTTCGCGCCGAACATCGAGGTGCTGATCGGAGCCCGCTTCCTGGAGGGCGTGGCGGGCGCCGCAGGCATGGTGCTGGCGCGCGCTGCGATCACGGACTGGTTCCACGGCCCGGACATCCCGCGGTTCTTCTCCATGCTCTCCCTCGTCCTGGGCGTCGCGCCGATCGCGGCGCCCGTGATCGGCGGCGCGATCCTGTCGGTGTCCACCTGGCGGGCCATCTTCCTCGTGCTGGCCGTGGTCGGCGTACTGCTGGTCCTGGCCGTCGTGGCCAAGGTGCCCGAATCGCTGCCGCCGGACCGCCGGCACAAGGGCGGCATCGGCAGCACCTTCCGGGCGATGGGCAGTCTGCTCCGAGAGCGTACGTTCGCCGGATACGTGCTGACGCTGGGCTTCAGCGGAGCCGCGCTGTTCACGTACATCGCGGGCTCCAGCTTCGTCTTCGAGAACATCTACGAGGTCTCGGCGATCCAGTACAGCCTGGTCTTCGCGGTGAACGCGGTCGGCATGCTGCTCGCGGGCGCCCTGTTCGGCGTACTGGCGCGGCGCATACGCATGAACACCCTGCTCGCCGCCGGTGTCATGACCGCCGCGGCCGGTGTGATCGGCCAGGTCGTGCTGCTCGCCACCGTCGGCGGCAGCCTGGCCGGCACATGGGCCTGCCTGTTCGTCACCCTGGCCGGGGTGGGCATGGTCTTCCCGGCCAGCATGAGCCTCGGCCAGACGCTGGGCCGGAGGGCCCCCGGCGCGGCCTCGGCGCTGCTCGGCGGCACGCAGTTCCTGCTCGGGGCGCTGGCATCACCGCTGGTGGGGCTGTTCGGCACGAGCAGCGTGACGCCGATGACGCTCATCATGCTGGGCGCCCTCGCCTGCGCCGTGCTCGCGCTCACCCTGCTGGCCCGCCCGTGGCAGGGGCACGGCGAATTCCGCACGGCCGCCGTCCCTTCTGTTGCGGCCGTATGAAATCCCGGCGGTCGGCCCGGCCGACAGGAATAGCCGCCGGGCATGCCGCCGCTGACCGCACCAGAGCCCTTGTCCGTAGCACCTGAACTGCACGAACTGTCCGAACCGCCCGAACCGCCTGAACGCCCGCAACTCCCAGGAGTCATTCGCATGTCCCGAAGCGCAGTCACCTCCACTCCCGTGCACCCGCTGCTCGCCGAGCGCTGGAGCCCGCGTTCCTTCGACCCCTCGTACGAGGTGACGGACGGGCAGCTCGCCGCGCTGCTGGAAGCCGCGCGCTGGTCGGCGTCGGCCAACAACGTCCAGCCCTGGCGCTTCCTCGTCGGCC
>Ga0307517_10001929_pt1 | contig 33905 bp, 26 predicted proteins | sample 23_EM_MG_FD_194515 | JGI IMG/M metagenome (GOLD analysis project Ga0307517, IMG submission 194515) | Populus trichocarpa ectomycorrhiza microbial communities from riparian zone in the Pacific Northwest, United States - 23_EM | ecosystem: Host-associated > Plants > Roots > Unclassified | place... | reverse complement strand
CCCCCCCCCCCGCCCAGGGGGTTGTGCCGCTGTATCCTGTTAGCGCAACCCTAGTTTCCCCACTCATTACAAGTAGGACTCCGGCGCCGGGGCATGGAGCTCCATATTCTCGGCAGCAGTATCCGCCGTCGACATGAAGTGGGGATGATTACTGTTTCGACAGGAGGAAATTGTGTCTTTTTTTATCGGGAATGGCTCCTGGAAGTTTTGTACTTATGGAGTCTACTGTAGTCACATATATCTAGTTATTGGACGGTCATCCTGGACTAGAATTAGATAAGAGCGGCGATTCGAGAGTGTCTACTATTTTGTCTATTAGTTTTGTAAGGGGTGGTTTGAAGTTCCCTCCCGCCTCCTAGGCTAGACTCCAGGGTGCTCACCGGAATTTCCCTGCGCCTTCCGAGAGAATCTAGGAATTTAACGGGAGTGAGGGAAAAAAATAAAAAAAAGGTAAAAAGCAAAGAAGAAGGTTACCGTATCCCTTCGACTGATGAGACACGCAGATTCCGCTCCTTCCGTATGCGGTAGCTCTATGCTGTGGCTCAGCAACTTTTCACCAATAAAAGCTCGATATTTCACACTTTTTGCTTGGCAAAGCTACTGAGCCACAGAATAGAGCTGCCGTAAACGGAAGGAGCGGAATCTGCGTGTCTCATCAGTCGAAGGGATAATCTGGCAAAAGTCGGACTGACGCTAGTGAGGATTTTCTTGGACCTGACCAACCACAGCGGCCTATATGTTTAAACTGTGGCGAATTCGCCTTCTTCGAGCTCTCCTGTTGGTTCGGTTGCCTTAGTTTCGCTTTAGCTCCAATCCGACTTTTGCCAGATGATACGGTATCTGGGATCCAAGTACGGTCTCTCGCTTGCGGCTCAAAAACTGCCCGTATGTGTCACGTGATGAACAACGCTTCCCCCTGAGGACGAGAACAAGTCAATACCATAGTCAAAACTAAAGATACCATTTCCAGATTCTGTGCTTTTAGGTAGAAGGAGGGGTAGACCTATATATGCCACAGCATCAATGGTTATTATAGCTGTGTTGGTAATTGCAATCACTATTGCGGTTACCGGGGTGGTTGAATTTTGCGGGAGATCGAGTTGGGTCTGTTGTCCCATGTTCCTGGACTTATTCTCACCGCGAGTACTACGGTAGTACTCGAGTGGTGCTTTGATCTTTAATGACCCCCCTGGGCACAGCATCCCTCGGTGCCTGGGAAATAGCCACCGGTATCAGCAAATGGAGCCAGGTATTGCGAAGGGGATGATCCTACGAATTTTATTATCTGGGGCTGAGTCCCCGATGCTATTGGTAACAACAATACTTGTACTTGTGTACAGGAGATGCAAATATTCTGGAGCAGGGTCTGCTATTGGATCACTCGTGTGTTCTATGCAACCAATACCGGTTGTACAGCGCAGGCCTATGTAACTACTATCAGCATCTGGTACCGGAACTCCAGTATGCTGCAGACCGGCCGATCCTGAGATCGCAATTTACACAACCGCGGTTCTCGGGAACAATGTACTCGTGTATCAGGCTTGGTCCGTGAAAGCTGAAAATTCAATAAATTTACCCTAGCAAAACCTATCCAGCTTACCGAACGCTGCTGCGTTGGTCAAGTTGTCATAAATCCCCTCCTCCTCGCGAAAGAAGAAATCGCAAAGCGTGCAGGGAATTTCTTCTCTTTCGAGGATTACGTGTAAAAGGCTTAAGTTAGCTGCATATTGTCATTGGGCAATGCATGAGTTTTCGTACAACGCAACCATCGCTATAAAAAAATAAAATCTTCCCAACACCCACAAGGTCAAAATCAAACATAATGCCCGGAACACAACCTACCGACACACGCCAAAGAAAGCATACTGATAAGGCTGCAGAGACCTTGCATTACCTTGTAAAACTTAGTCTTCTAGGCCAAAAAATGGTGGAAATAGGTGCAAGTCAAGCACCTCAAAGTGAGTCTTCTCCCGTGAGCAAGTTAAGTTACCCAGCAAATACCATCTACATATGGAAGTGCTGGACCTTGGGCTCCACAATCCTAGCCCGACTCCCATTTTTGCCTGAAAAAATTGCTAGTTCTAAAAGAGAGTTGATTTAAGCATGCAAGGACACTATGCAAGGGGCTCATGGAGGCATGGTGGTGGTGATCGGTGCCCTGTGTACGAGTACTCGTACTTTATTCCGGATGTGAAGATCTTTTTTTTCGCTGGTTGCAATGCGGAAAAACTCATGCACTTTTGTCCTCCAGTGTAACCGAGCACCAAGCAACAGGAAAAACATAGGTCGTGGCAACGGCACCCCTCCTTTCTCACCATCATAAAAACCAAAAAAATAATTACAGATTAAAAATGTAAATATACGGTGGGAATTGATCTGGTGAAATTTCTTTAAGTGGAAAGTGCGCGGCGATAAGGAGGGCTGTGTTGCCGTCGTTCGTTGGTGAGCGGTTAGTTTGATCCACGGACCAAACAAACTCCGACCAGTTATTGGAAAGGTTCACGGACCGACCCTGGTACCTAAGTACCGGTGGTGACAGTAATGCTCCCTTTTGGAGTTTCGGGTGCATGGGGTGCATCAGGAGGAGTTGAGAAAGAGTTTCTAGAATGTGCGAAAAGACAGGCGAAGGCGGGGTTGTAGCTGCCGGTCTAGCGAGTATAGAATTGCGCTTTGGTACTTCTGACGCGCTGTCGTCGCTGCGCTGTTCTTCCTTCCACTATGCAGACGCGGTCTAAAGGTTTCAAAATCACCTTAGTCTCATCCGCCGGGAAGAACGACGAAATTAATGAGGCAAATATCGTAGTTACTTATTTTTCCTGTCAGGCTGTGGGTTTCCCTACGATAGGATGGTCCAGTTTAGGGTCTCAACTTGTGGTTATCGTGAACGATGATAAAAAAGTCACTGAATGGGCCGGCCTAGCGGTAGAGTACAGTAGTTCGTGCGCAACTCAACCAAGGGGAGCCTCCCCGAATCACCAATGCCAGCGAAGCTGTCTACACATTATCTAGCGAAACAAAGAGATATAGCTACCAAATATGCAAAAGAGCACTCGATTCGTAGTGATGTGTAGTCCACGTGGGCGATCAGTAAGAGCATATTAATATCTCCTTGATATGTCTCATTAGCCTATCACAGTTTTGTAGATTATGGTGTGGTCCTCTGATTGTGTATATTTTATTCTTATGCGCGCTGAGGAGCTATGAACTACCGGTATGGGGGACGGGTTTCATATCACAAGTACGGTACTTCGGTTGTGTGCCTGTATCATAGGCTACGGTGCCTTATGCTTGCGCAACACAGCTCTGCCATTGATAGGAATCTCTGCTCGAGTGAGGCGGAGTAGGTCCCGGCAATCCAATGAAACTCCCAATGCGTTTGCATTTCTTGGCGTGAAATTATTGGGCGGTTGTTGCCGCTGAGGAAACTAGATAGCCACGCTATTGCCCACAGGAAGGTTTTGTAAACTCCCCCGTTAACCTTCAATATTTCTCTACCATTTCTACGCGCGACCGACATTTTAGGCTGAACATTATGACTCAAACTACAGGCACACGCGCGGTTACCTTCGGCAATGGCAATACGAACTGCTGCAACATAGACAATAGCGTCAACACTACCGTCTATGATCCTGACCAAGATGCCAAGATTATGCGTTGGCTCTCTCCGCTAGAGCCAGAGAACAGACACGATGGAGTGCGCACCAAACGATTTGAAGGTGTCGGGAATTGGCTTTTGGAAACGAGCGAGTGGAGGGAGTGGAGGGAGGGTAAGGGTGGAGCTGATAAGGCTGTCTTATTTTGCTTCGGGGGTCCGGGAGTGGGAAAGACGTATCTGAGGTAAGTGGCCGGGTTCTTTCGGGGGAGCAAATGTCACTAACGGCCAGAAATACTAGTTCCCTGGCGATCGACAGGCTGTGTGATCAGGCGAGGGGGGGACTAGCGGTTGCATGGTTGTATTGCGACTACCTTGCTCAGCAAGAGCAGACAGTCATCAACATAATGGGTGCGATTTTGAAGCGGCTGGTGGGCAGAGAGATCCCGGGAGATATACGGAAGGCGTTTGGGGAAGGGAGAAGGCCGCTGCTTCCAGATCTGATGCGAATTTTGAAGGAAGCGATTGCTTCGTTGCCACAAGTTTTCATATGTATCGATGCGCTAGACGAATGCCTACCCAAGGATCTTCCCGAGCTACTTGAGTCACTAAAGGAGATTGTTCGGGAGTCCCCTAGGACAAGGATATTCCTTACCGGGAGATCGCATGTCAACGGGGTCATTCAAAAATATTTTAGAGAGGCGGTTGCGATCCCTGTTAGTCCGAAAGAGAAAGATATAAGGAATTATCTAGAGATGAGGATAAATAAGGACGACAAGGAAGATGCGATGAACAACGAGTTACGGGCGGATATTGTGAGAACGATTCTGGAAAAGATGTCGGATATGTGCGTAGAGGGATTTGGGTTTCCCCTCTATTAGCAATCTATACTTACCAATAACTGCGTGTAGATTCCTCCTTGTTTCGCTGACCATTGAGGCCATCCTGGTAGAGGAGGTAGTTGCTCAGAGAAAAAAGAAACTTGAGGATACGATGCGGGGTAGCGGACTGAGCGATGCCTACACGTCAACCCTAACCCGGCTGGGGGCGCAGAAGGGAGAGAGGACGGGACTCGGGCTGAAGGCGCTGATGTGGGTGTTGTATTCGGAGAGGCCATTACGGGCCGATGAGCTCTGTCATGCCTTGGGAGTGGAGATAGGATCTACAGACCTGGATCCGGAAAACATTCCTACGATACGGGCTATCATATCATCTTGTCTGGGTCTTCTCACCTTCGAGGCGTCTTCGTCCACAGTCCGACTGGTGCACTTGACTCTGCAGGAACATCTCTCAAGCAATCCTACCCTATTCCATAGCCCCCACTCGACAATTGCGGAGGTTTGCCTGACATATCTCAATTTTGAATGTATCAGGGATCTTTCGCCAACTGTGGACTCGGACCTCTCAAGAATCCACCTTTTGGATTACGCTTCTATTTACTGGGGGGAGCACACAAGAAGGGGGATGACGGAAAATGTCAAAATACTTGCACTAAGGCTTCTCGATAGATTTGATGAGCATATATCTGCCCAACTATTGTTATTGAACACTTATCGACATATAGGCCGGGGTGCATACTTAAATCTGATGGAAGGAGAACCTAGCGGATTTACAGGCCTGCATGGAGTAGCCCTTCTCGGAATCGTGGAGATTCTTACTCCTTTATTGGAGATGAAGAAATGGGACGCTAACGCGGTCGACTTCATGGGGAATACAGCTCTCACTTGGGCAGCCCAAAGAGGGCGTGAGGAGGTCATAAAGGTGCTATTGAAGCGACGAGACGTCAATCCTAACCATGCAGATACTGGATCTGGCCGGACGCCACTCGCGTGGGCGACCAAGCGAGGACATGAGGGGACAGCGAAGATACTTTTGGAACGGGAGGAGGTCGATCCCAACATGGGGGACACCAATGGTGGACGGACTCCGCTCTTGTTAGCGGCTATGGGCGGGCATGAGGGGATATTAAGGATACTTTTGGAGCGGAAGGACATTGATCTCGATCATGTAGATACTGAATATGGCCGGACGCCGCTCTCGTGGGCTGCTGAGAGGGGGCACGAGGGAGTGGTAAAGATGCTTCTAGAACGAGAGGACCTGAATCCCGACCGGACAGACAGATTTGGCGAGACACCACTGGGTTGGGCAGCTTGGAGAGGGCATGAGGAGATAGTAAAGGTGCTTTTAGAACGAGGAGACGTCAATCCCGATCATGCAGACACCGAATATGACCAAACGCCGCTCTCTTGGGCGGCTGAGGGGGGGCATGAGGGAGTGGTAAAGATGCTTTTGGAACGAGAGGACGTCAACCCCGACTGGGCAGACATATTTGGCAAAACGCCGCTTGGTTGGGCGGCTTGGAAAGGACATGAGGAGATAGTAAAGATGCTTTTGGAACGAAGAGACGTCAATCCTGATCACGCAGACACCGAATATGACCAAACGCCGCTCTCTTGGGCGGCTGAGGAGGGGCATGAAGGGGTAGTAAAGATGCTTTTGGAACGAGAGGTCAACCCCGACCGGACAGACAGATTTGGCGAGACACCACTCGGTTGGGCGGCTTGGGAGGGGCATGAAGGGATAGTAAAGATGCTTTTAGAACGGGGGGGAATCAATCCCGATCATCCAAACACTGAAAATGGCCAAACGCCGCTCTCGTGGGCGTCTAAGAGGGGGCATGGGGGAGTGGTAAAGATGCTCTTGGAACGAGAGGACGTCAATCCCGACTGGGCAGACAGATTTGGCAGAACACCACTTGGTTGGGCGGCTACGGAGGGGCATGAGGAGGTGGTAGAGGTGCTTTTAGAGCGAAAGGAGGTTAATCCCGATCATCCAGACACCGAATATGGCCGGACGCCACTCTCGCGGGCAGCAGAAGGAGGGCACGAGGGGGTAGTCAAGATGCTTTTGGCGCGAGAGGACGTCAATCCCGACCGGGCAGACAAATCTGGCAAGACGCCACTCGGTTGGGCGGCTTGGATGGGGCACGAGAAAATAGTAAAGGCGCTTTTAGAACGAGGGAACGTGAATCCCGATGGGGCAAGCAGATTTGGAAAAACACCACTTGGTTGGGCCGCTTTGAAGGGGCATGAGGAGATAGTAAGGGTTCTTTTGGAGCGAAAGGAGGTCAATCCCGATCATGCAGACACCGAATATGGCCGGGCCCCACTCTCGCAGGCGGCTGAGGGGGGGCATGAAGGAGTAGTAAAAATGCTTTTAGAGCGAGAGGACGTCAACCCCGACCGGAAAGACAAATCAGGCAAGACACCACTCGGTTGGGCGGCTTGGAAGGGGCACAAGAAGTTAGTAAAGGTGCTTTTGGAACGTGAGAATGTGAAACCCGACCGGGCAGACAGATCTGGCATGACACCGCTGAGTTGGGCAGCTTGGGAGGGGCATGAGGAGATAGTAAAGCTGTTTTTAGAGCGAAAGGAGGTCAATCCTGATCATGCAGACACCGAATATGGCCGGACACCACTCTCGCGGGCGGCTGAGAGGGGGCATGAAGGGGTAGTAAAGCTGCTTTTGGGCCGAGGGGACGTCAACCCCGATCTGACAGACAAATCTGGCATGACACCACTCGGTTGGGCAGCCTGGGAGGGACATGAGGAGATAGTAAAGGGGCTTTTGGAGAGACAGGACGTCAATCCCGATCGCGCAGACACCGAATATGGTGGGACGCCACTCTTGCGGGCGGCAATGCGAGGCCATAGGAGGGTAGTAAAAATACTTTTGGACCGAAAGGACGTCAACCCCGATCTGACAGATAAATCTGGCATGACACCACTCGGTAGGGCGGCTGTGGGGGGACATGAGGAGGTGGTAAAGACGCTTTTGGAGAGAAAAGACGTGAATCCCGATCGCGCAGGCACCAAATATCGCCGGACGCCACTCTTGCGGGCGGCAATGCGAGGCCATAGGAGGGCAGTAAAGATGCTTTTGGAACGAGAGGACGTGAATCCCGACTGGGCAGACAGATTTGGCAAAACACCACTTAGTTGGGCGGCTTGGAAGGGGAATGAGGAGATAGTAAAGGCACTTTTAGAGCGAAAGGACGTCAATCCCGATTCCGCAGACACCGAATATGGCCGGACCCCACTATCGCGGGCGGCTGAGAGAGGACATGAAGGAGTAGTAAAGTTGCTTTTGGAACGAGACGGCGTCAACCCCGATTTGGCAGACAAATCTGGCAAAACACCACTCTGTTGGGCAGCTTCGGCTGGGCATGAGGAGATAGTAAGGGTGTTTTTGGAACGAAAAGCACGTTAATACCAACCACGCAGACATCCAGGATGGCCGAAGCCCCTTGGCTGCGGAGGGTGACGAGGTAGTAGAGATGCCTTTGAAACGGAATGACATCCGTCCTGCCATCCCTGATAACGGGAACCATCCCCCACTCTCGCTACCTCTCCTCGAGGGGCATGATGGAGTTGCGATGACCCTGCCAGAACGAGATGATCTTCATTCCAAGTCCGCAGTTCACCGCCCCTCAATATATCGACCCTGGTGGTCCCGACTCTTTTCTGTCCGGGCTCGGAGGCTCTTTCCCTGCCTAACGAAAACTAAAACACACCCTAGCAACCACTAGTGGGCCTCTTTGTTTGCGCTCGACCTGTGTTCTGTAATCGCCTCTCTTTTTCGTCCTTTCACCTTTCTCCTTTATATTCGGATATTCCTCCTTCCCTGTTACTAGATACGTGCTTATTCCATAGCCATTGCTAGGCGGGGGGTTGCTGTGTGAATTCTTTAGACGAAAATGGGCATTTTTAAGGGTATTCTACTAGTTTCTTCTAGCTATGACTGTTTATCTAATTTTTGATTCACTCCGCGTGTTCCTTATTTTGGGGTTCTGGTTAGATCTGGTCCTATCGCCATATTCTCCCTCTCCATTCCCGGTGTTCCGTTCTTTGTAGTATACGTCTTATATTTGCGGATGATGGTGTATATTAAGCTACCGCTTGTGGCAAATAATTTGGTAGAATTGATGGGTGGCAAGCTTGAAGCCCATCCTAAATTCGTGAGTCGCTAGTTTATCTTCTCCCGATAACTCCCTTCACTGCGGCTAAGGGGTCCCCGGCCGCCCCCTTTATAGACTACCGTACTCCAATCTTTCCCCTGGACCACAACAGGGGAGGGTGTTCTAAATCGTTTTAAGTACAACCCTAACCTTAGCTTGCCGGATACCTTTTAATGCCGGCGAATGATCTACTGGTTGCAGCGGCGGGGCGCAGGCGGCGTTGGTGTGGGCTAGCTAAACTATATTGTGTAAATATATGGGGTCGTGAGTCGGCAGCCTTGTCGGGAGTATTTGCGGGGTATGATATTAGCTGTAGCCCCGGTACACCGTATATATATTATGGTATGATACTACAAAAACTTGAGCAATTCCGTTACTCTGGAATGGCCTTTATGGGCCAGTGTATGGCACTGTACGGTACTGTGTCTGCCTCCTACCCTACCCTACCATACAGTGATGGGAGGAAAATTTCACCGGCAAATTGGTATTAATGTCGCTCCATCCGAATCTTTAATTGGCACCTAGGCGTTGTTTCCTATCCTATATCTACGTTCTCGAATGGAAGATCCGGCAGTTGAATGAGAAGTAGTCGGGAGGTGGATCCGGTTTCCCGCCCCGTCTAAAATAAAGGCTAATATCTTTATATCGCAACTTAACCAAAATGGTACGGAATATTTTTCTCCCCCGAGGTAGCTCCTTTTCCCTCCGGGAGCAAGTCTATTTAGCTTGCCTCCATGTCCCAGAGGACGAAGGCTGTAATTGATGCTGAAGAATAGTATACAAAATCTTAAGTGTAGTTTATTTTTTATTTCTATAGTTGAGATTACCTGAATTATTATTGCTGGAATTGAGATGGGGCATTTGGTTGGGAGGTAAAAGTGTTCGAGTTTATTTGACACCCCGCCGTATTTGGTTGCCGGTTGCCGAGCAATTAAGATTTATAGAGGGAATCTAGTTTTAGGAGCAAAAGGAAGCTATGGAATATTGCGAGTTAGCTTTCCGGATATCTCCCTTGTTCTTGTGCCGCTAAACACACTTGTATGTACATTTCTTTATTCTGGTTCGTGCTCGGTGAAATATGAGAACTTTGGAAACAAGTGTAGAACACACTGCCCAGTCTTGTTCGATTTTTCAATTGCAAGGGGTTTCACAATATTCTCACGGAGAATTTTGTCGAATGGCTGTACAAGTATAATACACTACAGTGCCTTATGTTTGCATAGAACAGTATTGTGCTCTATGGTGATCTGCAATGCGGAGCCAGGCCCCCAGAACCTGTCGAAGCCACAACTGGGTTGGTATTCCTTGGCATGGATATGATTGGACGGCAGGTTGTTGCCACAAGAGCAGCCACATCGCTCCGCTTTTCATCAGCTTTGCCGACAGGGGGTTTGCAAACTCCCCCCCACTCCCCCTACATTTCGCTTCTCATGCTTATTCCTATACTAAACCAACATTTTGGACAGGGCATCGTGGCTCGGATTGCGTATACACGATTAATCAAATTCGGCGACAGCAATTCCAACTGCGGGAACATAATCGGGAGCTACAACAGAATCGTTCATGGATCCGACGGGGGTGCGCAGATTATGCGTTAGGTCACTCCTCGCCGGATGACAGACACCACGCGCATCAACCGAGTTGACCGTGCCAGAGATTGATATATATAGCTTTTGGAAACAGCGGGTTTCGGAAGTGCAAGGGGGATGGGGTGAAACTGATCAGGCTGTCTTGTTCTCCTCCAGGAACTTGGGAGTGGGTAAGACATACTTGACGTGAGTAGGTGCTTTGAAAGAAGCGAGTGTCACTGACGGGGAGAAATCCCAGTTCCCCAGTGATCGACAGGTTGTGCGATTAGGCAAGGCAGGAAGATATCGCAGTCGCGTGCTTGTGCCACTGCTTTCGTGTTCAGCAAGAAGAGACGGTAATGGGGATTATCTAGGGATAAGGGTAGCTAGGGACGACAAGCTAGAGGGGATGAGTGATGATTTATAGGCTGGTGTTGTGAGCGCCATTATGGAAAAGATGTCTGATATGTGCGTAGTAGGATTTGGTTTCCCCTTATCGGCGAAATATACTCACGAAAGATTGTGTATAGATCTCTCCTCGTTTCGTTAAAAATCGACGCTATCCTACGGGAGGTTACATTTCGTCAGGGAGGCAAGAAATTTGAATAGGTGGCGGAGGGAATGGGCTGACCGATGCGCGCACGGTAATTCTTACTGGACTGAAGGAGCAGAAGGGAAACGGGGTGGTACTCGGAGTGAAGGTGCTACTGCGGTTGTTGTACTTAGAACGGCGCTTGCCCGCGCAGGAGAAGCTGTCAGGCATCAGGAGTGGAGATAGGGTTTGCGTATCTAGATGCGGAAATCGTACTAGTGCTACAGACACTCCTGTCATCTTGTCTAAGGCCTGTGACTGTCGAGGGATTTTCGTCCACAGTCAGACTAACTCACTCTACCCTTCCGAAACACCCCCGGACGATTCGGCTCTATTTTATAATCCTCACTCAATCGCCGAGGGCTAGCCATACGTGAGTCCTAGATATATCGTGGCCCTTTCACCAACTCTTCGCTCGAGTCCCTCAATAATGCCCCTTCTAGAATATGGTTCTTTTTACTGTGGTGTCCGCACAAGCAGGGGCACTGCGGGGAATGCCGAAACACTTACGTCCAGGGTTCTCGCCGGGTTTGATGAGCATATATCTACTCAACTGCTCTTACCGGTATTGTGCTATAATAAAGATCGACTCCCGGATATCATTTGTTACTAGAGGGAAGCAGCTAGAGAATTTATAGCACTCGGAGTCGCGTATCCCAGGACCATGGAAATGGTTGCTGCCGGTTTGGACATGAATGGGACATTAATGCAACTGATTGCGTGGTATTGGATAATAGGATACACTATCCTATGCAATCACACACGTCTATCTGCTGTACGACACACCTACGTGATTACACGGCTCACAGATATTTCCTTGGGCGTGGCGTTGTGTATGCTGAGGCACTGGGGGGGGGGTACCGTACGGTATATGTGGCGGAGGATTTTCCATTTGTTTGCCATATAGTTCAATAGCGCCAGCGCGGAAATACATCTTTAAGTCTAAACTCTATTATGTTCAAATCCTATGATACCTACGAACTTTATCGCAAAACGTGACAAGATACCAATAGCTTCACACAGGATACGACTCTTGTCTGGGCAATTCCGAGCGCGGCCGGTTGATATATTAGTCACGTGCCTGATCAAAACGCGTAGCGACCAGAAGGCTCACCAAATTTTCTCATCTGACCCACGTGACTGGGATATCTATCAGCCGCCGTAGTAGTGGAGGACGTGAGGAGCTGGCAAGATGCTTCCAAGATGAGAGGACGTCAATCCCAACTGGGCAGCCATCATACGGTATGCTGATGGTCGGATACCACTCGTGTTTCCCGCTATGTACTCAGTACACTACTGTTATCCTAATTCTCACACACCAACGTGTACCTGTGGCAGAGTTATGGCTGGTGAAAATGTACCATTGCTAGCGATCTTCGGTTGCATGATACATTTTCACCAGCAACTGCAACAGATACATGTTTGGGAATGAGAATTAGGGCCCGTTTACCAATAGACGGCCGTCAAGCAACCAGAGACGGTGCCGACAGTCAAAGGAGGCTAAACGGTCGAAGAGTGGTAGGGAAAATTGATGGGTGTGTGTTTACCTAATACAGTGCGTAGTACTCACCTCGCCGGAATTAGTCATGGGTCACGTGAACTGGAAGAAGGGCTATTTAGCGTGCATTTGCTCTGGCTATAGTCCACGTGACCAATGACTAATTCCGGCGAGGTGAGTAGTGTGAAAAGTGTGATCCACAAACGTGACGTGTGCAACCAGGTAGCTTTCAATTCTCACAGTACTTGTACTCAGCAACCGAGATATTGGACTGACCAACAATTCTCTCTTATAATCAAATGATGAGAATTTTGTTATTAAACTTGCCCTAAATTATGACAAAAGGAATTGCTAATTGTGCAAGAAAAAGAGAGCTTATTGGTATCTGCTCTTGTTATTGCAGGCATGGAAGGTTGGTGGCATTTAGGTGGTGCCAGTAGACGGTGGTGCCAGTAGACGGTGGTTGCAATCCCACCTCTTGAGCCGCGTCGTGTTTTGACCGTCTAACACCCAGAATATTAAACAGTTGAAAACAGGGTATACAGTTTCGCCATGTCTATCGGAATATGATGCTGGTTGAGACGCCACCGTCTAGTTCCCCCACCAAAATCTCGAAATGCAACGGATCAGTAAACGGGCCCTTAAGTGAACAGTGCTCGTGGTGCGGAGGCACAATCCCGACCGGCCGGCAACCGAATCTGACCGAACGTCACTCTCATAGGTGGCTGGGCACGGGCATGAGGGGGTAGTAAAGGCAGTTTTAGAATAAGAGGACGTCAATCTGGATCACCGCACATTGCCGAAGCCACTCTCGTGCGCCGCGATGTGCGGGCCCCGGTACAAGTAGATAGCAAAGCATGTTTCGGAATGGGAAGACGTCTGCACCCCCACCGGAGATAACCGGGAAAAAGCCCGACTGTCGCCCGCTCTCTCCGGAAGACACGATGAGGTTGTAGGGATGTTACTGCAAGGAGGCGATATCCCTTGGTTCGTGCCCGAATTTCAGAACCTTTTAGCGCTGGCTCGGCCGGCGATCAACAATATCAATTGTGTTGCAGCAGATCACGGTAGCCAGACCTCCGCGACCGCACAAGCACCCCTTCAACCCCCCCAATTAAATAAAGTCCTATCACAAACACCTCTTTCGCGTGGCTCTCTTATGCACGACGCTGGCGCCCACTGATTCAACAGATACTGTTATTATACAGCTGCCTCCTGCTGCTGATTGAGAGAGATGCTCTTTTGTTCTGCTTTACTTCGCATAGTTCCATGTTTTTTTCCTTTTTTTCCTTTTTTTCCCTAGTATCATACTTGATTTGGACTCGTATTTGGTAATTTATGATATGTTGAAAACTCTCAAAGTCTGCTTGAAATTTCACTGTTCTCGCACTATTCCTTGAGAAGGAAAATATGGTTGGGACGGGAAGGGCATATCGCCCCGCTTTCCAAATTGGGCGAGGACAATGCTAACTGCGGCAACAGAATACCGATTTTCAACGACACCGTCTGTCTATCAATCCCACAAGAATGGGCAAATTATGAGTTGGCTACCTCCACTACGGAAAAACAGCAGACATGAAGGCATGCGCCATGACCGATTCGACGAGTCGTGCATCGAGGCTCAGAAAAAAGCGACTTTCCGTAGTGCGAGGATTGAGAATGCCGAATCCTTCCAGGAGCGGGAACCCCTCGCTTAGTTCTGCCTCAACACCACCATACCCTGCAGGGGAGTGAAGGTTTTTAAGCTACCAATACTGACACCATACTTGTAATTTCATCGCGTATTCGGAATCTGGTATTAATAAACATTTATAGCTTAGTGCTATGTCCAAATATGGCTAGGAGGAGCCACTATTACATGTATTATTTAGTCTCGTCTGGGTCAAGCTTCTGCTCACTGGCAGTTCCCTACATTTGACAGGGCCCCTACAATGTGCTCCTACAGTTTCTCCTCACAGCTTTTACCCAGGTATCGGCTCACGATAGTTGTAATAAAAACTCTGCAGGTTTTTGAGACTCTTTCACACCAGCTTTATATTATGCCCAAAGTAGCCTTTTAGAAATCACAACTCCGAGTCGCTCCTCTCATATTATCGTCACAATTGTGGTCACCCGCACCACAATTATCACCACTAAAAACATAAAACCGGAGTGTTCCATCCCCTAGTCCGATCGGCTAACCTGTTACCATCGGCTGCTTTCCCCCCTTTATATTAACCCCATCATACATTTGATATTTCTCATAATACTGACATACTGGCCGGCACTTTTGTAGCAACCGGATTCCGAATACGCGATGAGAATACAAGTACCTTATTAACGCAATGCTGGAACAGGGACTGCATATTTCTGACGCTGCATCAACTACTCGAGTATTGATGCCAGGTGAGCACAACCGGGTTTCAACAGGAGGGTATTGTACACTTTCTTATCGAGAATAGCTTACCGGAAACTGTACGTATCCGGACTAGGGAGCCATAGATATTTTGATATTGGAATGTCATCTTGGACTAAGATTAATTTAAAATTTAATGATGACTCGATAATGTTCGCTATTGTTTATAGGTTTTGTAGGGGGCAGTTTGCAGCTCTTTTTGTGTAATTGAGCTTTCTAAGCCATGATTCAGACCCTCTGAACAATTTGTGAAAAGAAAAATGGCCAATTTTTGGTGGTATTCCATAGTTAGCCCTTTTTCAAAACGCTTCAATATTGCGAGTAGAGCAGAATTTGTAGTGGGCACCGAAGCGATCACACGTTTTCTTCAGACCTTCGCTCTAATCCTGTCGGAAGTATTGTTGCAGTGTAAAGGAAAGTATAAGCATGTTCGGCTATCCGCCAGACTACCTGGGAGATCGGAATCTAGGTGACCAGAGCCGGTTTAATGTATATCGATGCTACGATTTGTTAGAAGCGGGGCAGCTTTGGGTGCATCGGTACATAAAAAATAATAATTAGGATACAAGTAGCAACTCCCCCCCTTTATTTTATTGATACTATCCTACTACTTTGCTTTTCGACCCTGGCTTCTTGTGTGGGACTAGCGACACACTCGGTAGGATTTATTGAGAAGGTGAAAACATAACTCTTACCGGATCTGTATAGAGGATTGTGTGGGATTAGAAGAAATAGCTTTGCAATTTTTAATGGCATCCCCGAGCCAGCATCCCTCGATATCTGGGGAATTCCTATCACTGAATGGGGCTAGGGTCTCGCTAAGGGGATCGCTCTGGGAACTTTATCACCCGGAGCTGAATCTCTGACGTTATCAGCAACATTAACAGGAGGATGCAAACACTCTGGGGAAGTTTCCCCCATTGGATCGTTGACGTGTTCTATGCAGCCAATGCTACACGTCCCAGCCATATTTAACCCAAACACAGTGGGTAGAAATTTGTACTCGAGTACACGACCGCGATCTGCAGGAATAATGGATACTTCCCGGCAGAGTTTCGGTTGCATGGGGTGCATCACTGAGGTCTGCACGTACTCGAGTAATTGGAAGATGGCCGTGAACACAACTGCTATTGCATGCTGCCAGAATTCAGCTTTCAGCTCGGATCCCAGAATCATGCAACAGTGGTCGCGTTCGCAAGCGCGATTCCATTGCGAGTAGGAAGAGTTGCGGGAATGCCCGAAGGCCCAGGTTTAGGCGAGGCGGCGGCTAACAGTGCAGCGAGTGGAGAGTCGCGACCTGTCGCTCCCCTAAGGTTGTGACAAATATTGCTATGCTGTTCCCGCCCCCACTACCGGCACGCTTGGGGACAAAGTAGACATTTCAAAATCGCAGCAGGCTCAGCTCACGGGAAGAACAACAAAGGTGGTGAAGGAGGAAATGCTGGTAATTAAAAATTTCCCCTACTAGGCTGAGGGCATTTCTGCAGGAGGGCCCAGGTTAGAATCTTGAACGTCCAGATCGGGAGTGGGGATAGAAGGATATCTCTGAGCGCATAGCCTCGATCTACTTAATATGCAACTGAAAGAAGGACAGTCTCTCGGGGCTAGCTATGTCGACCAAGGGCTCCGAATATTACCCCGAAAAATAAGGGAACATGGAGACTAAACGTGTGAGAGAATACTTGATTCGAAGCGACATGGAGGTCACCGGTTTGTGCATTCAAGAGAATCTCTTCCTTGAAGTGTCTCATCTACCTATAACAGTTCTGAACATTGGAGTGCGGGGCTCGATTATTATTATCGTGTTCTGATTCGCACTTAATAGTTAAGAACCACCGGAATCGGGGGGGGGGGGCAAGTTTCATATGACGAAGACTTTAACCGAGTGGTTGTCCCATACTCGAGTAGAGTATTGTGCCTTATGCTTGCGGCTACACTACTCGAGTACAGCACGACACCGTGCTTTACCGTACGGAGGTACAGGGCATAGGTTTTGTAGGTTCCACAAGCGAAGTTTGCGACCCACACCCCTCGTGGAACCTACAAAACTTATGCCCTGTACATGTACCTCCGTTGTCTCTGAGGCGGGGTCATCTCGCGGCAATTCATAAAATCCTCCAATGTGTTCATATTTCCTTGGCATAAAAATGGCTTGGGGCGATTGCTGCGGGGGGGGCTAGGTAACCCCGGTTTTCTCTAGCTTTGCGGACAGGAAAATTTTGTAAATCCCCCCATCAACCCTTCGAATTTCTTCGCCAGCTCCACAAACAACCCACATTTTGGATAGAGCATCATAGCCAGGCTTCCAACACACATTCGATACGACTTAGCGGCGGTAGTGTCATGACTGCCCGCGTGAGGCGTAGATTGCACAAGTACAAATGTGGCGACTGGATGGATGCCGAGTTTTCAGAGTACATTTCTCGGATGGACCCAGCTATCAGACATCATGGCATATGCACCACCAGGTTTGAAGGCGTGGGTGATTGGATTCTGGAAACAATGGAGTTTCGGGAGTGGAGAAGTGGGGAGGGTGGAGTTGATAAGGCTCTCTTGTTTTGTTCAGGGAATCCGGGAGTGGGCAAGACATACCTAAGGTAAGTGGCAGGATCCCTTGAAAGAAGCAAATACCACTAACCGCCAGAAATACTAGTTCCCTCGTGATCGATAGCCTATGCGAGCGAGCAAAGGAGGAAAACCTAGCTGTTGCATGGTTATACTGCGACCACAAGTCTGAGGAGCAGGCAGTCGCCAACATGATGGGAGCGATTTTGAAGCAGCTGGAAACCAGGGAGACCCTGAAGGGTATGCGCAAGGAGTATGGGAGAGGGACAGAGCTAGATGGTCTTTTGAGAACCGCGATAGCGTCGTTACGGCAGGTTTTCATCGGTATCGATGCGCTAGACGAATGCCCGCCGGAGAATCTTCCAGGGCTTCTTGAGTTGCTAGGGGGCATTGTCCATGAGTTCCCGAGGACGAGAATATTTCTCACCGGGAGGCCCCATGTCAAGGAAGTCATTCAAAGACATTTCGTCGGAGCGGTTGAGATACCCATCTGTCCTAACCCGAAGGACATCAGAAATTATCTGAGGATGAGGCTGGAGAGGGACGGCAAACCAGAGGCGATGGGCAATAATTTACGAGCGAGTATTGGAGAAATTATTGTGGAAAAGATGTCTGATAGGTGAGTAGGGGCACTCGGTGTTTCCCCTCTATTAGTGGTGTGTGGGTGTATACTTACCAGCGACCGAGTTTAGCTTCCTCCTTATTTCGCTAAGCGTGGATGCTATCCTGAGACAGGCCACAATTCCCTCGAGGGGAATGAAGCTTGAAGAGCTCGCGGGGGGGAATGGACTGAGTGCTGCCTACAAGGCAACCCTCAACCGGCTGAAGGCCCAGAAGGGAAATGAGTTAGTACTAGGGCTGAAAGCGCTGATGTGGGTGTTGTATTCCGAAAGGCCATTACGGGAGGAGGAGCTCTGTCATGCCCTGGGAGTGGAGACGGGATCAACAGATGCGGTCCCGGGGAACGTTCCCACGATACAGACGGTCCTTGCATCTTGCCTGGGCCTTCTCACTGTCGAGGCATCTTCGTCCACGGTGCGGCCTGTGCACTTCACTCTGAAGGCACATTTCTCAGGCGACCCTCCCCTATTCTATAGTGCCCACTCGACAATTGCGGAAGTTTGCTTGGCATACCTCAATTTTCGATCGGTCAGGGATCTATCGCCAACTCTGGACTCTGCTCCTTCAACAATGCCATTTCTAGAATATGCTTCTGTTTACTGGGGAGAGCACGCGAAAAGAGGGATGACTGAAAATGGCAAAACACTTGCACTGAGGCTTCTTGATAGGTTTGATAAGCATATATCTGCTCAACTACTACTATTGTGCAATCGTCGGTATACAGGCTGGAGCTCATTACTCAGCCAGGTGGCCGGAGGACCTATAGGATTTACAGGACTGCATGGGGTAGCATTCCTCGGAATTGAAGAGATGATTGCTTCAGTAATGGAAATGAGGATATGGGGCGTTAATGCCGCCGACTGCACGGGGAATACGCCTCTCACTTGGGCAGCCCGACGAGGCCAAGAGGAGATAGTTAATGTCCTTTTAGAGAGAAAGGAAGTTAATCCCGACCGTGCAGACAGCAAATACGGCCGAACGCCACTTTCGTGGGCGGCCGAGTATAGGTGTGAGCAGATAGCAATGATGCTTTTGGCCCGGGACGACGTCAATCCCAACCAGACAGACACCGAATATGGCAGGACGCCACTCTCGTGGGCGGCCGGGTCAGGGAGTGAGCGGATAGTAATGATGCTTTTGGCCCGAGAAGACGCCGATCCCAATAATGCAGGCAGCGAATATGGTAGGACGCCACTCTCGTGGGCGGCCGAGTACGGGCATGAGCGGATAGTAACGATGCTTTTGGACCGAGAGAACGTCAATCCCGACCAGGCAGAGATCGAGTATGGTCGAACGCCGCTCATGTGGGCCAGTATGGCGGGCCGTGAGGGGGTGGTAAAAATCCTTTTGGAACAAGTGGGCGTTAACCCCGACTATGCACACCCCACATGCGGCGTAACGCCACTCTTGCTGGCGGCGGTGAGTGGGTACGGGGGTATTGTGAAAATGCTTTTGGAAAGAGAAGATGTGAATCCAGACCGAGCAGACACTGAATATGGCCAGACGCCGCTCTCTCGGGCGGCTGCCTGGGGCCATGAGGGGGTTGTAAAGATGCTGCTGGAACGAGAGGACGTTAATCCCAGTCGGGCAGACTCCAAAGATGGTCGCACTCCACTTTCGTGGGCTGTTAGGAACGGGCATGAAGGGGTAGTCAAAATGCTTTTGGAGCGCATCGATGTAGGACATGATGAACTTGCACGGATCCTACCTTGACGGGACAATGGTAATTTCCCACAAAGCCAATCACAGTTGCTAGGCCTCCCTCCTGGTGGTCTCGGTTTCTTTCTACCTTGCCCCAAAATCTCTTCCGTCGACCGGAAAAGCTAACGCTAGCTGCACCAATGCTTAACCAATCTTCTTGCTTCTGCTGAACCGGTGTTCTGTCATCTCCTCCCTTATTCGTCCTTTCTCTTTTCCCCTCCACATCCTTCCTCCTATGTAACTAGCTACCAGGGTTCCGAATAGTCCGACCGGTCAAGTCTTGGAGGTAGGACTAGACTGGCCCGTCCTGGTCGATGCCGATGACTGGACCCGACTAACTTGGGTGGTCCGGTCTGGTTTGGACTGGTCCCAGACCAGTCTTTATAGAAGATCACATGAGACTCGGAGTGGCACCCGGGCCAGCCCTCGCTGGGAATAGATAGATAGCTATAGTAGGATTTTAAAGCCGCTTGCCACGGTATAAATCAACAGGCCCTCAATACAGGTTGATAGAGCATCCTGGAGAGGATAGCATGTGGTGAAAATGCAATTACCCAATGGATAAGTCGCATCGAATACCCGTCGTGTGGCAGTTGGTCATGTAATATCACTCACTTAATGCACGAAAAATAGTTCGATACTTGAGAACATATTTTCACCACCCCTAATCAAAGCAAGGCACTATCTGCACCGTACAACCCATGGAAACAATAAGTTTTATTAAGAAAAGCCTTATTTGAACATAAAATATTGTGATAAAAATAGCATATCCTATTGCTTGGCGGGCCTGGTCGGACCAGTCCTGGTCGAGTCGGTTTCGATAATCCTGACTGTCCAGTCAGTCTAATTTCCACCATTAGACTAGACTTGACTTTCGACCGGACTAGCTAGTCCAGTCCAGTCTTCCGCCGACCATTCGGAACCCTGCTAGCTACATTCTTATTCCATAGGTACCTGCTAGGTGGGCGGTTGGTGTGGGCACGGTTTAGATGTAGATAGGTATTGGCGAGGACATTTTTCTAGCTTCTTTTAGCTATCACTATTTATCTACATTCTGATTTTTTTTTTCCTACGCATGTTTATTCCTTTGGAGTTCTGGTTAGACCGGGTCCTGTCGTCATATTATTGCATTTCATTCCAGGCATTCTGATCTTGGTTAAGTATTTGTCTTACGTTTTGTGGATTTCCCGTTATAAGCAGTGTTCCCAACGGGCCAGGTAGGCCAGGCTTTAATGAAGCCGGGCCCGCCTATAGGCCATATGGGCTTTTTCCCGGCTGCTTGTATGGCCCCGGCCAACCCGTTCATAGCCCACCACTCCGTGTCAACCGAAAAGTTCACCGTAAATACTCGAGTATTTCCCAATTACCCAATACGATTAAAAATAAAGGAACAATTTCGCTTTATTAGAGAAAAAAATACTAAGAGAACCTAGAGATAGTGAATTAATTAATTGAATTAATTGTGGAAAAAGAGCTGCTGTTGTTTTGTATCAACTGTGCTCAATAGAAGGGTGATTATAGAAGGTATCAATACGGGGTTAACTGTAAATGGTTTACAAAATAACATTTAAAATACAGCAGTTTTCTTGGTGATTTAAAGTAGTTCTTGCTAAAGAGGAAAAATAGGAGAGGATGATGGTAGGATAAAACTGTGCTGGTGGCCCTCGGGTGGATCTTTGAGTATCACTCGTTGTGTGATTAATTAAGAAACAATAGCCGAAGGTAAAGGTGGAAGAAAATCAAAGGCTCCAAACTCGAAAGAGGGAAGGGGGCTAGGGATACCCTTGGGGCGATCTGCCCTCGGCGCTAATATCCGGGCCTAGGCGCCTATCAGGCCTGATAGGCTTTCGTAGGCCGATCGAATTCGGCCTAGACCGGCCTAGGCTAACTTTCGGGGTGGCCTGCCTTGGCCGGGCCTATGGCCTATAGGCCGGCCTACCAGCGGCCTTGCCCGTTGGGAACACTGGTTATAAGTAAGTTGGGGTGAATAGATAGAGGGTAATCCTGAAGAAGCCTGCTCTAAATTGGTGAGCTGGTAGTTTATCTCCTCCCGGTAATTCCCCACACCGCTATCCAGTGATCAACAACCGGCCCCTTTTCTCCTAATATCCTGACATTCGTGAGCACAGCTACTATTGCTTATAATACCACTGAAATCATGAGGCCCCGGCTGATTTTTTGCCCCTATGCTATAGCAGTTGTGTTCGCAAACGTCGGGGCGTTACGAGTGTAGGCTGCCGTATCATACCCCAACACTAGTTCCGCCAGAGATCATGTCGGAATGCCCCAAATCGCGAAGAATAAACCCTAACCCTAATCTATGGGGTACCTTTTTAGAGTCCTTTTACCTACCGACGGCCGTCTAGCACCTCGAGACGGTCGGAGGAGTGCGGGCCAGTAGATGGTGTTTACCTATCATACAGTAGCGCTCTGTCTAGAGTATGGTGGGATTTCTATGCACACATCCGACCGTCTTATGACAAGAATTTAGAACGATTGAAAATTAGGTAAACACCTTTGTACCGTCTATCAGAAAATGATGTCAGTTGACACGCCACAATCTGGTTTTATCACCAAAATTCTAGAACTAGACAGCTAGGTAAATGGGCCCTGAATACCGCAAATATATCCGCTAGTACAATAAAAGCCGGAGTGTGACAGAGGCTAGCTCGGCTAGATTCGCTAAATTTATGAGGTCGTGAGTTGGATCACTTTTGTGGGAGTAGTTGGCCGATAATAATATGCGCAGGCTGATAACCTATACAAATATTGCAGTACCGTAAAAACTGGAATAATTGGCCCTCACGCTAGTATGTTGACTTAAGGTATGTCTCGCCAAGGTTCATACATTTGTTTAAAATTTTCCTCTTTCTACTTCGCCACTCCAATCACTGCAGTCATATCAAGAGCTAGCGCTCAGACTCGGAGAAGTGAGCCCTAGTTTTCAGTGTTGAAACACCAATTTCCTTTAAAATAGGGACTTTCCGTGCGCCCAACCTTATATCAACATACTAGCGTGAGGGCCAATTATTCCAGTTTTTACGGTATAATAGGGCAAAAACTTGAATAATGCGGCAAACTTTCAGGGCTTTTAAGATCCAGTGTATAGTACTGTGCTATGCCCTACCCCCACACCATAATATAATGACTGAAATAATTCCCAGATAATGTGACCGTAATCAGCATGCGGATGTAGTCTTCATAGGCCCCGTTCTTGTAGCACGGGGCTGTGGGGTGGGGTTGGGCCGTCTCCATCAATCTTGATATGATACTAATTAGCGGGAGCAGATACAGTGCTGCACACAAGCGCGTCGATAGCCAATAAGTAAACAATTACGGAATAGTATTCGGGCGTAGATTATTGATTCAGACAGTTGGACAAATAAAATCCATGATTGCGGGATAAATATCGATGTCATTGCATCCGAATCTTTATCTCGCGCGTAACTTTAGATACAGCACAATGTAATGTCAAAGAGGGAAATGGGGGTAGCGAGGAAGTAGCCGACAGACTAGAAGAATTCACTTGGAACTTTTGACACTTTTGAGGAAGGATATGGAACATAAGTTTTTACTGCCTATACTTCTTTCATTCGCTCGGTCTCACTCCCTCCTTCATCTAACTAAGGGATCAAAATAACTCTAGAAACAGATGCACAAGCAAAAAAACAAATACCATATGCTGATCCTACTTAGATCACCACACCCATCTCTCTGCTTCCCGCATGCCCCTGTTCCTTCGTACACTTCCGTTATAACAAAGAAAAGACATACTGGAGTGGGAAAAATCTATTGTTAAACATTCTCCCCTATCGATTCCATCCGCATGTCTCCTAAACTCTCCTTCCCACTCCCGTAAGAAAGCCAAGCACATCCGTTCAACATTTAACCTCTTTTCCTATTTGGGCTACCCTAGGTAGTAGAATTTCCTCCGAGATGAAATCGATTATTTGGTGCAAATTTGATGGTCGAACTCATCCAAGCCTCAACTGCCTTGAGGTTTCCTTGGCATGGAAATTATTGGACTAGCTACCGCCTGAGAAGCCACACAACCCGGTGGTTCTTGCGCTTTGCCGATAGGAATTTTTTTAAATTCCCCCATTCACCCTACCTATCGCTTTTTCATACCATTTCTACACTCAACCAACGTTTGGATAGATCATGGCCCTGATTGTGTGTACATAGATAATCGATTAAATTCAGCGATAACAAGTGCTAGCTGTGCAAATATAATGGGGGGTTGCAGCAAGACCGTTCACAGATCCGACGGGGGGGCACAGATTCTGTGCCGATTGCATCCACAAGAGCCGGACAATAGATTATTGTGGGGTGTGCACCAGCCGATTTGATGTTGCTGGGAGTTGGGGGATAAACGAGTTTCAGGGGTGGAAGGGCGTTGGGACCGAGACTGTACCCGAGCACCTGTAAAATCACGGCCTTATCATCGCCCGGCTGGCCTTGCTCCGACAATGTTGGGGTGAGCCCGGTGTTTTTGAATATCGCTTTAGTCCTAGCCCACAGGGGAATGAACAAAATGGTGAAGCTGGCCATGGTTGAAATATTTTGCTGCAAGGTTGGGGACTTTTTGATTTGTGGGAGGGTCTGGTTGGGAATCTGAAAATGTCGCTCGCCCATCGGGCTGTGAATGATGGTAAAACAAATCCCAACGGATAATCCTGATCTACTCGAGTCCTTGATGTGCCACGAATCTAAAGAGACCAAGCCAACAATATTAGCGAGGATTTCTACACATTGCCGCTCAAAACAAGGGAACATGGCGAGTAAATATACAAAGGAGCAGTACACGGGCCACGGTGACGGGGAACTGGCCATGAGCAACAGGGAGGGGGGCGCGTGCCCTTGGGATGTCTCGCCTGTTGACTACTCATACGGCTTCGTAGATTGTGGTGGGGGGCTTGATTACCGTAATTATGTTGTATCTACGGTGGTCATAATTATGCGACTGAGGGTAGGTAGTTAGCGTTGTAACTGATGTACCCTTACTCAACTTAGCTAGTTCATCACCGCCACAACTCTCACTACATTAATAGTCTAGGCTATTGATGTCCGATTTCTTCTGCCAGGAGCATAAGAGGAAAAACACTGGTTAGTGGTGCGCCACTTATTTATTTATATCGATTCTATTATTATTTTTATATCTACTCGAGTAGATGGGGTGCATCTGTGATGTCTGCACTAATTGGGAGATGGTTGTGAACACAACTGGTATCGCATGCCGCCAGAATTGGGTTTTCTGCACCGATCCCAGCATCATGCAACAGTAGTCGTGTTCGGAAGCGGGATTCCATTGCGAGTAAGATGATTTGCCAGAACTGCGGTTTCACCCATCGCGATCGGGAGTGGTGATCGAAAAGTATCCCTGAGCGAATAGCCTCGATCTACTTGAGACGCAGCCGAAAGAAGGACAGTCTCTCGGGACTAGCTATGTAGACCAAGGGCTCAAGATATTACCCGAGGAAATAAGTGAACATGTAGACTACGCGTGTGAGAGAATACGTAATTCGCGGTTACATGGAGTTCACAGGTGTGAGCATCTAAGGTAATCTCTCTCTTGAAGTGGCTCATCTACTTATCACAGTGCTGACGATTGGAGTGTGAGGCTTGATTATCATAATCGTGTTATTCTAATTCGCACTTGGTGATTAAGAGCCACCGGAATGGGGGTGTTGTATGTTTCATATCACGAACACTCTAGTCGAGTGGTTGTCCCATAGAGTACTGTTACGGTTGAAATTTAGCTTTCTTAACTTGCAGTTTTCTTGTTTAACTACAAATAACTTAGACTAAATACATAGCAGGTGGTGATCTTGGCTCGGAGGGATGTCACGTTTCTGCAGGGGTGGCTGTTGCCTCGGCTTGGAGGACAGGGGGCTCTGTGTAGGGTAGGTTCTTTGTCTTCTATCATGCTTTTTCCCCCCCTCCACCGCGACGAAGGCAGCGGCAACGAGGATCGTGAGGAAGGAACACAGCACAACGGAGGAACCGTTTTGACTGTGGTTTGAGGAAGGAAAATTGGGCCTGTACCTAGTTAGTCGGATAACCCGTGAGGTTGGGCTATCTTGCGGTGGGAATTTCTGTCTTTTGTGCGGTTCTCTGAATTGGTTTTGCGAAGTAGTTTAGTGAGCTTGAATTGATCGTGACTTGTGTAGTTTTCTTTTCTACTTGGGGTTTCTTGAAAGTGGCAGTGGTTTGCCCGTACTTCTCCCGTTCCGCAGAGTAGATACTATTGCCCAAATATTTTGTTTCCAGTACAGTGCCTTATGCTTGCGGCTACAGCACAGGGCGACAATGTGCTTTACCGGAGTCTCTGAGGCGGGGTCCAGCAATTAATAGAAACCCCCAATGTGTTCATATTTCCTTGGCGTAAAAATGACTAGGGGGGCGGTTGTCACAAAAGAAACTGGATATCCCTGCCTTTATCTAGCCTTGTCCATAGGAAAACTTTGTAAACTCCCCCATCAACTTTTTGAATTTCTTTACCATTTCTACAAACAACCGAGATTTCGGATTAATCATCATAACACAGGCTCCCAACGCATACTCGATACGATTCAGCGGCGGTGGTGTCATGAAAAACTACATAAGACGCAGATTGTTCGAGCACAAATATGTCGCCCGGCCTGGGGCCCTGTTAGTAGCGAGCACCCCCGGGAGAGGCCCAGATATCAGACATCCTGGCATAAGCACCAGCGGATTTGGGGGCGAGCGCGACCAGGTGGTTACCTACGTTCGAGAGGACATCTCTCAGAAAGACCCAGCTGTCAAACATGGTGGCATAAGCTGTACCAGATTTGAAGGCGTGGGTGATTGGATTTTGAAAAAAAGCGAGTTTCAAGAGTGGAGGGGCGGTGAGGGTGGAGCCGATAAGGCTGTTTTGTTTTGTTCCGGGAATCCGGGAGTGGGCAAGACTTATCTGAGGTAAGTGGCAGGATTCTTTCCAAGAAGCAAATATCACAAACTGCCAGAAATACTAGTTCCCTCGTGATCGACAGCATACGCGATCGGGCAAGTTCGGAAGATCTAGCGGTTGGATGGTTGTACTGCGACCACGAGTCTAAGAATCAGCAGACAGTTACCGACATGATTGGAGCGATTTTGAGGTCACTGCTAACCAGCAGGGGCCAGAGGGATATACTAGATCCGGAGAGTCCAAAGCCACGACTTCAGGACCTGATGCGACGTTTGAGAAACTGGATTGTGTTACGCCGAGCTTTCATCTGTATAGATGCGCTGGACGAATGCCCGCCTCAGAATCTTCCGGAGCTTCTCGAGTCGCTAAGAGACATTGTTAGGGAGTTCCCGAGGACGAGAATATTCCTCACCGGGAGGTCCCATGTCAAGGAAGTCATTCAAAGACATTTTGCCGGAGCGGTTGAGATACCCATCTGTCCTGATACAGATGACATTAGAAATTATCTATTGAAGAGGTTGGTGAGGGACGACAAACCAAGGGCGATGGATAGTAATTTACAGGCGGACATTGAGGAAATTATTATGGACAAAATGTCCGATAGGTGGGTAGGAGCATTTAGCGTTCCCTTCTATTAGCGGTGTATAGGTGTATACTGACTAGCGACTGGGTCTAGCTTCCTCCTTGTTTCGCTGAGCGTCGATGCTATCCTGGGGCAGTCCACAGTTGGTCGCAGGAGAAGGAAACTTGAAGAGCTAGCGGAGGGTAATGGGCTGAGTGCTGCTTACACGGCAACCCTAACCCGGCTGAAGGCCCAGAAGGGAAATAAGTTACTATTAGGGCTGAAAGCGTTGATGTGGGTGCTGTATTCGGAAAGGCCATTACGGGTCGAGGAGCTCTGTTATGCCTTGGGAGTGAAGAAAGGTTCCACGAACCTGGGCTTAGGAAACGTTCCTAGGATACGGACACTCCTTGCCGCTTCCCTTGGACTTCTCACAGTCGAGGCGTCTTCGTCCACAGTCCGACTAGTGCACTTTACCCTGAAGGAACATCTCTTAAGCGATCCTACTCTATCGCATAGTCCCCACTCGACAATTGCTAATGTTTGCTTGACATATCTTAACTTTGGATCTGTCAAGAACCTTTCGCCAACTCTGGACTCGGCACCCTTAAGAATGCCACTTCTAGAATATGCTTCTGTTTACTGGGGAGAGCACGCAAAAAGAGGGATGTCGGAATATGCCAAAATACTCGCACTGAGCCTTCTCGATAGATTTGATAAGCATATATCTGCTCAACTACTGTTGTTGTTCAATCGTCGATATACAGTCTGGAGCGCATCACTTAGCCAGGTGGCCGGAGGACCTATAGGATTTACAGGACTGCATGGCGTAGCATTTCTCGGAATCACAGAGATGGTTGCTCCTGTATTGGAAATGCGGGAATGGGAAGTTAATGCTGCCGACTGTATGGGGAATACGGCTCTCATCTGGGCGGCCCGGCGAGGGCAAGAGGAGATAGTGAATGTGCTTTTAGAGCGAAAAGACGTCAATCCCGACCATACAGATCGCCAATATGGCCGAACCCCGCTCACGTGGGCCATTATGGCGGGGTGTGAGGGGGTAGTAAAGGTGCTTTTGGCCCGAAAGGACGTCAATCCCAATCTGACAGACACCGAATCTGGCAGGACTCCACTCTCATGGGCAGCCGAGTACGGGCATGAGCGGGTAGTCAGGATGCTTTTGAACCGAGGGGACGTCAGTCCCGACCAGGCAGACACCGAATACGGTCGAACGCCACTCATGTGGGCCATTATCGCAGGGCGTGGGGGGGTGGTAAAAATACTTTTAGAACAAGACGACGTCAATCCCGACTATGCACACCCCGAGTGCGGCGTAACACCACTTTTGCTAGCGGCGGTGAGTGGGTGTGGGGGTATTGTGAAAATGCTTTTGGAACGAGAGGAGGTGAATCCAGACCGCGCAGACACTGAATATGGCCAAACGCCGCTCTCTCGGGCGGCTGCCTGGGGGCATGAGGGGGTCGTAAAGATGCTTTTGGAACGAGAGGACGTTGACCCCAGCCGGGCGGACACCAAGGATGGTCGCACGCCACTCGCGTGGGCTGCGAGAAATGGGCATGAAGGGGTAGTTGAGATGCTTTTGGACCGGAACCATGGAAGACACGATCGAATTGCACGGATGCTACTTTAGCGGGGGGGTACTAATTTCCGACCAAGCCAGTCGTGTCTACCGGGCCTCCCTCCCATCCTGATGGCCTCGAACTCTTTCTCCCTTGCATCTAGATCTCTTCCATCGGGAAAGCTGAGGACAGCTCTAAAAAAAACCTCACCAATACTCACGTTTGCGCTGGACAGGTGTTCTGCCATTCCCTCCCTTATCCATCTCTACCTTCCCCCTCCGCATCCTTCCTTTTCTATTACTAGATACCTTCTTATTTCATAGGTACTTGCTAAATAGGCGGTTGGTCCGAGCAAGATTCAGATGTAAATAGGCATTAGCGGGGGCATTTTTCCAGTTTCTTTTGGCTATCGCTGTTTATCTATGGTGCATTCCGATTTTTTCCCCCCGTGCGTTTACCCCTTCGGAGTTCTGGTCTGGCTGGGCCATCTCGTTATTTTCTTGCTCTACATCCCTGGTATTCCGTTCTTGGTCAAGTATTTGTCTTACATTTTGCGGAGAGGCACATAGTGTAGTTCCGCCTATTACAAGCAATTTAGTTGGAATTGATAGATGGTAAGCTTGAAGAAGCCCGCCCTAGGTGCACTACCTTACTCCAACACCCGTTCTGCCAGACATCACCCTTTTAATCCCTGCAAATATTTTGGCTGGTATGATATCATATAATAAAAGCCGCAGGGCGAGAGCGGCTAGCAGGGCTAGATTCGCTAAATGTATGAGGTCGTGAGTTTGCTTACCTTAGTGAGGGTATTCGTCGGATACCAGGCTATTGGCGTGTGGGATGGCAAATAGTTAAACCTTTCCCCCCCCCCACCCCTGAGACAACGCTTGTGTCTTCGAGCGATACTCCGAAATGCTTTGCCTAATTGGCAATGGATTGTTCCAACCCGCCATTAAATCCGACCAGAATGCGCAAGTTATGAGTTGGCTCCCTCCACTATCGTACTCGAGAAGCTCCATCAAGCAGTGCGCAATGACTGATTCGACGATGGTGGGCATTGTGGTTTGGAAAAGAGGGGGTTTCCATAGTGGTAAGGATTGAGCAGGTTGAATTCTGCCGGGGAGCCTCTCCTTGGTTAGTTCTGCTGTGACACCAGCTTAAGGCAAGGGTGATTGATGGGGTACTTTAGCAGAAGTGTAACCAATTCGGGACTCGCTCAAAAACTCTGCTTTTGTAGGCATTGTCCGTTAACATGATTAACCGTACATAAACGATCCATTGCAACGCAATTCTCCTTGCCACCCCGCATTTTCAGCACCCACCTAAAGATATTCCTCTTGATTGAATATTAATTCCTACTATTTATTGTACTATGTATTTTCATTTTATGTCTTTTCTTTGATTTTCATCATAGTGGGGTTGGTGGGGGAGTGCTGTTCTTATAGCCGGAGTTTTTCTTGTTTGTTGATGTACGAGGCTGGCGACAAAAATGATGAGCAGAATGACATGTAACAACCGAAACCATGCTACTTCACGCTTTCCATTCAACATATTCTAGGGGCGCAAAAAAATTCAAAATTTGATATCCTGGTCCAGAATTCTTTCAAATATCTCTCCAAGGAATTACAGATTATTAAAGAATTATTGGACACTTTGGTATGCAATATTGTAGAGATGAAGTCAAAAACAGCGCCAAGCCTTGCCCACTCCCATACAAAATTGTCAGAAATCAGGCCAAGACCCATGTACCAACTATTACTCTCTTAACAATTCCTCAACCAGTCTAGATACAGACTTTTAAAGGGTTGGAAAGTAAAATCTAGAGAATTACTGTGCAAATAGGCAAAGATTGAGCCCAAATTGCTTGACTAAATCAGTGGGAAGGTTGTGAATATAGCTATTCTCAGTGGAATACCGTTCGCTGCTCATCATTTTTGTCGCCAGCCTCGTACCTCGTACAGTTAATTTTGCCAAAGCACAATAGCTTGGCGCGCACGTTTTACATTTAAGCCATAGTATGAGCAACCAATGCTAGTTGGGCACAGCCACTCGAATATGGTTTCAACGGGAGCTAATTGTGCACTCTCTTATTGAGAATAGCTTTTCAAAGTTTGTATGTATCAAGACTAGGGCAGTTATAGATATTGAGTTATTGGAAGGTTATCTTAGATTGGGATTGGCTACGAGTGATGACTTAGTAATGCTTGCTATTGTTTATTAGTTTTGAAAGGGAGTTGTTTGAGGCTGTTTTTATATACAAAATTGAGTTTTCTGAGCTATAGTTCGTGGCGGTTGCCCTGATTTTTCTGTACTTTATTAGCGAACTGAAGTACCTAACAAAAAACAACGATAGAAGAAGGAAAAGAAAAAGGAAAGGTACCATGATTACTCATAACTTATCCTGGGTTGCGCCCCGAATCATGGGTATCACGTGACGGGCGCCTCACGAGATGGTCAGATGTTTGTGGGGAGAGGGAATGCCAATTTTTGGCTACATTCCATAGCAGACCATTTTCAAAAATACTTAGATATTGCAAGTACAGTAGAGTGAGTAGCGAACACCAAGGCGATCACACATTCTCTTCCGGGCTTCGCTCCACTCCTGTCGGCGGTGTTTCTTCAATATAAGGTGAAGTATTGCACGTTAGCATAAATAACCGGACATCAGCATGCAACGGCTCGCCCTTCTTTGCCAACACCCAACTCTGCAAGTGACTACCGGAGCCACAACCAAGTAGCTATGAAAAAAAAAAAATTCTAATTGATACTTTCTGTGTCATTCATCCGTTTTATTGATATTTTGTTGTTGTAAAGGTATGGTGGATCTGTGAGAGGGCGGGGTTGCAGTGATAGGAGGTGGAACGATCACCAAATGTTTGGTTACCTTTGCAAAGGTATGATACAATACAAACTTTTATTTTTATCTTAACAAGCTCATCTCGCTCATTTCATTTCACTTTTTCCCTGATTCCCTACCCCGGCCCTTCCCCTAAACCCACAATGGCTTGGGGCTGTTTTTTCATACTTCCATACTCATAGTTTACTAGTACCTGTCTACCGCTGATACAGATTGTAATACTATACCGAAAGGTCTGTTTGAAGAGGCCTTCTTGGCCCTTATTAACCTATGATATACTACGGACAGGCTTGTGTATGGCGGCATTTACAAAACTTGGATTCCCAAGAATAATGCTGTGATAGCGATGCTCGCTGCTGGAGCTACGGGCGCATAGGATGCATCAAGGCCGTCTAGGAAAGGTTGCCCGAATGAACGAAGGGATTGGTTTAAGCGAGATCGTTGACTTCTAATGTGGCGACTGTACGGAGGTACGGGGCATAAGTTTTGTAGGTTACACAGTGGGTCAGAGTGGCAGACCACGCTTGTGGAACTTACAAAACTTATTCCCTGTGAAAGTGCCATGGGTGGTGTTTTCGTACAAGTACTCGGGGGGTGCCATAAGTCGGGCGACACCCATATAAAGTAACTAGGGTTTTTACCCATACAAACGCGGTTTGCACCAATTTTTTTGTATGAGGAAAAAAGTCGGGCGACACCCAGAACAGGCAATAAACTAAGACTTTTTGTGGCACCGCGCCCGACTTACCCTTGTACCCGAGTACAGTCGCACCCCGCTATAATGGACCCCTTTATTGTGGAAAAACCGCTGTTACGAACAAATCACTTGGGAGTTTGATTTCCCAATACAAGTTTCCCCGCTATAATGGATTCTAGCCGGTAACGAATCCGAATTCAATTTTCTGATGTCCACCCCCTGCCTTCATACAAATTTAATCTGCTATAATGGATTTCCGATGAATTCTTGATGACTAAAGCAGGTGATTGCATGATCATATTGTGAAGGATAGAGATTTAGGTCTTAGGAGCCATAAGGGCCCGGGTGGAGATGGTGGTTTCTCTATCATAGATAGCATTTCCGGCAACATCTTCTTCCTCTTCGCCAATTTCACTTCCTCCATCCCTGCTTTCAATCCTGCTGATACCCAGCCCTCCACAACCATGCCCTTTGTCTACCCCGCCCCTGATTCCCTTTATGGCATTCTCCTTTTCCTTTCTCTTTGCCACACCCTGTACGAAAAGATTAGAATCTCATGATAGTAAAGTATTGATCAACACTAGATAATTTGAAGGTGTCATTATTTTAATGCATACATCCTTCAGAAAACCCCTTCCCTTTGCTTATTGATCATTATCATCACGGATTTCACAAATACCTATACTGAATATCCGCTATACTGAACAAAAATGGCCTGATACTTGGCGTTCGTTATAGCGGGGTGCGACTGTACATGTGTACTTGAGTACAGTACTTGTACAAGGCAGGGATCATTCGGGTGGTAAGCCGCCCCTGTCTTGTGCGGAAACAATTTTTTTTTTTTTTTTTTAATAAATGTATTTTCTCTTCGGGTTTTCTGTGGCCTCATCAGGCTCGTCTACCCTACCACTACTACATCTCACTACATACACAAATTCGTCTTCCCATCAACCACCCAACAAACACAAAATATTAAACACCAAACACTTTCCTCCCGAGCGGTGTAAAGGCAGCAGACATACATCAAACCGCACACCCGGCCGTCGACCCTACATCAGCAAAAACGGACCCTGCGTCTGATCCTTCGGCGTTGCGTCCTGACGCAAGCGACGCATCTCCTTCGTCCCATGCGTCCTGTGCGTCCTGACTTGCGTTGCAACGCCCCGCCACATCCCACGCTTCCAGATGCTACCTGGCAACATTCCTTGCGTCCTGACGCAACCTGGCCCTCTCCCTACGTCTGGACTACCCCAGACTCTTTCTCTCATCTCTTCTTTCTCCTGATGCGGCGATAGCTCCTCATCACCTCTTCTCCGCGTCCTGACCCACCCCTCATCCCCGCTCGTGTAATCACAACTAATTTGCTGCTTGCTCCGACGCCGCCTGGTGTCTGGGGCGGCAGCACCTTTTTTGGTCCCTCCCGGGTCTCACCTCTCACGCCTCACTGGTCTGGCGAACTAATGATCTAGGTTTCAAGAAAGTCGCTTAGATATCTTCTACTATATACAGTATCAATATGTAGGATTCTCACGCATCGCCGAATCCTGATTCTCTCATCCGGATTCCTTAATAAACCTCATTAAATGTTCTCAAATCAATCCCGCTATTTACAAGCCATCGCCGGTCCTCCTCCGGGATCAGGTGTGCCAGACCGAGAATTGTTCCTATATCAACTATTGTAAACCCTCGCGTGTCTTCCCTCATCTGCACTGTAACCAAGCCATGCATA